>Ga0209125_1000368_pt1 | contig 62094 bp, 59 predicted proteins | sample BarGraIncub1131A_FD_184503 | JGI IMG/M metagenome (GOLD analysis project Ga0209125, IMG submission 184503) | Arctic peat soil microbial communities from Barrow, Alaska - Barrow Graham LP Incubations 11-31A (SPAdes) (version 2) | ecosystem: Environmental > Terrestrial > Soil > Wetlands > Peat... | reverse complement strand
TTTATATTCAATGCCCCCCTCCCCTGATTTTAGAATGGCAACCATCGGTATAATTGGCGCCGTACTTTTTCTACCTAAAATGGTTAAATATTGCCCTAACCTAATTGTCGGAAAAGTTGATATATTATTCGCTGTTTCAATATTCTTTTTAATAGACATAGCTGGTATTTCTCCATTGCGCAGCTCCACATCTAATATACTTTGAGCTGTCCCTTTCGCTATAACCAAGTACATTGACCGGCGAAATTCAGAAAAGCGTTGTAGAAAATCCAACATATCCTTAAAACCGGCTTTCGCCAGACCATCGCCAATGACGATCAGCTTCGTTGAACCATTAAAAGGTTCAATATCCATGATCTTGTTCGTCTTCTCATATGCCTCCCTAAGGGTTGGCGCCTCAAAACTCGTCGTCCAGCCTTCAATCTCAGGACCTGCTGGGCCTTTTTTCTGTAATAAATATTGACCCGTTATCAGGTAAGTATTGGGTTTCTGCCCAAGATCAAATCCGATCGAGAGAAGAGGGGTTAAATCTTCCACTTCCCGTTTTCCCCCACACCCAGGTAAAAATATAAGGCATGTAATCAATATCAATAAGGATCCCACTTTGCACCTGTTACTTTTCATTGAACATCAGGTCCTTTCTTCCAGCGAGAGACTCCCCAAAGGGTAGGTATCCAAACGGATGCAAAAGGCAATATCAGATGATTGTCGACGAATGCGATTTCTGAAATTAACAAGTGACCCCGGAGGAACCCGAAAGCGATTCCTAGAAATACGACACACACCACCAGTTTCCACTTAGCCCCCTTGAAGCCGAAGACCGTTTCTAAGCCCCACGTCACCATGAAGAAGAAAGCACTTACTTTTATAACCCCAGCTCCAAGCCAAACCCCCATAAAAAGGGATCCGACCCCCGCAACGGTCTTACTCACTTCCACCATATTCCCTAATGCAAGAAAGCCATATACTAAGCGATTAGTTTCAGCCGGTCCAAAAACAAGAATTTGAATTAAGCAAACCAACATATCCAGAATTCCTACCAAGAAAACAGCTCGCCAGACCCCTGTCCTCAATTGCCCGACATCTTGCTTGCTGGTGGGTAGAAAAGTAAGGATTCCCGCTAAGAAGAGAATAAATTCCATCGCAAAGGGAAGCACTTTAATTCCTCCCCAAAGAAGCGGTTTTAATCCCTCACTCAAAATAGGTAAAAGTTCCCCTTGTTCCATCTGAGGAATGGAGAGACCAATATTAACAAGCAACGCAAACACAATCAGTGGAAAAATTACTTCAGAAAAGCGTGCAAACACTTCAATTCCAGATATCGCCAAGTAGAAAACGAGTAATATTGTGCCCCAGTAGAACACCCAAATAGGGGTTAAGGGCATCGTCGTTCGCTGATAGATGTCTCCTATTTGCGCTAGCAACAAACCGCCAAAGTAGCCCGCAATCAGTATATATAGGATTCCTACAATCTTCCCTATCCACTTTCCAAAGAGTGTTTCGGAAATTTGTAATAGATTTTTATGGGGATACTGTTCCACAAGCGAGAGCACCATCAAGCCATAAGGAATTCCTATAGCAAACCCAGGTAGAATGCTCATCCATCCATCGCGCCCGCTAACTTCAGTAACGATCGTGGCTATCGGGAGAAACGTTGTACCCATGAGTACCGCTGCTCCTAATGTCATAAATTGATGTGTTGATATTCTTTCCATACTTACCCTTTCTCTCCTGATTTCGGGTCCTCAACATCTAAAAGCTCAGGACGACTCTTCATCGCCCACCTTGGTGCCCGAACAAAGGTATCTTGCAACATGGCCCGAATGTGCAAAGGTGATATTGGACTTAGGTAAGGCACTCCGAAGGAACGCAGGCCTAGCAGGTGAATCGCGAGTATATAAAGACCTACAGACACCCCAAAGAAACCAAGGGCTCCCGCCAAAATCATAAACGGAAATCGAATGAGCCGAATCGCAAGACTGAAATCGTAATAGGGGATGGCGTAATTGGATACCGCTGTCAATCCAACGACAATAACCATCAGTGGGCTGACCAGTCCAGCCTTCACGGCTGCATCACCAATAATTAGCGCTCCTACAATTCCAATCGTCTGCCCAATCGGTTTTGGCAAACGGAGCCCTGCTTCTTGCAATATCTCTAAGATAACTAGCATAGTTAATGCCTCTAGAAGGGCTGGAAAGGGCACGCCTTTCCGGCCTGAAATTATGCTCACCAAGAGATTTGTCGGTATAATTTCCTGATGAAACGTTGTGACGGCTATATAGATGCTAGGCGCCAAGAGGGCTATAAATGCTCCAAGATACCGGACAAAGCGAAAAAGGAGTAACGATAGGGGCCTTTCATAGTAGTCTTCATTCACACTTATAAACCCCGTAAATGTTGCTGGTACCATAAGCACAATGGGGGTCCCGTCTAGAATAATGCCTACTTGCCCTTCTAGAAGTTTTCCGGCAAGGACATCTGGACGCTCCGTATAGGCAATTTGCGGGAAGGGTGAATAAGGGTTATCCTCAATCATGTCTTCGATATATCCATTACCTAACACGCTATCAATGTTAATACTACCCAGCCTCCTGAGTACTTCGGCGACGATATCCGGTTTAGCTATTTTATCCATGTAGGTAACGACAAGATCTGTACTCGTTAGGTTTCCTAGTTTTAATGAAATAATCCGTAAGGCTGGGTGCTTGATCTTCCGCCTCAATAGCGAGGTATTAATTCGGAGTGTTTCCCCAAATCCCTCGTGTGGACCTTTGACGACCGCCTCCGTGCTCGGTTCAGAAACGGCGCGCTTCTCCCATCCCCTAGCCCCAAAAACAAGAGCCTCTGTAGAATCGCCGAAGAAAATAACCGCATCACCTGATAATATCGCATTGAGGGCTTCTCCCATTTTAGATATTTTCTTGAGTTCTAGGCCTGGCAATAAATTTTGAAGTGTACTATCCACAACATTGGTTAATGTCATTTGGGCTACTTCAGGATGTCCCGCCAGATCCACCATGAGTGGCTTTAAAATATACATATCCAGTTGATTTTTGTCAACCAACCCATCCACAGCCGCTAATATACAGGGTATACGTTCTTTCCCTTGAAGGAAAAACTCTCGGAACACGACATCGCTACTATTAGATAAGAGCTCTTTCACTTTTATCCCTGATAAAGGGTTATTCATATCTCCGTCAAAAGGATACGAGGGAGCCTCACGTATCTGCTTCACCTTTGGGCGAATGGTAAGTTCTTTGATCATTTTCAACCAACTGCCCACGTTTTCTCCCTCCTTCCTTCTTTCATTCATTCTTTTTATGTCTTTATTTCTTTCTTTCTTTCGGTTATTTCTTTCTTTCGGTTATTTTATCCGACAACGTGTCTATTATTCACAAGTCATCGGTCGAATAGGGGTAGGGTATATGTAAATAGAAAAATAAAGATGGACATAAAGAAAAGGAGCAGGTTAAACCTGCTCCTAAAGTAATTAATTAATTTAATTCCACTAGATTTTTGTCCTACTGTTGCCCAGCTAGACGTTTGTAAGAATCATAGCGGATCTTTGAATACTTTTCAGCGCCCGTAAAGAGTTCTTCCGCACTCTCTGGGAAGGTGTTCAGTAAGGATGCATAACGTACTTCGCCCATGATGAACTCACGGAAGGATGTCGTCGGTTCCTTAGAATCAAGGCTAAATGGATTTTCGCCTTGATCTATCAAATCCGGGTTGTAGTGATAAAGGTGCCAATAGCCTGAATCAACCGCTTTCTTAGCCTCTTGTACACTCTTCGTCATACCCGCCTTGAGACCATGGTTGATACAAGGAGCATAAGCAATGATCAAAGAAGGACCTTTATAAGCCTCTGCTTCTTTAATAACCTTGAGCGTTTGAGCCATGTCTGCGCCCAAAGCGATTTGCGCTACATAAACATAACCATAACTCATAGCAATCATGCCTAGGTCCTTCTTACGGATTTTCTTACCAGCTGCTGCAAACTTAGCGACGGCAGCACACGGAGTCGCTTTAGAGGATTGCCCGCCAGTATTGGAATAAACTTCGGTATCCACAACGAAAATATTCACATCGTCTCCGGAAGCTAAAACGTGGTCTAATCCTCCAAATCCAATATCATAAGCCCAGCCGTCTCCACCAATAATCCACTGAGATTTCTTGATGAGATGATCTTTCTTAGCCAGGATCTCTGTGAGGACTTTGTTATCTCCAACGTATCCATCAAGACCTGCAAGGACCTTAATTGCCGCTGCTTTCGAAGCATCAGCATCATTGGACCCCTTAAGCCACTCTTGGAAAGCTTCTTTTAGATCAGCACTAATTTCCATATCCAGTGCTTGTTTCACCAAATCGGTCAGTTTATCTCGCTGTTGGCTAACGCCCACAGACATACCATAACCGAACTCGGCGTTGTCTTCGAACAAGGAGTTGGCCCAAGCAGGTCCCTTACCTTCTTCGTTGGTTGTATATGGAACCGCAGGAGCACTTCCAGCCCAAATAGAGGTACAGCCAGTCGCATTGGCAATCATCATGCGGTCTCCGTAAAGTTGAGTGAGAAGTTTAATATAAGCAGTCTCACCACATCCAGGACATGCTCCGTTGAACTCAAGTAACGGTTGAGCAAACTGGCTAGCTTTGACCGTCGTTACGTTAAATAGCTTGCTCTTGTTTTTAATAGTAACAGCATGCTCCCAGTTCTGGGCTTGTTGTTCAATCTGTTCAGCGGCTGGCTTCATAATAAGAGCCTTTCCTTTTGCCGGACAAACTTCAGCACAGTTGCCGCAACCTGTGCAATCCAATGGACTAACCTGAACACGGAATTGCAGACCTGCTACCTCTTTACCAGTGGCTTTCTTCGCTGTGAAAGTTTCCGGAGCACTCTTAGCTTCTTCCTCATTCATTAAGAACGGACGAATCGATGCATGAGGACAAACATAAGAACATTGGTTACATTGAATACATTTATCCATCTGCCACTCCGGTACAGTGACCGCAATGCCACGTTTTTCGTAAGCGGCGGTGCCGAGTGGTGCAGTTCCATCTTCACGACCTAAGAAAGTACTGACAGGAAGATCGTCCCCTGCCATAGCATTCACTGGTCGGAGAATATTCGTCACATAAGCAGGCTCTTCTACCGTTGTTGCCGTTTGAGCTTGAGCATTGTCTGTATTCCAAGACGTAGGAACATCCACTTTAACAAAGGAAGTTACGCCCTGATCAATCGCTGCAACATTCATATCTACAATGTTTTGACCTTTTTTACCATAGGATTTTACGACAGAAGCTTTTAGGTAGTTAATAGCCTCTTCGACTGGAATGACGTTCGCGAGTTTAAAGAATGCGGCTTGCATGATCATGTTGGTGCGCGAACCGAGTCCAATTTTACCCGCAATAGCAATTGCATCAATCGTGTAAAATTGTACGTTGTTTTTCGCAATGAATTGCTTCATGGCAGCAGGAATTTTTTCTTCCAATTCTTCGGCTGTCCACTGACAGTTCAATACAAAGATGCCATTCTTTTTTAACCCTTTTAAGAGATCATATTTGTGCACATAGGTGTGGTTAGAGCAGGCAATGTAATTTGTGCCAGTAACATAATAAGGCGATTTAATTTCTTTCTTGCCAAAGCGAAGGTGAGAAACTGTAATCCCGCCCGATTTCTTACTGTCATATTGGAAATAAGCTTGTACGAAGAGCTTGGTGTGATCTCCAATAATCTTAATCGCTTGTTTGTTAGCACCGACAGTCCCATCTGAACCAAGACCCCAGAATTTGCACGAAATAGTCCCCTCAGGAGCAGTGTCAATACTTTCGTCTTCAACTAAGGATGTATGGGTTACATCGTCTACAATACCAACGGTAAAGCCATTTTTAGGAGTTTTAGACTTGAGGTTTTTGTATACAGCCAGTACTTGAGAAGGGGTCGTATCTTTAGAACCTAGGCCATAGCGTCCGCCGACAATCACCGGTTTGATATCGCTTGTGTAGAAAATATCTTTAATATCTAAATAAAGAGGTTCGCCGGTAGCACCAGGTTCTTTGGTACGGTCAAGAACCGCAACTGTCTTAACAGTTTTAGGCAACACTTTAAAGAAGTAATCACTGGAGAACGGACGATAAAGATGAACTTTAACGACCCCAACTTTTTCCCCTTTTGCTACGAGATAGTCGACTGTTTCCTCAATTGTGTCACACATCGAGCCCATTGCCACGATGACATGCTCTGCATCGGCTGCACCATAATATTGGAAAGGGTGATATTCACGGCCCGTAATTTCCTTGTATTCTTGCATAGTTTGTTCAACCAAGTCAGGAATAACATCATAGAAACGATTAGAAGCTTCACGGCCTTGGAAATAAATGTCCGGGTTTTGAGCCGTTCCACGAAGCACCGGATGCTCTGGATTCAAAGCATTAGCACGGAACTTTTCTACCGCTTCCATATCTAAAAGTTTTGCAACGTCCTCATACTCCGGAACTTCAATTTTTTGAATTTCATGAGAAGTACGGAATCCGTCAAAGAAATGAACGAACGGTACACGGGATTTAATCGTGACTAAGTGAGCAATAAAGCCCATATCCATCGCTTCTTGTACGCTATGTGAAGAAAGTTGGGCAAAACCCGTCGTCCGCACAGACATAACGTCTTGATGGTCACCGAAAATAGAAAGTGCATGGGCTGCTAAAGCACGGGCACTAACATGGAATACGCACGGCAAAAGCTCCCCGGCAATTTTGTACATGTTGGGAATCATTAATAGTAATCCTTGCGAAGCAGTATAAGTAGTGGTTAAGGCACCAGCCTGAAGTGAACCGTGTACTGCTCCAGCAGCACCTGCCTCAGATTGCATTTCTACTACCTTAACCGTTTGCCCAAAAATGTTTTTTCTTCCATGAGCAGCCCATTCATCAACAAATTCAGCCATAGTTGAAGAAGGGGTGATCGGGAAAATTGCGGCAACTTCCGTAAATGCGTACGACGCGTGAGCGGCTGCTTCGTTGCCATCCATGGTTTTCATTTTAGCCATTATTTGTTTCCTCCTATTATGTGATTATTTTAATTATAGGTAGTATGAAGGATAATTCCTTCCCACAAAACCCGAATTAACAACAGAAAATAACGATTGTGCCATGAAAAAAAGATATGATGGTCAGGCCATCATACCAGCCCATGAGTCCATTCTAAGTTAAATTTCGTTAAATTGCAATATAACAAAATGAAATTCCTAAATACATTATTTCTTCCTATAAATTACAGAATAATTTCGCATTGGTTGCCATCTAATCTAATTTTTTAAGAAAAATCTTTATAAATACACTAAGGGAACTAATTCAGGTCATACCCGAATAGTTCCCCTCACATGTGCAATTATACCCCTTAATTGTTAAATTCGTCAACAATGAATGATGAATACATGACAATCAGATCCCTAAAAACTGCAGTACTGCGAGAGTAATAACGCCGGGAAACCCTAAAAGGCCCACCAAAGTTATGGTGAAAAAATTAATTGGAATTGCGTATCCCAAAATACTCAGCAAAAAGTCGAGCAACCAGAGTCCAACGATTCCGCCTAACATATGAATACTTAATTTCAGAAATAAGTTGGGCTTACCGAGTGCAGAACGAACCACTAGTCCTATAAGCAAAATGAGCAGACCCAGAAAGATCAAGGTCATGAATTCTCCTCCTCGTCCAGTGCTAGTCCCTAAATGAATATGCACTAGACGGACAAAGAAGAACTCCCTTACTTAAAAGTCTATGATTTCAACTGACTAACTTGTATCTAGAGTTCGCGTCGTCCTTCTAAAGCCCGGGCAATGGTTACTTCATCAGCATATTCTAGATCTCCGCCGACGGGTAAGCCATGCGCTATTCGGGTTACCCGTATTCCCAAAGGTTTCAGCAAGCGTGCCAAGTATAAGGCAGTTGCCTCCCCTTCTACGGTAGGATTCAACGCCATAACGACTTCTTTTATTCCATCTAAACGTTTCAATAGCAAATTAATAGTCAACTGCTCCGGGCCAATGCCGTCCATTGGTGAGAGGACACCGTGGAGAACATGATATAGACCTTTAAATTCTCTGGTTTTCTCCAAGGACACAACATCTCGTGGGTGCTCAACAACGCAAAGAGCCGTTTGATCCCTTTGAGTATTTTGACAGAGAGCACATGGGTCTTTATCAGTGAAGTTAGAACAAATGGAACACTTCCTAATATCTCGGTTGGCCACAACGATAGCCTTCGCTAAGTCTCCCGAAACACGCGGTTGTTGAAGTAGATAAAAAGCTAGCCGCCCTGCTGTTTTAGGACCAATCCCCGGCAAACGTGCCAAGTTACTTATAAGATCTGCCAGCGGCTGCGGGTATTGTAAGAAATCCATAGATCCCCTAGAACAATCCGGGGATTTTTAAACCACCGGTCAGTTTACCCATTTCATTGTTAGACATTTCTTGCGCTTTCCTTAACCCTTCGTTTAATGCTGCTTTAATAAGATCTTCCAACATTTCAACATCTTCCGGGTCGACTGCTTCAGGTTTAATTTTCAACTCAACTAATTCCATTTTCCCACTTACGATGACTTGGACCATTCCGCCGCCAGAAGAGGCATCCACCGTTTTAGTCTGAAGTTCTTCCTGTACTCTCGCCATATCTTCTTGCATTTTTTGGGCCTGCTTTAACATCTGGCTCATATTACCACCCATACCGCCGCCCATTCCCTTTAAACCTGCCATTTTAACACACATCCCATCTTTTTTTGTAAGCTATAAACTATTTTGGTGTTATCCCTCTTTGACAACCACCAGATCCGCTCCAAACATGTCCTTAGCTTTGTTAATAATTGCCTGCTCTTTCATTTCCAAGTCTTGACTCTCTGGCAGTTCCTTGGCTTTAAACTCATTTTCCATGAAATTTTGCAAGGTTAAGGAAATACCAAATATCTGCTGTAGAACCTCTTCGATTGTCTGGCGATTTTCAACTTGGCTAACTTTGTCCTTATGAAATGAACATCCCTCTCGGAAAGCTATCGTCAAGGTATTTCCTTCGAGTTGAACCGGTTTCCCTTCCATTAAGAAGGCCTGCGTTGATTTTTTGCGTTTTTTGACCTGGTCCAAAATGTCATTCCATCGCTCTTGGATCTCCATAATGCTTAAGTTGGCCTTAGACTCACCGGATGAGTTTACTGAATGTGAATCAACAATTTTGGGCTCTACGTTGGGGGTTTTTGGGGCCTGGGGTAACTCTTTCTGGCCCCCCCGACCGACTTTAGGACTGACCGAAGGCTTCTGAGGATTACCCCCAGTGACCAAACGGGAACCTTGAATTTGTTCTTCCAATACAGCTAGTCTCTTTAAAATTTCTTCCTGCCCACTGATTAACGTAGGTTGACCTTCGTGAATAGCCTGAACCAACAAGAGTTCTGCCGCCAACCGGGCGTTAGACGCATATTTGAGCTGGCCTTCTCCCAGTAACAGGATAGAGATCCAACGTAACATTCGCGAAATTCCGATCAGTCCGCTCTGTTTGACCAACTGCTCTTGAATATGGGGAGCTACCAAAGGCGGTTCTCCCGTAGCCGCGGTCAAAAGCATTTGGCGAAGATAATCTAAGAGTTCCCTAATGATCTGCCGTGGGTCACGGCCTTGCTGAATGCCTTCTGATAAAAAGGTTAAGCTCTTGCCATAATCGGAGGAGCCTAGTGCTTCCACTAACTGGGCACTAAACGTTTCACCCACCATCCCTAGTACCAGATACACTTCTTCCACCCCGATGGGGTCATCCTGTAGAAGACATTGATCCATAATACTTAGGGCATCCCGAAGGCTTCCTTCAGATTTTTGGGCTATCACCACTAAGGCGTTCTCATTAACTTCCCGGCTTAGTGATACGCATACTTCAACCAGACGTTTTTGGATAGCTTGTACTGAGATTCGATGAAATTCAAAACGTTGTACGCGCGAGAGAATCGTCAAAGGTATTTTCTGAACCTCGGTCGTTGCCAATATGAAAACGACCTGCGGCGGGGGCTCCTCCAGTGTCTTGAGTAAGGCATTGAAAGCCTCTGTCGTTAGCATATGTACTTCGTCAATAATATAAACCTTATGTTTGCCTTGAATCGAACTTAACTTAACATTTTCACGTAGCTCGCGAATCTCATCAATTCCACGGTTTGAAGCAGCATCAATCTCAAATACTTCCATGGCCGAACCTTGGTCAATACTCATGCAAGAAGCACAATGATTACAGGGTTCCACGCCCTCCCGCTGCTCACAATTCAAGGCCTTCGCTAGAATTTTAGCGGCAGTTGTCTTCCCTGTACCTCTCGGACCACTGAATAAGTATGCATGGGCGATCTTCTCTTGCTTTAGAGCATTGATCAATGTTTTTGTAATATGCTCTTGCCCAACTATGTCTTTAAACGTTCTTGGACGCCATTCTCGGTAAAGTGCCAAATAAGCCATTCTATCACCCTCGATAAACAGAGTATCCTATATATAAAGAAAACTTGGCTAGCGCCAAAAAAGATGGTACATTACCACCTTAACAGGATATATCATAGCCGTACACCCTTGATCGATCCATCACCTCCGAACGTTACCTTAATCGGCAAACTCAATTCAGGCAACCCCACGGCACACAAAACGCTCTCCTTAGTGCTGCTTCCGTCAAGATCTGACACGGTTCGGAGTGTCTTGTTGCGTAAGACCAAAATCTCATCGCCGCCTATCAAAGACAGCTTCACAGGCGAGGACCTTTCGCGGGAATTCAATCTTGCTAGAGCGGGCTGCAAGTTACAGGGAACCGCTACCTCCCCATCTAGTACGGCTAAATCAATTATAACAAAATATATAAGGCTTGGCTAGTGCCAGGCCTTCAGGCGATGACCAAGGATGGTCAACCAGAAAGTATTAACGAACCGATACAGTCATTCAATACTTTCTGAGTAGTAAAAAAGCTAAAGTCAAAACTTTAGCTCAAATCTCGAAAAAATGGCGGAGAGAGAGGGATTCGAACCCTCGACACCAGTTGCCCAATGTACCCGCTTTCCAGGCGGGCGCCTTCGACCACTCAGCCACCTCTCCATGCTCAGTAAACCGCGAAAAAACAAAGTTATTTTCAATTAATTTAGTGAACAAGAGAAATTATATCGCAAAGAGACAAGCTAGTCAATGGCTAAACTTCGGTTGAATTAAATGTTTTGAAAAAGCTAGTTATCTTTTCCCAGAAATAGAAACGGACCTTTGGAGTACTTGTTGATGGGGCTACCGTGGAACTTGTTGTTGTACTTGCTGTTTGTTTGATATCCTTTTTAATTGGGATTACCTGTTTTCCGATTCCATCTACTTGAACCGCCGTAGACTTTTCAACAGTGTTCTTAATGGGAATACCCTGTTTTCCATCCACTTGAACCGCTGTGGACTCTTCAATATTAACGAAGCAAAGGGGTGGAAAGAGCACACACCACCAGTTTGACCCTTGGCCTTTTCCAATCACGACACGCAACGCTTCATAATCACCAGCTGCTAGCACCAATGATCCATAGGATTTAGTGGGAAAAGGGAAAGTGCCATATTCTGTACGTACACTATAATCCTTACCCCACGTCTTTACGACGGAACGACCAATACGCTCCATATCTGGACGAACTTTCTTAAGGATTTGACGAGATTCATCTAACGACTGAGAAACCGCCAATAGAGGAGAAACATCTTTTAAGATGGCGTCACGAACTGCTCTCTTCAGTGCTTGGTCCAGTTCACTATCCGAATTAGCAAGGACGTGAAACCGGATGAGTTGATTTGACGTTGGCGCAAGTTTCACTTCATTAATTGCTTTATCTATATTATAGGTTTCCATTGCACTTACATTACGGGCATGGATGGTCCCCCAAAAAGCCCCAATTATTAATACTCCGATCATTCCCATCCCTACAATATTCCTTACTACCTTCATAAATCCAAACCCTCTTTCCTGAACATCTCGTATTAGTGGCCTAAGCACTCTCAAGACGTCTATCACTCTTATATAAGTGTGTCCAAGGTTGTGAAGATTTAAGCAAAGCAATAAGGCTAATTTGAAATAAAATTAATTACTCTACATTACGTATATTAGCACTTTCTACTAACCTACTAAGAACAGTAAAAGGGCCTCCGCGTTAAGTCGCGAAGACCCTAGATTTATCAAATGTAGTGGCGGAGGAGGTGGGATTCGAACCCACGGGCGGCTTACACCGCCAAACGATTTCGAGTCGTTCTCGTTATGACCACTTCGATACTCCTCCATATCCAATTATAATGCTTTGACAAAAATAAGTTTTTATCAAAGCGCTTATTGACCAGTGTAAAATAAAGCTGATATTCAGCGCAATCTCCTAAAAAAGGATTTTAAAATATCTGAGCATTCTTCCTCCAAAACCCCAGCAACAACGTCCACCCGGTGGTTCCAAAGTGTATAGTCCAAGACATTCATGACGGAGCCTGTTGCTCCACCTTTCAAATCCGCGCACCCATACACGATTTGCTTTAAGCGGGACTGTATAATTGCTCCTGCACACATTGGACAAGGCTCCAACGTCACATACAAGATAGCATCCGTTAACCGCCAACTTCCAAGTACTTCAGCTGCTCGTTGAATTGCTAAGATTTCAGCATGTGCTGTAGCGTCTTTTCTCTGTTCTTTCTCATTATACGCTTCAGCAATCACTTGACCTTTATGAACGATGATCGCTCCGATTGGAACTTCTCCTTGTTCAAAGGCAATCTGAGCTTGTATAAGCGCTTTGCGCATCCAGTCTTGATGATACATATTTACCTCAATTTAGTTGGTGACCCCGGGAGGAGTCGAACCTCCGCAAGACAGGGTTTAGGAAACCCCCGCTCTATCCACCTGAGCTACGAGGCCAAAAAAGAAGGAACTTTATTCAATAGCCACCTGTTGTTAAGTTAAACTAAAGTAGTGACTAAATGTACGACATCCGAACCTCGAACATCGTACATTGAACATCAATTAAATGGTGCGCTCGGAGGGATTCGAACCCCCGGCATTCTGATTCGAAGTCAGACGCTCTATCCAGCTGAACTACGAGCGCACATATGGCGGAGGGGGTGGGATTCGAACCCACGGACCCCTTGCGAAGTCACTGGTTTTCAAGACCAGGTCCTTAAACCGCTCGAACACCCCTCCATGAATGACGACCAGAAAATAGCATACCATATATATGAAAAAAAAACAACTAATTTATACTATATGAAACCAATAACCAATATAACCAATATAACCAATATAACACTGAACTTAATAAGTTCTCATAAGTTATCCGATATATTCAACGCCCATATAGGGCTGCAATGCTTTAGGAACTCGTATCCTACCATCATCTTCCTGATAATTTTCCATAATAGCTGCAACCGTCCGTCCAATAGCCAAGCCGCTGCCATTTAAAGTATGAATATACTCTGGCTTTGCCTTGGGGACTCTCCGAAAACGGATATTTGCCCGGCGAGCTTGGAAATCCTCAAAATTGCTACAAGAGGAAATTTCCCTATAGGTATTAAAGCTAGGTAACCATACTTCCAAATCATAGGTTTTAGCGGAAGTAAATCCGAGATCGCCTGTCGATAATGCCATAACCCGGTAAGGCAATTCTAATTCTTGAAGAATACTCTCAGCATCCCTAGTCAATAATTCAAGCTCTTCGTAAGAATTCTCAGGGAGTGAGAATTTAACGAGCTCCACCTTGTTGAATTGATGTTGGCGAATCAGCCCCCGCGTATCCCGTCCTGCTGAACCAGCTTCAGAACGAAAACAGGCACTGTAGGCACAGTGGCGAATTGGCAATTGACTGCCCTCTAAGATTTCGTCACGATAAAGATTGGTGACTGGTACTTCTGCCGTTGGAATGAGGAAATACTCCGTACCAACAATTTTAAAAGCATCCTCCTCAAATTTAGGAAGTTGACCCGTCCCAATCATTGATGTGCGATTTACCATATACGGTGGAAGTATCTCTGTATATCCCTTGGTAGTATGTCGGTCAAGCATAAATGAGATGAGAGAACGTTCCAGCTTAGCTCCTAAGCCTTTATAAAAGGTAAAACGTGCACCTGTGACTTTTGCTGCTCGAATAAAATCCAAAACATCCAGCTTTTCACCGATCTCATAATGCGCCTTCGGTTCGAAATTAAAGACACGAGGGGTTCCCCATGTACGAACTTGAACGTTGGCACTTTCGTCCGCGCCAATTGGCACAGAGGCATGAGGTATGTTAGGAATCTCATAGAGCACTTTTTCCATACTTTGCACAATAGCCGTCGATTTTTCTTCCAAATCCTTAATGTTTTGGCCAACTTCACGCATTTCTAACACGAGCCGCTCCGCATCTTCTCCATTTTTCTTAAGGCGCCCAACTTCCTCAGAAACAGAATTGCGACGGGCCTTTAACTCCTCAACTTCAAAAAGTAGTCTGCGCCTCTCTTCTTCTTGCTCCAAAAAGTGATCTAGACTAATTGTCACATGGCGCTTTTTTAATGCGTCCTTAACGACTTCAGGGTTATTACGAACAAACTTGAGATCTAACATAACAAAAGCCTCCCATACTATAAAGAAAACTTGGCTAGCGCCAGCCATCAGGCGCTGGCGGTCGCCTTAGTTGCACTTATACTTTCTGACAGTATAAAGAAAACTTGTCTAGCGCCAAGCCTTCAGGCGCTGGTGGTCGCCTTTAGTTGCACTTATGCGCTGTCCATGGACTGTAGCCAAGGATGGCGTGAAGGGACCTTCCAGAAAGTTAAACAAAAAGCTTGGCTAGCGCCAAGCAGCTTGACCTAATGTTCATCGATCATGCCTAAAAAGTATTGATGGACCCGTAAGTCCGGAGTTAGTTCCGGATGAAATGCACTGGCCAATAAATTGCCTTGACGAGCAAAAACAATTTTACCTTCATACTCTGCGAGAATACCAACATTCGGCGCAACTTCACGAAGATACGGTGCTCGAATAAATACCGCACGTAAAGGATTAGGACCCATGGCAGGGACAAGAAGATCCGTTTCAAAACTTGCCACCTGCCGTCCGAAGGCATTACGTTCTACGACAGTGTCCATTAGGCTTAAGCGATATTGATCACTATCGACAATCGTTTTACTTAGCAGAATCATACCGGCGCAGGTCCCGAAAATAGGTAAATCATGAGTGCCAAGTTCCTTAATCTTTTCACCCAACTCATCGATTTGCAGGAGTTTTCCAATCGTCGTGCTTTCCCCGCCTGGGATAATAAGACCATGGATTGCTTCAAGATCACTTGTCTTGCGCACTTCAATAACATCGCACCCTAAATGTTCTAAAACCTGCCGGTGCTCGCGGAAAGCACCTTGAAGTGCCAAAACGCCGACACGTTTTTTCATGCTTACCAGCCCCGTTCTTGCATACGCTCTGAGTCTTTCAAGGTAGAAATATCGATTCCTGACATAGGTTTTCCTAAATCTTTTGAAATTTCAGCAAGAATCTTTGCGTCCTTAAAGTGAGTTGTAGCCAGAACGATTGCCTTTGCAACCGCCGGAGGATTACTGGACTTAAAGATTCCGGATCCTACAAAAATACCATCGACGCCAAGGTTCATCATTAATGCCGCATCAGCCGGCGTAGCGATACCCCCCGCAGCGAAGTTAACAACTGGCAGTTTTCCATGTTCCGCAATATAAAGAACTAAATCATAGGGAGCTCCCATATTTTTGGCAGCTGACATGAGCTCTTCTTTTGGCATTAAAGTTAAGGCACGAATTTCACTCATAACAGTCCGCATATGACGAACAGCCTCAACAACATTACCCGTTCCAGGCTCCCCTTTCGTACGAATCATCGCAGCCCCTTCACCAATGCGACGCAATGCTTCCCCAAGATTACGGCATCCACAAACAAAAGGCACCTTGAAATCGTGTTTATTAATATGATAAGAATCATCTGCAGGAGTTAATACTTCAGATTCATCAATATAATCAGCACCTAAAGCTTCTAAAATCCGGGCTTCAACAAAATGTCCAATACGTGCTTTTGCCATGACAGGGATCGATACCACGGCCATAATTCCTTGAATAATTGCAGGGTCTGCCATCCGAGCGACCCCACCTTCTGCCCGAATATCCGAAGGAACACGTTCTAACGCCATGACTGCACATGCCCCAGCCTCTTGTGCTATTATTGCCTGTTCAGGCGTCGTCACATCCATAATGACGCCACCTTTTAGCATTTCTGCAAGTCCAGTTTTAACTTTTAACGATCCAATATTATTCATAATAATTTCCTCCTTGAATATTTTTTAGTTTCGGGCTGAACGCCCATACTTATCATATTACTTTCATGATTTCCAGAAATGGTAACACTAAGCGCGAATTTTGTCAATTTAATCGTCTTCTTCGTTGTCTTCCATCTCTTCGGACTCTTCGTTTTCTTCGGATTCTTCAAGTCCCTCTTCATCTTTCATCAAGACTTTAGCAAACGCAACAACACTGCTCGCACCGGTACGCATAGCCATAACTCCTTGTGCGGAACGGCCTTGATTAGAAATACTAGCGACCTCAATGCGTAGCATAATTCCGTTATTCGTGATGACCATCAGTTGATCTTCCACTTGAACAACCTTGATTCCCACTAAGGTACCTGTTTTGTCATTTAATTTCATGACAATAATTCCTTTGCCACCACGGCCTTGCACTCGGAATTCCTTAATATTGGTGCGTTTGGCAAAACCATTGACACTCATTGACAGAAGTTCGCCTTCATCACCGATAACATCCATACTGACGACTTCATCGTTTGCTTCAAGTCTTATGCCTTTCACCCCGCGCGCTGTACGTCCCATATAACGTACATCCGATTCTGCGAAACGAATGGCTATTCCATTTTTTGTGGCCAGAAAAATATCATCTAACCCTTGGGTTAACTTAACACCAATCAGCTCATCGTCATCATCTAAAGTTAAGGCAATTAATCCATCACGACGTGATGAATCATATTCTTGCAGTGCAGTCTTCTTCATAATCCCTTTTTTTGTTGCTGTGATCAAGAAATAATCCGGACTGTAGTCTTTGATTGCCATCACTGCGGTAATCATTTCATGCTGGCTTAAATTCAACAGATTAATCACAGCAGTTCCCTTGCCTATTCTGCTGGCTTCTGGAATCTCGTGAGCTTTCAGACGATACACTTTACCTTGTGACGTAAAGAAAAGAATATAGTGATGCGTCGTCGTGGTAAAGAGATGTTCCACAAAATCCCGTTCTTTGGTAGCCATGCCGTTAACACCTTTACCACCTCGATGCTGGCTTCTATAAGTACTGAGCGGCAACCGTTTAATATACCCATAGTGAGTAACCGTGATCACCACATCTTCAACTGCAATAAGATCTTCAATGTCCATCTTACTAACATCAACCGTAATCATTGACCGACGGGCGTCTCCGAATTTGCGATTAATCTCTTCCAGTTCAGTCTTAATAATTCCAATGACCATACTTGCTGAAGCAAGTACCGACCGCAGATAGGCAATGGTTTTTTCCAATTCTTGATATTGGTTTTCTAGTTTCTCACGCTCTAGTCCAGTTAAGCGCTTTAAACGCATATCGACGATGGCTTGGGCTTGTATTTCGCTCAATCCAAAACGGATCGATAGATTTTCTCTGGCGTTTGCTTCATTGGTGGAAGAACGAATGGTTTCTATAACCTCATCAATATGGTCAAGGGCGATTCGAAGTCCCTCAATAATGTGGGCTTCGGCTTCCGCTTTCTTGAGTTCAAATTTTGTTCTGCGAACGATAACGTCTTTTTGATGTTCAATGAAATAATAAAGCATATCCTTAAGCGTAAGGGTTCTCGGCTGGCCATTTACGAGCGCCAGCATATTTACGCCAAACGTATCTTCCATCTGAGTATGTTTATAGAGTTTGTTCAAGATAACTTTCGGGTTGACATCACGCCTTAGCTCAATCACAATACGCATGCCGGAACGATCCGACTCATCCCTCAAGTCCGTAATTCCATCTAGTTTTTTATCTCGCACAAGATCGGCAATTTTCTCAATCATTCTTGCCTTATTGACCATAAACGGAATCTCAGTCACAAGAATACGAGTCTTTCCGGATTTTTCCATGCGTTCTATTTTTGCTTTTGCCCGTGTTTTAATAGAACCTCTTCCGGTTGTATAGGCAGACCTAATTCCCTCATAGCCCATGATGGTTCCACCAGTTGGAAAGTCCGGACCTTTGATATAGGTCATCAGATCATCAATGGATAACTCTGGGTTTTCCATCAAAGCAATCGTCGCGTCGATTACTTCCGATAAATTATGTGGAGGAATATTTGTGGCCATTCCTACGGCAATACCTGACGAACCATTGACAAGTAAATTGGGGAATTTTGCAGGTAATACCGTCGGCTCATCTTGTTTTTCATCATAGTTTGGTGTGAAATCTACGGTATCCTTATCAATATCTGCCAACATATAAGTCGCCATTTTGGCCATTCGGAGCTCAGTATAACGCATCGCTGCAGCAGAGTCTCCATCAATAGATCCAAAATTACCATGTCCATCAATGAGCGGATAACGACTTGCAAAGTCTTGATCCATACGCACAATAGCATCATAAATTGAGCTATCCCCATGTGGATGGAATTTACCCATACAATCCCCGACAAGACGTGCTGACTTACTGTACGGTTTGTTCGGTGTCAGACCTAACTCATGAAGGGTATAAAGGATTCTGCGATGCACTGGTTTAAGACCGTCCCGAACATCAGGCAAAGCACGGCTTACAATAACACTCATGGAATAGTCGATAAAGGATTTTCGCATTTCGTCCGCAATTTCGACGGGAAGGACTTTCCCTCCCTGCATTTCATCCGACATGAATGAGCACTCCTTTAAGTATCAAGATTACGTACGTCTTTGGCATAACGGTTAATGAAGTCACGACGTGGTTCCACTTTGTCTCCCATTAAGACCGTGAACATTTCTTCAGATCGTATAGCATCTTCCATCGTCACTTGTAGAATCGTGCGATGGGCTGGATCCATCGTGGTTTCCCACAATTGATCGGGATTCATTTCTCCCAAGCCTTTATATCGCTGCAGTTCGACTTTTTCCCGACCGATCGTATCTAGGATTTTGGCGAGTTCTTTATCCGTATAAGCATATTGAATATCTTTCCCCTTTTTAACCTTAAAGAGAGGGGGTTGCGCAATATAAATAAAATGATTTTCAATCAAAGGTCTCATATAACGATAGAAGAAAGTCAATAAAAGTGTCCGGATATGAGCTCCGTCCACATCTGCATCTGTCATAATAATCAGCTTATGATAACGCGCCTTAGTAATATCAAATTCATCAGAAATACCGGTTCCCATGGCGGTAATCATAGCCCTGATTTCTACATTTGCCAGGATTTTGTCAAGTCTGGCTTTTTCCACGTTAATAATTTTTCCCCTCAAGGGCAAAATGGCTTGGAAACGTCGATCCCTTCCCTGTTTGGCAGAACCACCTGCACTATCTCCCTCTACTAGGTACATTTCACACAGATCTGGTTCTTTCCAAGAACAATCCGCAAGTTTCCCAGGAAGGGATGTTCCCTCTAAAGCACTCTTACGGCGAGTCAACTCCCGAGCTTTACGGGCAGCATCTCTAGCTCGAGCTGCTTGAACAGACTTATCAATAAATTTTCGTGCAATCACTGGATTTTCTTCAAGAAATGTACCTAAACCTTCCCCTGTTGCAGAATCCACGATGCCCCTGACTTCACTATTTCCAAGTTTTGTCTTCGTTTGCCCTTCAAACTGTGGCTCAGGAATTTTGACTGAAATTATGGCGGTTAATCCTTCTCGGATATCATCGCCTGATAAATTGGAATCAGCCGCTTTTAACATATTATTTTTACGAGCATAATCATTGACCACCCGTGTTAAAGCTGACTTAAAACCGGCCTCATGAGTTCCCCCTTCTTGGGTATTAATATTATTGGCATAAGAGAACAAATTTTCAGCATAACTATCATTGTACTGAATACAGACTTCAACTTGTACCCGATCTTTCATCGTTTCAATATAGATTGGATCGGGATGCAGACAATCTTTGCTTTTATTGAGATAACGGACGAAATCTTGAATACCACCCGAATGTAAAAATGTATCTTGAACGTTTGTTCGCTCATCTGTGAAGTTAATTCTAACGCTTTTATTTAAGAAAGACATTTCTCTAAGACGATGCGCCAGAATGTCATAATCATAAACGGTCTCTTCAAAAATTTCCGGATCAGGTAGAAAGGTTATTTTTGTTCCATTTATTTCGGTTGTCCCTATATTTACTAGCTTCGTGGTCGGTTTTCCTTGGGCATATTCTTGATGGTAAACATGGCCCCCTTTTGAGACCTCTACAATTAGCCATTTTGACAAAGCATTAACGACACTTAAGCCTACTCCATGCAGGCCACCGGACACTTTATATGCACTTTCACTGCCACCAAATTTTCCACCACCATGTAGTACTGTCAGGCACACCTCGACAGCTGGTTTACCAGTTTTAGGATGTATATCGACTGGAATCCCGCGCCCATTATCTATGACAGTAATGCTATTGTCTTCATGTATAAGTACATCAATTAAATTGCAAACACCGGCTAACGCTTCGTCAATGCTGTTATCAACGATCTCGTAAACAAGATGATGGAGACCACGGCTACTGGTCGAACCAATATACATACCGGGACGTTTACGAACAGCTTCCAGTCCTTCAAGAACTTCGATTTGCCCTGCATTGTAACTATCACTTGGATCTAGACAAGGTAACTCTGTATTTTCTAGCAAAGCTGTTTCCTCCCATAAAATGCCTTCAACCTTATTATTGTACACCAAATAGTTGCCTGTTTCAATTTATCCATGAACATCGTCAATATTAGAACGTCATCCATCCCAAATTTACTCCCTTACACGCCTGTAACGTAGTGTCACACGAGTGCAACGCCTTTTGATAAGTCAAAACAGCAAACACTGTGTAAGTCACCCCTTGAGACAAGAGCTTACACCTCTAGCTTTCTCTACGTCGTAAGCACCAAGTGTTGTGTCACACAAGTCCCTCTTCCATATCAAAATGAGATCGTTTGAATAAAGTAACGGAAGAAATCGGTGATAAATAATGTTCTTTAACGGTAATAATTAATGTTTTTTCTTTGCCATTTTCTGAAATGACCTTCATCTTTTGGTTGTTCTTAATGTTATTAATAAAATTATCGTTCATTTTACCTTCCGTTACAGTCTCTAAATCAATGATTGCAACTATTTTATTTTTTTTAATAAGTACATCTCCGCCTAGATGGATATACAATTACCGTTTCCTCCTTATATGTCCTTTTTCCACAAAGTAAAGTGCCCCTGACTCAAGACGTGTTTCTGCACTAGTCATTGTTATTAAAGTTTGAATGCACGATGTCTCAATAAAATTCATTAAGTAGTCTCTCCGGAAACGATCCAATTCAGACAACACATCGTCAAGTAAGAGAAGAGGATATTCACCTTTTTCCTGACGAATAAGTTCTAATTCTGCAAGTTTCAAACTTAGTACTATAGAACGCTGTTGCCCTTGCGACGCATAAAGACGTGCAGGTCTATCGTTTAAGAGAATTTGTACATCATCACGATGTGGACCAACGAGCACCATTTGGCGATCAATCTCTTGTTCTAATTTATCGTTCAGTAATTGTGGAAATTCTGAGATAGCCTCATCAATATTTTTATTACCCAAAGCAATATAAGTTGCCTTGAGTGTTTCTTTTTGGGAAGTGATATTCCCATAGATTTCATCCGCTACACCTTGTAACCGTTTCGTCAGAGCTTCACGATTTCTAATAATTTTCACGCCAAATTTAATAATTTGTTCGTTCCAAAGCTGTAATTGTGAATATTTGAGAGATCTATCAATAAATGATTTTAAAAGTGCGCTTTTTTGCTGCACCACTTTGTTGTAAGCGTTAAGTAAGCTTACATGTCCAGGAAGCATTTGAGCAATATGTAAATCTAAAAATCTCCTTCTTTCCGAAGGACCTCCTTTAATCATCACAAGATCATCAGGAGAAAAAAATATTACGTTAATTGTGCCAACAAAATCGGATAAACGTTGACATGGTACTTGATTAACTTTGACCATTTTCTTTTTATCTCGGTAATGACTCTCCAATGACACTTTATGGTGAGCCATTAGAAAATCACCTTGCAGATGGAACTCACTTTGTTCCCAACGCAAAAGTTCTTGTTCTCGTTGTACTCTATATGACTTTCCCGTCAAGAGATAATAAATTCCCTCAATAACATTGGTCTTGCCTTGGCCATTATCTCCCACCAATATATTTATGCCTGGCATAAATTTTATAGTTTCGTCTTCATAATTACGAAAATTTTGTAATTTAAAGTTATTAATCATCATAACTTTAAATTACGACGTTCTAACCGGCAATACAAGATAAAGATAATTTGGGTTATCTAATGGCCTCATCACACCTGGACTAAATGGACCTGAGAGTTCAAATATAATTTGCTCACAATTAATGACCTTCAAAGCATCAATCAAAAATTTTGCATTAAAGGCAATCATAACACTTTTTCCTTCTAGTTCGACGTTGATTTGCTCCGATATCTTACCAAATTCGGACGTTTGATCAATCTTAAGTTCATTATTTTCAACATTGATCCTTATAATATTGGCTCCACTTTTATCACGAGAAAGTAATGAGGCACGCTCGACCGCTTCTAGAAAGCTTCTAACAGATAGATTAACTTTTGTTTCACACGTTTGGGGAATCACTTGTTTGTAATTTGGAAATTGGCCTTCAATAAGGCGGGAAAGTAAATAAATAGACCCGAATTGAAATACCACTTGATTATTACTAAAGTTAATATTTAAAATTTCATCCTCGTCACGAAGTAAGCGATATATTTCGGATAACGTCTTAGCAGGAATAATACCGCTAAAATTTGATTCTTCGGGGTTTGGTATTTCTGCAATGCTATAGGCCAAACGATGTGTATCAGTTGCTACTAGACGGATACTGGCGCCTTCAATCTGTAATAGAGTTCCATTGAATACTGGACGATTTTCTTCAACAGCACAAGCAAATACGGTTTGACGAATCATATTTTTAAAAATAGTCGTCGTTAATGTAAAGGATATAGGGTCCATTAGATCTGGCAGTAAAGGAAACTCTTCTGGATCATACCCATTTAAAACTATTTCAGACTCATTATAACAAATAGTGATTGCTTTATCCCGTTCTTCTAATGTAATGGTTGTATCTGGCAGTTTACGAACAACTTCCGTGAAAAGTTTTGCGGGTACAACCATGATACCTTCTTCAATAACTTGGGCAGGCACATCACAACGAATCCCCATTTCAAGATCAGTCGCCGCAAATTGTAAAGACTGCTGTTCAGCTTTGATTAAAATTCCTTGAAGAACGGGTAAGGTGTTTTTGCTAGATACAGCCCTTTGAACAGCGTTTACACCTGAAAGCAGTGCTTCTTTTGAGCAGAAGATTTTCATATAAGTGAATCCTCCTAAATAAACTTTTAATCATTAGTTCTAAAATACGCTTAATAATAATAAGATAATAAATTAGTAGTTATAGTAGTATTACTTGTCAACATGTGGATAAGTCAATAAATAGTGCTAAGTTACTGGGTAAATGAGTGTTGAAAAAGGTGTGGACAAATGGGTAAATGTTATCCACATGTCCACATATCATAATTAACAGGGTCTTTATCTAAATTATATTAACAAGTTATACACACACACTACTATTCATGAAATTACTCGGATTGTATACGATGGATCATTTCATTCACTTTTTTTTCTAACAAAGGATCATTCAGTATTGCTTTAGTAATTTTGTCATGAGCGTGCATCACGGTGGTATGATCTCTTCCACCAAATTCGTCACCAATCTTTGGTAAGGAGGAGTCTGTGAGCTGCCGCGAAAGGTACATGGCAATTTGCCTTGGAAAAGCAACGGCACGAGTTCTCTTTTTTGCTTTAAATTCACTGGGAGATAGGTGAAAATATCCTGCTACAGATTGTTGGATAATATCGATGGTTATTTGTTTAGCGTTATTTGCAGGTAGTATATCCTTTAATGCTTCTACTGCTACATCCGTGGTTATAGGAATCAAACTAAGGGATGCAAAGGCCATGACTCGAATGAGAGCTCCTTCAAGTTCGCGTATATTGGAGTGAATTTTATCAGCAATATAAACCATCACTTCATTAGGAACTTGCAGGTTTTCAAGCATCGCTTTTTTTCTTAGAATTGCTATGCGGGTCTCTAAATCGGGGGCTTGAATATCGGTAATAAGACCCCATTCAAAACGGGAACGTAATCGATCTTCTAAGGTTGGTATTTCTTTGGGAGGACGGTCAGAAGAAATAATAATTTGCTTATTTGCTTCATGAAGTGCATTAAATGTATGAAAAAACTCTTCTTGAGTTCGTTCCTTACCAGCTAGAAATTGTATATCATCAATCAAAAGGATATCCACGTTTCGATAATGATTGCGAAATTCAATGGAGTTTTCGTCCCTAATAGAATCAATGAGTTGATTGGTAAATTTTTCGCTAGAAACATAAAGAACCTTAGTATTTGGAGATCGTTGAAGAATATGATGACCTATAGCATGCATTAGGTGAGTTTTACCTAAGCCAACTCCGCCATAAATAAAGAGAGGATTATAAGATTTTGCCGGCGATTCTGCAACAGCTAAAGAGGCTGCATGAGCAAACCGATTGCTGTTTCCAATGACAAACGTGTCAAAGGTATATTTATTATTGAGAGAATTAGGTAAAGTTTCGGGTTGTTTAAGAGTAATAGGGGAAGAAACCGGCTTAGACAGGACAGGATCTTCAGCATAGGATCCTTCGGGTGAGGGAATAATGAAACGGAGACTGACGGAATGTCCTATGATTGATTGGATTGAAGATCTGATTAAAGGTGCATAACGACTCTCTAACCAATCTTTTGCGAATTCATTGGGAACACTAATGACAATGGTATCTCCATCAATCAAAAAAAGTCGGGTAGAACTAAACCATGTTTCAAAGCTCGGCTTGGATAATTCGGTTTTTAGCTTTTCTAGTGTTTCCTGCCACAATAATTCGGGTGAGATTGACTGTGGTGGCATGGACGGACCTCCCTTGTATTAAAGAATGTAAGAATAATGACAATAAAAAAGTTATACACAAACTTATACACATTTGTGGATAACTTAGTCAAATTAAGTAGTGTGGATAAAACATAACTCGAAATATAGTTCCGCAAAGGGATGTAAAGACATAATATCAAGTTTTCGTAATGTTATCAACAGGAATATATTGAGTTTGTCTAAATTATTCACAGTTAATAACTTTTTAAATAGTTGTGTTATCCACATCTTGTTAAAGTCCTTAGCTTGACAGAGTAAAATTTATTAGAGTATAATCTCTAAGTAAGTTTGATTGCTTAGAATGTTTTTTTCGTTATGAAATTAAGGAGGTGTCGTTAAATTGAAAAGAACATATCAACCGAGTAATCGCCGTCATAAGCGTGTTCACGGTTTTTTAAGTCGTATGAGTACACCAACGGGGCAAAATGTTATAAAACGCCGTCGATTAAAAGGTCGGAAGAAATTATCAGTTTAAGGCCGCATTATGTGGCCTTTTTTTAAATAAATTTTTTCGAGTAGGTACAAATTGTTCAAAACGTTTAAATTAAAGCACTGTTAGTTAGAATATTATTGAAGTAAAGGTATGCAAGCCTGGAGGCGTTATGCTAAAAAGAAAATTTCGCTTGCGCAAGAAATCAAGCATTAAAGAGATCTTTGCAGACGGAAAAAACTATTCTGTAAAACATGTTGCTATTTATATCCTTAAAGGACCAAAACGTTTCGGCTTTATTGCCTCAAAAAAAGTTGGCAACTCGGTTCACAGAAATCGTGCAAAGAGACTCATGCGCGAAGTCATCCGTCTCCATTTGTCGGAAATTAGAAACGATATTCAAATAATCCTCATTGCTAGGGCAAGGATAAAAGGTGTTTCGTATATGGAAGTCGAAAAGACTATGATGAATATGTTGAAAAAGGCAAATGCGCTAATTAAAAGTGAGTAAAATATTATGAAACGTTTACTTCTCATGTTAATTCACTTCTACCAGAGATTTATCTCTCCTTTGAAAGGACAAACATGTCGCTTTTACCCGAGTTGTTCGGAATACTCTGCTCAGGCTATCCAAAAATACGGCCTAACCAAAGGAATTTGGAAAGCAGTTATACGAATTTTAAAATGCCATCCGTTTCATCCGGGCGGGCATGACCCAGTATAAGGAGGATTTTTGTGAGTATTATCGTTGATGGGATGACCAGTTTACTAAATATACTTTATAACTTTTCTGCATCAGTTGGTTTTCCTAATTATGGCGTAGCAATTATACTTCTAACAATTTTAATTAAAACCTTAATTTATCCTTTAACCTATAAACAAATGGCCTCAATGCGTAAAACAATTGAACTTCAGCCTAAGATTAAAGCGATTCAAGCAAAACATAAAAATGATAAGGAAAAAGCAAATGCAGCGGTTATGGAGCTGTATAAGGAACATAAAGTTAATCCTATGGGAGGTTGCCTCCCAATTGTCGTTCAGTTGCCGATCTTTTGGGCATTATACAGTACGTTACTTCATTTCCAATATGGAACAAATCCTGCTGCCTATTCATTTCTATTCTTTGATCTAACAAAAATTTATGGTTTTACAGCTTCATACCATTTAATATTGCCTATTTTTGCAGCGGCGACAACATACCTGCAAACGAAATTAACGAATCCTAATACTTCAGATCCAACACAAAAGACAATGTTATATATTATGCCGGTGTTTTTTGCTTATATTAGTGCCACGGTACCTGCCGGTTTGGCTTTATATTGGGTAACAATGAACGTTGTTTCGATTTTTCAACAACTTTATATTAATCGAAGCTTATCAAGCCTAAGTAAGAAGACACTATAGATAATGTTGAAGACGTGAGGAGGATCGGTCATGAGGATTGCAGAGAAAACCGGGAAAACGGTTGAAGAAGCGATCGCTGCTGGGGTACTAGAGTTAGGCGTTGATCTTAAACGTTTAAAAGTCGAGGTCTTAGAAGAACCTGCGAAAAAAGGTTTATTTGGACTTTTTGGAACACGTCTAGCAAAAGTACGAATTTCTTTTGAGGATGACCCTGGCATGTTGGCTACAAATTTTATTCATGAAGTCTGTCAAGCGATGGGCGTTAATGCGAATTGCCAAGTGACTAAGGATGGAGAACACTGGCATATTGATATAACGGGACCAGAGCTTGGAATACTGATTGGACGACGGGGAGATACATTAGATGCACTTCAATATCTAACAAATTTGGCCGTGGCACGAAAATTATCTGAACGTGTTCGTGTTATAGTGGATGTTGAGGGGTATAGGTTACGCCGGGAAGATACTTTGGTGCGTCTTGCTAAGAGGTTATCTGAGAAGGTTAAGAAAACTGGAATTAAGGTAGTTTTAGAGCCTATGAATCCTCATGAACGCCGGATTATTCATACTTCTTTACAGGATGAAGCTAGGATTTCAACGTTTAGTGAGGGTGATGACCCTCATAGGCGTGTGGTTATATCGTTAAAAAGGGTATAAGAGTTATTTCACTTGAGCCATGGCTAGTAGTAGACTTTATTTAATGTTTGGTATTAAGAACTTGGCTAGCACCGGCGCCTGAGGGCTTGGAGCTAGCCAAGTTCTCTTTATTGAAAGAGAAAAAATATTTTCAATTTCGAGCATACTGGTTCAAATCATGGCAGTCTTCTGATCTCAGACATCTTTGTTGAGTATTGACCGTCGTATTTTATGATGAATGTTAGAAAAGAATAAAGACAGATCCTTACTTTTATTAAAATGGAGATGACCTCATTTGGATGATACAATTGTTGCTATGGCCACGGCAATGGGCGAGACAAGTATTCATATTTTACGATTGAGTGGGTCTGAAGCTGGCTCTATTATTGAAAAATGTTTTGAACCACAGAATCTGGAACGCTGGACACGACGGGAGAATTTCACACTAAACCTTGGAGTTTTTAGGGATGAGCTGAGAGTACTGGACGAAGTTCTTGTCGGCAGAATGTTGGCTCCTTCCTCATATACGGGAGAGGACGTTTACGAAATTAATTGCCATGGGGGAATTTTTGTAGCTCAGCGAATTTTGCAAGCATGTATTCGTCATGGCGCGAAACTAGCTGAGCCTGGTGAATTCTCCAAACGAGCCTTTCTAAATGGAAAGATGGACCTAATTCAAGCGGAAGCAGTCATCGATTTAATTTCTTCGCGTACCGAGACTGCTGCAAATTTAGCGATATCTCAACTGTGTGGAGGCCTTTCTGAAACTATTGTCAGTTTGAGAGAAAAAATATTGGAAACTTTTGCGTTTATTGAAGCAGGTATTGATTTCCCTGAAGACGATGTTGAAACTTTAGATAGAGAGAACCTAGAAAATAGAATTAATATGGCTCTAGTGGACACCAGGCACCTTCTAGAAGGAAGTAAAACAGGTAAAGTTCTACGGGATGGTTTACTTACGGTGATCGTTGGGCGTCCTAATGTTGGGAAATCCAGCTTACTAAATGCACTATTACATGAAGAAAGAGCGATTGTTACAGACATTCCGGGAACAACGCGTGACGAAATTCGAGAATCAGTCAGTGTTGGAGGTATCCTTTTGAAACTAGTGGATACCGCCGGAATCACTGAAAGTCATGATCTTGTAGAACGTCTCGGAATCGAGAGAACGTGGAAAGCATTACAGACGGCAGAACTAATTTTGCTAGTGGTTCAGGCTAACCTCCCTTTTACAGAAGATGAGACTCATATTTTAAATAATTATTCTGAAAAGGTGATTGTTATAGCCAATAAAGTTGATTTATTGGAGAATGAAAAACCGTTTACTGAGTCTATAAACGCGCAATGGATCCCTTTTTCGGTCGTTGAGCACAAGGGTTTTGAAAAGCTTGAAACTGAAATCCGAAGCAGAGTCTATCAGGGTGAAGCTGTTCTTGTATCAGATCAACTTCTCTCTAATGTACGCCAGATTTCTGCTTTAGAGCGGTGCGATAATGCACTGAAACAGGCATTGGAGAGTATTAAGCTTGGAATGCCGTGGGATATACTTTCTATTGACCTACGGGAAGCATTACGTAACGTATCAGAAATAACGGGACACAATGTTCAAGAATCTCTTCTGGAAGATATCTTCTCTAGATTTTGTATCGGAAAGTAGGATGGACTTTGGAATACTTTGCTGGAAAATATGACGTTATTGTGGTTGGAGCTGGGCATGCAGGCTGTGAAGCGGCCCTCGCTGCGGCACGACTTGGTTGCGAAACCTTATTACTTACCTTAAATCTTGATACAATTGCACATATGCCGTGTAATCCATCACTTGGGGGCCCCGCCAAGGGTCATTTGGTCCGAGAAATTGATGCTTTAGGCGGTCAAATGGGAATTGTAGGGGATGAGACATCCCTACAAGTTAAAATGCTAAACACTGGCAAAGGACCTGCCGTGCAGGCAATCAGGCTACAATCGGATAAACTGGCTTACCAGAATAGAATGAGAGATGTTCTATTTTCTCAACCTAGACTAACGGTAACACAAGCGCTGGTAGAACGCCTAGTGGTCGATAAGAATACAATGTCCGGTGTCGTTACTCGATCAGGAGCACGTTTTGAATCTAATAACGTCGTTTTGACAAGTGGGACATATCTGCGTGGAAGAATTATTATCGGGGATTCTATGTACCAAGGTGGTCCAAATGGGCAAATGCCTGCCATGACGTTATCGGATTCGCTTAAAGAATTTGGAATAGATTTAGGAAGATTTAAAACTGGGACACCGCCGCGGATCCACCGCCAGTCCGTAGATTATTCTAAATTTCGCATTCAACCGGGGGATGAGAAACTTTCTCGTTTTTCCTTTTTACCCACCGAGAGCCAGTTTTGGCATACGGACTGTTCTAAGCAAGTTCCATGCTGGTTAGGTTACACTGCGAAACAAACTCATGATATTATCCGGGAGAACCTATATCGTGCGCCCTTGTATTCGGGAAAAATAGAGGGAATTGGTCCTCGGTATTGTCCTTCAATTGAGGATAAAGTGGTTAGGTTTGCTCAAAGAGATGCTCATCAGATTTTTTTAGAGCCTGAAGGATGGCAAAGTGATGAGCTTTATGTTGCTGGCCTATCGACTAGTATGCCAGAGGATGTGCAGGTAAAAATATTACAGAGTATTCCAGGACTAGAAGATGTTCGTATGCTACGTCCGGGCTATGCAATTGAGTACGATTATGTTAGGCCGCATCAACTTTCTCTGAGCTTAGAGGTACGTCAGTTACCTGGTTTGTTCACGGCAGGCCAATTAAACGGAACATCAGGATACGAAGAAGCAGCGGCACAAGGCTTGATGGCTGGAATTAATGCAGCTCTTCGAGCAACTGAAAAAGAACCGTTTACCCTTCTTCGTTCAGACGGTTATTTGGGGGTCTTAGTGGATGACTTGGTTACTAAAGGGGTTAAGGAGCCCTACCGACTTTTGACGTCCCGAGCGGAGTACCGTCTAGTACTAAGGCAGGACAATGCTGATTTAAGGTTGACTGATAAAGGACGAGCTATAGGGTTAGTTAACGAAGAGCGTTGGAAACGATTCGAGAGTAAAAAGAAGAATTATCAACAGATCAAAGAGCAGTGGAAGTCTACGGTCTTCTCTCCTCTTAGAGAAGATCTGCAATTGATTATGGCAGAGGCTAAATCAACGCCAGTACGCGGAGGAATCAGTGCGCAAGATCTAATTCGTAGACCAGAATTTACACTTGATCATTTAGTTAAACTCCTTCCAGAGCTGGAAAAATTCGACAGAGAAGTACTCGAAGAAGTAGAAATAGAAACAAAGTATGCAGGCTATATTGAAAAACAATGGGCTGATATCGAGAGATTTACAAAATTTGAAGCACGATGTCTTTCAGAGACCCTTGATTATGAAGAAATTAGAGGGTTATCCACTGAAGGTAGACAACGACTCATGGAAGTTCGCCCTTTGAATTTGGGGCAAGCTTCTCGTATCACGGGGGTCAGTCCCGCAGATATTTCCGTTTTACTCGTTTCTTTAGAACAAAGGAGAAGAGGAGGATATGTGGATGTTTCATGAGTATGCTCCTTTAATTCATCAATTGACTTACCAGCACATAGGAAGTGACTTAACTGATTTACAGGTTACTCAGCTTTGTGATTTTGGAGATCTTTTACTTGAATGGAATTTACGTTTAAACCTAACTAGAATCACGGACCCGCATGAAGTGATATTAAAACATTTCATTGATTCAATGGTTCTTGCGAACTATATTTCAGGTGAGACATTTGCAGATCTAGGTACCGGAGCTGGTTTTCCGGGCGTTCCCCTGAAAATTTTGCGCCCTGACCTTGAGATTGTATTAATGGATTCATTAAAGAAAAAGCTGGTTTTCTTAGACTTTGTTATCGAAGCATTAAATTTAAAGGGAATCACGACTGTTCATGCCAGGGTGGAAGATTTTGGAAGAGATAAACACTATAGAGGTCGTTTCGATACAGTCAGTTCGCGCGCAGTTGCTCGTCTACCCGTTTTGTTGGAATACGCCTTGCCTGTTCTTAAGGTTAATGGGCTTTTCTTAGCCCCAAAAGGACCACAGTTTGAGACTGAATTGGAAGAATCTAAGAAAGCATTATTATTACTAGGCGGTGCAGTAGAAGGTGTCGAAAAATTTAGTCTCGGCGAAGGGGCAGAGCATCGCGCTGTTATTAAGATCAGAAAGATAAAAGAAACGCCATTACAATACCCGCGGCAAGCTGGAACCCCCTCAAAGTCTCCGATCAATTAGCCAATCATTTAACATGTCTACAGTTATGACCGCTGCAGAATTATTTTATTAATGCAGAAGTTTGGTTTGGTAATTTTTAGTTTTGCCTTACTTAGTGAAGTAAGGCTATTTTTATTGGCTTTAGATTTGAAAACTTCTCAAGTCTCTTCTCTCCATCCTTTGAAGGCTATCTTACTTCAAACGTCAGCTCATAGTTCAATGAACGTGTGGACAAAGGATGTATCAAGTCTCGAATGTCGGTGATCAATCGAACGCCAGCGCATTAAGTATTTGTGCTAACTGTGGTTACTTTATAATTTAATGTGAAGGAATTATCATTAGAACGTCGAATTATAATCTATGGACTCGTATTAACCTGTTTTGATGTATGGGGGGATCATTTTGGATGATACAAAAGATCAAAGTGTAAGTTCAAAGCTCGAAGGAGCTAATGGGGCAGTACACGATGGAAAGGGGTATGACTCAATCAACAAGATCAAGACAACTTTGAATCGTCTTAGACGGAATAAATATTTTATGGTGACGTTCGGACTACTTTTTATCTTATTATTTTCAGTTGGAACCCTAGCAATGATCTATACACAAGATAAACAAAGGATTCAAGAAGGGGTCACTATATCAGGGCTTAATGTTGGTAATTTAACCCAAGATGAAGCCAGGAAAGTAGTTGACAAGGAATTTGACCGATTGTTGAACCAAACGATTAAACTTAATGTGGGTAAACAATCACCTGAGGTTAAGCTAGAAGCATTAGGCCTTAGTTTAAATGCAGATTCGGCACTAAAGGGAGCCTATGATATTGGTCGGACTGGTTCAATTTTTAATAAGGTAGAATCAAAATGGTCGGCCAAAAAGGGTGTAAACATAGACTTTTCCAAGAAGTGGGATGAAACAAAATTAAGTGAAACACTCCAGGGGGCTCTGAAAGAATTCAATATTCCTGCAACTGACGCCACTTTTCAAGTCACAAATGAAAATACGATGACGATTAAAAGTGAAAGTGTTGGTACAGTTCTGGATTCTAAGGAACTTATAACTAAAGTTATGGCACTTAACATTTATAAGCTGGACCCTGAGGTAAAAGCTGGTTTTAAAGAGCAGATTCCACTCCTTACGGCTGCTCAACTAGAAGATCAGAAGATCACGGGGTTAATTGCAACCTATACGACGACATTTGATCCATCTCAAACCGCAAGATCTGAGAATGTGAGAATTTCTGCTAAAGCGTTAGATATGGCAATCATTAAGCCCAATGTTACCTTATCTTTCAATCAAATTGTCGGCGAGAGAACAGTTCAAGGCGGATATAAGGATGCTTATATTATTGTTAACGGTCAGTTCGTCCCGGGTTTAGCGGGTGGGATATGCCAAGTCTCGAGTACGTTATATAATACGGGACTATTAGCAAACCTAGCTGTTACTCAACGTAGTAACCATGACTTAGCTATTTCATATGCTCCACTTGGGCAGGATGCCACGGTCGCATACCCTGACCTTGATCTTAAGTTTAATAATAATACAGGAGGGTACCTCCTGGTTCGGACCAAAACGACGAATAATACGCTGACGATTGAGATGTACGGTAAGGTTAAGCCTGGGCAGCAAGTTACGATTGCAAATACCATTGAATCAATTATTCCTCCCGCGGAACAACGCTTGGTTGATGAAACAATGGCGCATGGTGCGCAAGTATTAAAGCAACGGGGACAGCCTGGATATGTTGTTAATTCTACCCGTACTGTTAAAGTGAATGGTGTAATTGTAGGTACTGAGCCTCTTAACAAAAGTCGTTACCAGGCATTACCAAAAATTTTCGCAGTCGGAGCATAATTGCTTGTGATATATTCTTAATTTATTAAAAAAAGCGTTAATAGCGCTTTTTTTATTGGATTTAGTTTGATACTATTTAGAGCAAGTGGTTTATTCATAATTCTCCCAGTAGTAATAAAGGAAGTGTGCGCTAATTGATGACTAAAGTAATTGCTGTTGCCAATCAAAAAGGTGGTGTAGCGAAGACTACAACGGCCATAAATCTAAGTGCTTGTCTGGCTGAACTTGGAAAACAAGTCCTTCTCATCGACTTAGACCCTCAGGGAAACGCAACGAGTGGACTGGGAATCGCAAAACACAAATTAACACGATGTATTTACGACGTTTTAATCAACGATATCCCCATTGAACAGGTGATTCACAAGACAGAGCAGAAAAATTTAAAGATAGTTCCTGCTCGAATTGAATTGGCAGGCGCTGAAATTGAATTAGTTTCACAACTTTCACGCGAAGGAAAACTGAAAAATGCCTTAGAAAGTATAAAGGGAGATTATGATTTCATATTTATTGACTGTCCCCCCTCCCTAGGCGTGTTAACTTTAAACGCACTAACAGGCGCAACTGATGTGTTAATTCCTATTCAATGTGAGTATTATGCGCTAGAAGGCTTAACGCTTTTGATGAACACCTTAGAAAGAGTTCGCAAATATCTTAATCCAAATCTAAATATTATTGGAGCACTGATGACGATGTTCGACGCTCGTACAAATCTTGCGATACAGGTTGTCGATGAAGTAAAAAAATATTTCCCTCAAAAAGTTTTCAGAACGATTATTTCGCGGAACGTTCGTCTGAGTGAGGCTCCGAGCCATGGAAAAGCCATTAATACCTATGATTCACGTTCTAGAGGGGCTGAAGTATACAGAGAGCTAGCGAAGGAGGTTTTGGAACGTGTCTAAAAGAGCTTTAGGACGTGGGCTTCAAGCCTTGCTGTCTGATGAACTGGGGGACAACCCTAGCATCAAAGAAATTGCCATTTCAGATATTATCCCTAATCCAGAGCAACCTAGAAAAGACTTTGATACTCAAGCCTTGAATGAACTGGCTGATTCCCTGCTTGTTCACGGATTACTACAACCACTTTTAGTTAGGCCGGTGGGAGAACGTTATTGCATTATTGCGGGAGAACGACGAATGCGCGCTGCTAAAATAGCGGGATTTACTAAAATTGCTGTGATTGTCCAGGTTTGCACTGATCAGGAGATGGCGGAACGTGCGCTGATCGAGAATATCCAGAGAGCAGACTTGACGCCTGTTGAAGAAGGGTTTGCTTACGCTAGGCTTATTGAAGAGTATGGCATGACTCAGGAGATGGTGGCACAACGAGTTGGCAAAGCCCGGGCAACTGTCGCAAACTTATTACGTGTGATTCTATTACCCAACGTTGTCCTTGAACTCTTGAAAGGTGACAAGATTTCCTTAGGTCATGCTAAAATATTACTTGGGCTCAAAGATACGACGATACAAGTATTAATTGCGCAGAAGGCAGCCAATGAACAATTATCTGTGCGCGAAACCGAAAATCTCATTAGCAGACTGACTGATAGCGAACAAACCACCAAAGTTAGCCCTTCACGCCAGCATTCCGCGATCTTCCACAATGTTGAAGATCGTTTGAGAACAAGTTTTCAAACGAAGGTTCAACTAAAAGGCGATCTTAAACGAGGGAAAATTGAAATTCAGTACTTCTCGGAAGATGAACTGAATCGGCTTTTAGAACTCTGGAATATACGCATTGATGAATAATGTTCCACGTGGAACATTATTCATCAACGTATATTGAAAATAGAAAATCAAGGTACTTGAAGGCTATTAGGTAATGCGCGCCGACCAATTACTTGGTTTCACGTTTCACAATGTTCCACGTGGAACATTGTGAAACGTGAAAACGTCAGACCGTCAACGATGATTGGCCTCGGATGGATCATGGCTCAAAGTAAAACTCTAACAATGATGGTCCGCTATATGTTCCACGTGGAACATATAGCCCTCTGGTCTGACAGCGTGGATCAGTAGGAAGACCCGACCAGTGCAAAAGAATACGATGAATGTCCACAACACCTAGCCTTTTAGAGATGCCCGTCGCTGATTACGGGCCTAAACTAAGAATGACAAAAAGTGGACAAACGACAGAGCAAGGTCAAAGTCACATAGCAAATCATTGGCCTCTCCTTTCACCGCCTATAGGGAGTCTTGTTTCGTTACGAGCCATTACAAGGGTTGGGGTGATGGCGCTCTCACGGTAATGCCTGACTCTAGTCGACGAAGCGACGCCAAAGTTGAGACCGCTCTTGTTTCAAAACACTCGTATTAATATTAATCTCACCCTTCACTATGCCAATCATGCTGAATGGGAAAATTTACATTCTAATCGGTGCCTCTTAGAATAAAACAAAACATGACTCAGTATCTCGAGTTATTACCGAATGTTCCACGTGGAACATTCAGATCTCCTCAACAGGGCCTAAGTCGTCGAGCAAACGAACAAGAGCAACCAAACGCATCTTGATATTAAGAAATCTTAAGGCAAAATCTGATAATATGTTCCACGTGGAACATATTATCTTTTCATCAAGGGCCCGACGACTACAGAAACTAAAATATATACTAGGGCAAACGGATCAATAAGATAAGCGGATTGAGCTTTGTCAACCATCGTAGAAATAGAAAGTAGCGTTATGGGTTAATTAAACAATGCCTAATGGGATATAATGGAATAATAGGCATCTTCCAAGAAGGCGGGCGTGTGTGTGTGTTAGGAACTATTGTAAATGCGATTGCAATTGTGTTGGGCGGATTAGTAGGGCTTTTGTTTGGACAAGCCTTCCCCGAAAAGATGAAGAAAACGGTTATCCAGGGTATCGGTCTCGCCATTCTATTAATAGGAGTCAGTATGGCCTTGGAGACGAAAAATCCGCTCGTCATTATTTTAAGTCTCGTGTTAGGCGGCATAATCGGAGAATGGATTGACATTGAACTTCGTTTACAACATGTGGGTCAATGGCTGGAAAGGAAATTTGCAAAAAATGGCCAAGGGGGGCAATTTGCAAAAGGTTTTGTCACGACAAGCTTAATTTATTGTGTTGGAGCTATGGCCATAATGGGTTCATTAGAGAGCGGACTGAATGGAAAACATGATATACTTTTTGCGAAGTCAATGCTAGATGGTATCACGGCCGTGATCTTTGCATCTTCGATGGGAATCGGAGTTTTGGTATCCGCAATCCCTGTATTTCTGTATCAGGGAACAATAACCATGGCAGCAGGACTACTCCAAGGGGTTCTCTCCCCTCCGGTCATCGCTGAAATGAGTGCTACGGGAGGGCTGCTTATCTTGGGAATAGGCTTTAATATACTGGAATTGAAAGAAATAAAAGTAGGGAATCTATTACCGGCAATATTTGTGGTAGTTCCAATAACCCTTTTATTCACGAAACTCCATTTGGGTTCGTGAGGAAAAGTTAACATCTTCGTATGAAAAGAATAAATCTAGCGGCTGAAAAAGTTAAGGGGGAAAACCATTGAATATATCATGGACAATACTTGAGGGCATAATGCCGATGCTTTGGTGGGGCATAAGTACTTTGGCTATCCTTTTAGTCGTGGCATTTCTGATAAATATCTCCCTGTATCGAAGGCTAAACCGAAGAATGAAACGATTTGAAGCATCCTCGTTAGCTTTACAAACATTCATGTCTGGACACGAACTGGAGTCACTTCTTCAAGGATGTATACAAAAAATGACTCCATTAGAGCAGGCATCTCATAAAATGGACGCAAGACTCTCTCAAGTTGAACAGAAATTGCGTGCAGGCGTCGATCGCGCTGAGTTAATCCGTTTTAGGGCATTTGAAAACGTAGGAAGTGATTTAAGCTTCGCATTTGCCCTCTTGAATCAAGAAGGTAGCGGTATAGTACTGAGCTCAATCCATAATCGTGAAGAATCAAGATTGTACGCAAAACCGATAAAGGAAGGCGTGTCCACATATTCCTTAACAGGTGAAGAGAAAGAAGCGATTGCCCGAGCCATGCTTGGACAAAAAATATAACGACTTATTTATAACGCACTTTCAAGTAAGAATGTGTTATGAGAGCACTTATGTTCTCAGACATTCTCCACACAAGGTTGAGCCGGGTATTTTGTAACACCATATACTCCATAAAACCTCCGACATTTACAATCCCTGTGATATGGGCCTCTCCAACTTCTGGAAGCTGCTTGTGAACGCCAGCACCGGGTTTTAAGGGGCCATCTGCTAGCGTAATATATCCAATAGAATCCATTCGCCCAAGACAGGCATCAATGGCAATAATAAAGGGATTAACGAATGATTGCTGAATGTGGTGAATGTTTTCCTGTAAGTTTGTTGCGTGAACAGGCTCATCAAGGGTGCCGTAAACGTTGAGCTGAGGTAAATTAAGGCGTGTAAGGTGAGTCCCAATTAAAGGGCCCAAGGCATCACCGGTCGACCGATCAGTTCCAATGCATAGGATGACAGCGGGTCGTTTCCGTGTAGAGGCAAATATATCGGAAAGCCGCGTTTCTAATTTGGCCTTGGCTGAATCGTCGTCGACATGGACTTTCATCTTTTTAGGTTCAGTCATTAATGAAAACAAACTCACACTCTGCCCCCCTACATCAAATCATGATGGATAACAATAGATAAATATATTTTTCCCAAATACTAGCTCTTTTATGCATGATATTCCTATTCCCGCCATAAGCATGATGGCGAGGAGGGAAGCATAATGCATTGGAAAACAACCTTTCAAGTCGCCGCAACATACGTAGGTGCGGTCATGGGAGCAGGATTTGCCTCAGGTCAAGAAATTCAGCAGTTTTTTGCAAGATTTGGTCGGTGGGGATTAGCTGGAATCGTTGTTAGTGCTTTTCTGTTTTCTCTTCTTGGGTGGTGCATGTTAGATTTGCAGGAAAGATGGAGAATCACATCCTACCCAGAGTTCTTTGATCATCTGTTGGGTCGGAAGTGGGGACGATGGGCAGATGGTCTGGTAAGTGTCCTTCTGTTTGTGGGGATGCTGGCGATGATTTCTGGCAGTGGAGCGCTCTTTCATGAATATTTTGGCTTCTCAGGGTGGTTAGGCATCTTCTTGACAGGCTCGGTGATTGCACTATCTTTATGGTTTCGAGGAGAAGGCGTCCTATGGATAAACTCCACATTAATACCGTTAAAGTTCATTTTTTGCTTGGGAATTGCTGCTGCTGCAATTTTTCTAGAGACTTCGCAGGATGAAGTAGGCACCGTCGTGCTACAGAGCCCCATTGTAAAAAATTGGGTCTTATCTGCTATTTTGTATGTCTCCTTCAATTTAACATTGGCCATGGTAGTATTTGCTTCTCTGGGGAGGGATGTTCAACGTCCCGGCGCGCGCTTGGGAGCAGTTCTAGGCGGGTTAGCGCTAGGGATATTTGCTTTCGTCATTGGAGCTGCATTACTTAAGTTTCCTGACAGTATAGGGTTAGAAATCCCGATGGTGGCAGTTGCAGGGAAATTAGGAGATTGGCCTGCTTTTTTCTACGTAGTTGTCTTGTGGTTGGCTATGATCACTGCAGCAATCGGAAATGGCTTTAGCCTTGTAAGCCGAGTGGTCGATACGGGTAGGGTGAGTTACCGTAATACAACACTGCTTTTACTACTCTTTCTTTTACCGATAGCAGGCGTGAGATTTTCTAAAATTGTGGAACTCGTATACCCGCTATTTGGTTACATAGGACTTGTGTTTTTACCGACAATTATTTATTTTTGGCGCAGATTAAAAGTCAATTAAAGAGCATTCATTATCTTAACTTTAAAAAAATAACATAGTATCCAATGGAATAAACAAACTAGACTTCAGGGAGGGTTGCTACTCTATCTGAAGTTTAGTTGAATTAATCTCGGAAATAAGTGACAATGAGTCATAGGAATAAAGAGAGCTTAAACATGGCGTTTAAGAACGTCGGGGATAATTATGTCGCAGCGCTTAGAAGGGTGATAACGTTTGAAATCTTTATATGATAAGGCGGTAAAACATTTAGAATTTGGAGAACTGGACGAGGCTGAAGAAACCTTACATACTTATCTCATGGAAAACCCAACTGACGCATTGGCGCATAATAAACTGGCGTTGTTTTCGCCAGAAGGTCTAACCTAGTAGAGGCAAGACGGTGCTTTGAAGAGGCGCTGAAACACGATCGTTATCTTGTCCCTGCACTAAATAACCTCGGCAATATCGCAAGGGAAGAGGGAGAATTAGAGCTCGCAACCGTGTATTATCAAAAGGCGATGAGTATTGATCCCGATTTTCCGCTTCCCCATAATAATTTGGGTGTGGTATACAAACAACTTAACCGGTATGGGGACTTCATACGTGAGATTAAGACAGCAAAGCGTTTACAAAAGAGAAAGGCTCTTTACTCCAAGGAAAAACGTAATATCAAGCATCAGTTCATACAGTTATGGTGTAAATTGCGAAAATAAGGGGAACAAAAATGGATGAGAGATACTATTTAGTAGGAACGGCCGGACATGTCGATCACGGAAAAACTGAGTTGATAAGGGCTCTTTCCGGCATGGAGACGGATCGATTAAAAGAAGAAAAACAACGTGGGATTTCCATTGAACTTGGATTCGCTCATATGACACTGCCTAGTGGACGTCAAATAGGTATTGTGGATGTTCCTGGACATGAACGGTTCGTACGACAAATGTTGGCGGGTGCTAGTGGCATGGATATCGTGTTACTTGTGATCGCAGCAGATGAGGGGATTATGCCTCAAACTCAAGAACATTTGGATATACTAACCTTACTCGGCATACCCAGAGGAATAGTCGTCATAAACAAGGCGGACCTTGTAGATGACGAGTGGCTTGACCTTATGGAAGAAGAAATACGTGAGGAATTGAAAGAAACGGCTTTTCATGAAGCCCCCATCTGTCGTGTTTCGGCTTTAGACGGTGCAGGAATCCTTGGTCTGCGTCAAACAATTGATAAGTTACTTTCAGAGACAGAAAGTAAAAAGTTGACCGGATCCATTCGTATGCCAATTGACCGGGTCTTTAGCATCCAAGGCTTTGGTACCGTTGTGACGGGAACACTTCATAGTGGGACGGTAAAACTGGGTCAGGAGTTGTCGATAGAACCAGGGCATATTCTCGCGAAAGTCCGCTCGCTACAAGTACACAATAGCAAAGTAACAACTGCTGAGGCAGGACAGCGGGTTGCAGTTAATCTCACAGGCGTAGATGTTGCAGAAGTTGAACGGGGTTCAGTACTCGTAATGCCGAACATTTTCAAGGTGGGTAAGATTTTGGACATAAAGGTATTAAACCTCTCCTCAGCAGATAAACCTTTAACACAAAGGCAACGGGTCCGTTTCCATCTCGGAACTGCGGAGGTCCTCGGACGAATACATCTTTTGGAACAGGATGAACTAATTCCTGGACAAGAAGGATTTGCACAAATCCTTCTTGAAGAACCTGTTCTCGCGGCCTCAGGAGATCGTTTTGTGCTCCGCTTTTATTCTCCCACCCATACCATTGGAGGTGGGAAAGTGCTAGGGGTAGCGGAGTTCAAGCAGAAGCGCTTTAAAGAAAGCGTAGTCGCACAGATGAGGATAAAAGACCTAGGCGATCCGCTAGACCTCTTAGAAAGAGAAATGGACAAACCACGAACAGGTGCGGATTTGGCGTCACGGTTGCATATCACGCCTAATGTGCTTGAGGTGAGTTTGAAAGCACTAGAGGAATCTGATCGACTGGAAATTTGGAAAGATGAAGAAACAACGCTCTACTGGGGAAAAGCAACATCAGAGATCTGGCGATCAAATTTAATAAATATGATCAGAGAGTATGAACGGTCAAATCCTCTGCGCGGTGGAATTAGTAGAGAGGAATTGAAAACTCGTCTAAAGATTTCTTGGACACAACGTCATTGGCAAACCATTCTTGAACAAGGCTCAATTCGTGGATATTATCGCATTTCAGGGAGTAAAGTTCAAACAACCGAAGGTGTCGCGATCCCCACCAGTATTTCGAAACGATTGGAAGCCTTACGTGAAAAATGGGTACTTGTTGGACTAACGCCTCCAGACCTTACGACAACCGCAGAAACTTGTGGCATCTCAAAGTCTGAAGTGTCGGAGTATGCTCAGTACATGTGTGAAATCGGAGAATGGGTACACATTGATCAGTTTTATTTTAGACAAAAAGATCTAGAGCCAGCCAAAGAACGGATGATCGAGTTTCTGAAAGAACAGGGTGAAATAGGTGTTTCCGAGGCGCGTGAAATGTGGGGAACTTCAAGGAAGTATACAGTTCCATTGCTTGAGTTTTTTGATCAACAGAAGATAACAAGGCGGTGTGGAGACAAAAGGAAATTATATTAAAATAGTTCTTTAATTTTCTTCCAAGGGTGAATCTTTAATTTGTTGTCGGAGGTGGAGCAAACTAATAAGTTGTTTAAACTTGAAGGACGCGTTAATTAAAGTAATATAAAAATGGAGGTAATACAAATGCGGAAAAATAAAGCCTTAATAGGTATAGCGGTGATCATGTTAGGACTAGTTTCGGGTTGTGGTAGTACAGCATCACCGAAAGCAACGGATGAACTTAAAATTGGTGGTGTCCTAGAATTAACAGGGGGTGTGGCAACCTATGGTACGTCCGTTAAGAATGCCATTGACCTTGCTTTCGAGGACCAAAACAAAAAAGGCGGAGTCCTTAATAGACAACTTAAATTCATAACAGCGGACAATAAATCAGAAGCTGGAGAGTCAACTGCCGCCATTACGAAGCTCATTACTCAAGATAAAGTGGTCGCTGTCATCGGGGCCGTTACCAGTTCAAATACGAAGGCAGCAGTGCCAGTTTCTGCAGACAACAAAATCCCGTTGATTACGCCGACGGCAACCAATGCGGAAGTGACCATTAATAAAGATGGATCCTTGAATAAATGGGTTTTCAGAAGCTGCTTCTTGGATCCTTTTCAAGGAAAAGTTGCGGCTGATTTTGTAACACACACACTTAGTTTGAAAAAGGCTGCAGTATTTATTGATCAGAGCGACGATTATTCCAAAGGTTTGGCGGCAGAATTCAAGAAGGTTATGGAAAGCTCCGGTGGGACCATTACCGACACAGAAAATTATGTAGCCAAGGACAAGGATTTCAAATCCACGTTGACCAGGATCAAAGCAAGTAATCCAGAAGTCATATTTGTTCCTGGTTATTACAATGAAGTGGGCTTAATCGTAAAACAAGCTCGAGAATTAGGGATAATGGTTCCATTTGTTGGTGGAGATGGCTGGGATTCTGCGAAATTGGCTGAGTTAGCAGGTGCCACCAATCTGAATGATACTTATTTTGTCAATCATATGTGGGCTGAAGATCCAGCGACAAAACCTTTCGCTGATGCTTATAAAGCAAAATATAATGCGGAACCTGATGCTTTAGCAGCTTTAGGGTATGATGCCGCCAAAATGCTTATTGCCGCAATTAATACCGCAGGTAGTACAGACCCTGAAAAAATCAGAGTAGCCTTGGAAAATACGAAGGATTTCCAAGGAGTTACAGGTGTCATCACGGTTGATGCTAAAACCCACAACCCAGTGAAGAGCGCTGTAATTATTAGAATGGTTGATGGTAAGAAAACATTACTGACACATGTTAATCCATAATTAGAAATTTCAGTTAACGAAGTATTATATTAGTACAGAAAAGGTATTGACTTAATCTTATACAAAAGCTAAAATAACCTTATATAATTCTTAGGTCTCAGGTTGTTTAATATGAAAATGAGCCCCAGTCAATAAAGGATTACTATTGACTGGGGCTTTTTCTAACAGATTGGGGGGTGTAAACAAACAAAGTGGAATCAAGAAAAAAACAAACGATAGGATAACGATTTGTTAGTGAATGAAGGAGGAGAAAGAATGAGACTATTTGGCAAAGGTTTTTCCCTTGGACTTATCGCATTATTAAGTGTTTCTTTGGTTACCGGATGTGGAACAACTGCAACAAAGACTGGATCAGGTGATACGAGTGCTCCTATTAAGGTAGGCGGAAATTTAGAGTTGACTGGTGGAACAGCAATGTTTGGTACAGCCGCTAAGAATGCTATTAATTTAGCCTTTGATCAGCAAAATGCTAAGGGCGGAGTATTAGGCCGGAAACTAGAACTTGTGGCCGCAGATAACAAGTCAGATGCCGGGGAATCAACTTCTTCGGTGACCAAGCTTGTCACACAAGACAAAGTCGTTGCAGTGATCGGTTCGATGACAAGTTCGGTGACTCTCGCTGCTGTTCCAGTTGTAACGGATAATAAGATACCAATGATTTCCCCCAGTGGAACAAATGCAAAGCTTACCGTCGATCCGGCTAGCGGAGCTGTACGACCTTGGATTTTCAGAGCTTGCTTTATTGACCCGTTTCAAGGGCAAGTTGGAGCTAACTTTGCATTAAAAGATCTGAAAGCAAAAACTGCGGCCGTTATTATTGACCAAAAGAGTGACTATTCTAAAGGCTTAGCAGACGCTTTTGTCACGAACTTTAAAAAGGGAGATGGCACAATCACCGGTACTGAAAATTATGTCGCTGGAAGCGATAAGGATTTTCGTCCGATCTTAACACGCATAAGGTCACAAAATCCAGATATGGTATGGTTACCAGGTTATTATCAAGAAGTGGGTCTAATTGTGAAGCAAGCTCGTGAATTAGGTATGAAGATGCCATTTATGGGTGGAGATGGTTGGGACGATCCACAACTTTTCAATATTGGTGGAAAAGAAGCACTGAACAATACTTTCTATGTTGATCATGTGGCAACTGATGATCCTGCTATGGCTACCTTTGTTAGCGATTACAAGGCAAAATACAATTCAGAGCCGAATGCCATGGCTGCATTGGGTTATGATGCTGCTAATCTTTTAGTGAAAGCAATCGAGGATGCAAAAAGCACAGACCCTGAGAAATTACGCACTGCTTTAGAGAATATGAAGGGGTTTAAGGGTGTAGGTGGAGAGATTACTATTGACCCTAAAACGCATAATCCACAGAAGAGTGCTGTTATTAAAGAAAATAAAGAGGGTAAACCGACGTTCTTGACACGTATTGCACCTCAGTGATGAGTTTACGAATCTATGTGGACTAAAGCTAAACACATCGGATAGTTATGCAATCAGAGAGGGAGGGGATAGTTTTCACCCTCTCTCTTCTACATTTGGAAAGGTTTCGCAGAAAAGGGAGTGAGATTTTTTGGATAGTATCATAACCCAGATATTACAGCAACTCGTGAATGGATTATCCTTAGGGAGTATCTACGCTCTCATTGCCTTGGGCTACACGATGGTCTACGGTATTATCAAACTGATTAATTTTGCCCATGGAGATATCATGATGGTGGGAGCCTATTCTGGCTGGTTTGCCATAACCGTCTTGCATTTACCCTTTTTGCCCGCACTACTGTTTTCAATGGTTTGTTGTGCTCTACTAGGCGTTCTAATTGAACGAATTGCGTACAAGCCCTTGCGAAATGCCTCCCGTATCGCAGCGTTGATAACAGCCATTGGGGTCTCGTTGTTCTTGGAGTATGGGGGAATGTTATTGGTTACAGCACAAGTTCGTACCTATCCCCCAGTCTTTCCCGAAACAATGTATGTCGTAGGCGGTGTTTACTTTAAATACGGAGATATTGTCATGCTAGTAACCTCTGTTGTGCTCATGAGTCTCTTGCATTTCACGGTTCAATACACGAAAGTCGGCAAAGCGATGCGTGCTGTATCCTTCGACCAAGAGGCTGCATTACTGATGGGAATCAACACAAATAACATTATATCCTTTACGTTTGCAATTGGTTCAGCTTTAGCGGCTGCAGCAGGCGTACTAATGGGTGTCTACTTCAATACCATCGACCCTTTGATGGGAATTATTCCTGGTTTGAAGGCTTTCGTGGCTGCTGTACTTGGGGGTATTGGGATTATTCCGGGTGCGATGGTGGGCGGATTGATGTTAGGATTGGTCGAATCAATTGTGAGTGGTTTAGGCGCTTCAACTTGGCGCGATGCCGTGGCCTTTCTCATCTTGATTCTCGTCCTTATTATTAAACCAAGCGGGCTTTTTGGTAAAAACGTCCGTGAGAAAGTGTAGGTGAGTAAAATGCGTAACTGGTTCAACCGCAAAAATATTGCCACACTGTTGGGACTTGTTCTTCTATATGCAGTTGTTCAAGGACTGATCGTGTTTGATATCATGCCTGCTTTCTATAAACTAACCTTAATCCTTGTCTGTATTTATATTATCCTCTCAACGAGTCTTAATCTGATTAATGGAATCACGGGCCAATTTTCAATTGGACATGCCGGATTTATGGCCGTAGGTGCGTATGTATCCGCGATTGTCATCGTCATTATGCATGGCTCATTGCCCTTGGGTCTTCTAGCTGGGGCAGTTGCGTCAGCGCTGGCCGGGCTTTTAGTTGGACTACCTACGCTGCGTCTTAATGGAGATTATCTAGCGATAGCGACCCTGGGGTTTGGAGAAATTGTACGTATTATCTTTTTGAACATGGACTTAGTCGGGGGGGCCGCGGGATTCACCCTACCGAGCAAAATCACGTGGACATGGGCTTTTGGATTAATGGTAGTAAGTGTTATTCTGATTAAAAACTTTGTTGGCTCAACCCATGGGAGGGCATGCATCTCTATTCGAGAAAATGAAATTGCCGCAGAATCCATGGGTATTAATACGACAAAATACAAAGTAATGGCATTTACAATCGGAGCCTTTTTTGCCGGATTAGCTGGAGGAATTTATGCGAATTATATGTATATTATCCAACCCGGGACTTTTAGCTTTTTAAAGTCCTTTGATATTTTGGTTATGGTAGTACTTGGTGGGCTGGGAAGCATAAGCGGCGGTATTGTGGGAGCTATTGTCTATACCGTGATTTCGGCCCTGTTAGCGGGTATACCAGAATGGCGTTTAGTTATAACGGCAGTGTTTCTGATCGTGATGATGATTTTTAGACCGACAGGAATCATGGGAACAAAAGAATTTTCTTTAGGTTTCCTGCGAAAGAAGGGTGATAAAAATGCCGCTTCTAAAAATTGAAAAGCTCTCTAAGTCTTTTGGCGGCCTGAAAGCCGTTTCAAATTTAAATATTGAAATTAATCAGGGAGAACTGATCGGTCTGATTGGCCCTAACGGAGCAGGAAAAACCACGGTTTTTAATATACTCACAGGGGTGTATGAAAAGACTGAAGGAACAATGACGTTTATGGACAAAGATGTGAGTGGACTGAAACCCTATCAAGTCACCCAGCGGGGGATCGCCCGAACATTTCAAAATATTCGACTGTTTAACGACTTGAGTGTCATAGACAATGTTAAGGTCGCCTATCACCAAAGGACCTCCTATAGCACGTTCAGTGCGTTCTTTCGCCTTCCTAGCTATTTCTCCGGTGAAAAAGAAATGCAACGAAAAGCGATGGACTTACTGAAGATATTTAACCTAGATGATAAAGCAGAAGAGACAGCGAAAAATCTACCTTATGGAGAACAACGCCGCTTGGAGATCGCACGGGCCATGGCAACAGACCCTCAACTTTTATTGCTTGATGAGCCGGCTGCGGGCATGAATCCCCAAGAAACTCATGATCTAATGAACCTTATTCGTTGGATAAGGGAGCAGTTCAACCTAACGATTCTCTTAATTGAGCATGATATGTCCTTAGTGATGGGGGTCTGTGAGCGTATCTATGTTTTGGATTATGGTACAATTATTGCTGAAGGTGCACCAGATGAAATTAAACGCAATCCCAAAGTCATTGAGGCTTATTTAGGGGAGGAGGTTGTCTGATGCTCGTACTTGAAGATGTTAATGTATACTACGGTGCCATTCATGCTCTTAAAGGAATCTCCTTTGAGGTGAACCAGGGCGAAATTGTAACTCTTATCGGCTCAAATGGCGCAGGGAAAAGCACAAGTCTTAAGACAATTTCAGGATTATTACGACCTAAATCGGGGAAGATTACGTTTAAAGGACAGAACTTAGCAATTGTCGCTCCTCAAACTATTGTGGCAAAAGGGATATCACAAGTTCCAGAAGGTCGTCGTGTGTTTGCTAATATGACGGTTATCGAGAATTTGGAACTTGGGGCATACCTACGAAAGGACAAAGAAGAGATCAAGAAAACCATGAAGCACGTCTATGATTTGTTTCCTCGTCTTCTCGAGCGAAACAATCAAATATCGGGCACTTTGTCAGGTGGGGAACAGCAAATGCTGGCAATGGGGAGAGCCCTGATGTCACAACCTGAGCTTCTTCTACTTGATGAGCCTTCAATGGGTTTAGCACCCATTTTAGTCAAACAGATCTTTTCAATTATTAAGGAGATTAATGCGAGTGGGACAACCATTTTGCTTGTTGAACAAAATGCTCATATGGCGCTTTCCATTGCTAACAGGGCTTATGTCTTAGAAACAGGAAAGATTGTGCTTTCTGGTGATTCTAAAGAATTAGCAGCGAGTGAGGAAGTTAAGAAGGCATACTTAGGGGGATAAATAATATTCCTCAGACAGGTTTAGTCAGTAGCCCGGTAGTATTTTGTTCAGTAATAGTTAATATATAGGCATTTTAGCGCAGGCCAAGTTTACTTATAGGACAGCTTTATAGAAGAAAGGGGTTAGGGAAAAATGTATGTTCGCCAATTTATGACATCTCAGGTTTTTACGGTGACTCCGGATGAATCGATTGCAGATACTTTGATCCTTATGCGAGAGAAAAATATAGACCGATTGCCCGTTGTGGAAAAGGGCAAACTTGTGGGATTTGTAACAGATGGGGATTTACGAGAGGTCTCTCCTTCTCCCGCAACGACGTTAAGCATCTTTGAACTCAACTACCTCATAGCAAAAACTCCGATCCGCGAAATAGCTTTGAAAAATGTTGTGACCTGTCACCCAGACACCCAGATTGAGGATGCTGCTTTGTTGATGCGGGAACATAAAATTGGAGGATTACCCGTCCTTGAAGAGGATAAACTAGTCGGAATTATTACGGGATATGATATTTTGGATGCATTTTTAGATATCATGGGATCTCGTAGTCCCGGTGAGCGTGTGGTCATTGAATCAAAAGACAAAACCGGTGTCTTGCTGGACATTGCCACGACGATAAAGCAGTTTGAAGTCGATGTTACCAGTCTTGCTTTTTATCACCAAAAAGATAATCATGGACAGTTTCTCGTGCACCTTCAGGGAGAACAAGTAGCCGAGGTAAAAGCGTCTTTAGAGGAAAAAGGATATTGCATTAGAAAATAATAATAATTATATAGGTTGAACGCTTGAAGTCTATTACCAGTTTTCAATACCCAGTTAGAGCGTAGAAGCAAATAAAGAAAGTTACTGAATGCACCATGATTCAGTAACTTTCTTTATAAGTAAAATGGGATATAATAATAAAAGATTTGAAAGTAGTGCTTGATTAGAAGAAATGAGGAAATGTAATGTATCTTTTTAACCGATCTATTTCCATCAATGTACGGTCAGTCGACGAAAAGACGCTGATGGTAGATGGCTTTTGGCTGGATAGTCACCATGAACTTTGTTTAACTCTTGGAGTTGACTTGGAGAGTTATACAATTACTTCTGCTGATGGTGAATTGCGCCGTGTTCCCCATGCAGACTGTGTGCTAACCCAAAAACTAATTAACAATCTTGTAGGGGTTGACTTAAATCGCAATGTACGAAAACAGATTCAAGTGGCTGTGGGGTTAAACCATGGATGTACTCATCTAACGGACCTCACGCTTGAGTGTGTAAAAGGATTACTCCAAGCCAAATTTCGATTGATGCATCTTACAATGCAAGAAGAAAAGATGAAGGGACTAGCCCAACAATATTTAGCAGGAAGCTGCCTTCACTATAAAAAAATCTAGAAATTCCACATGAGTCTTTATACTAGTCAGAAAGTATAACTTTTTGTTATATACTTTCTGGAAGCATAAGCGTAACTAATGCGACCGCCTTCGCTGAGGCTTGGCGCTAGCCAAGTTTTCTTTATGAGCGCTTTGGATTGGCATAAGCAATTAAGACAGTTTCTTGGGCCTTTGTACGAGGAATATTGAATTTAGTTTCTAAAGCTTTTACCTCTTCAATTTGGTCGTTTGTTAAATCAGAGAATAAGATTTCGGATCGATTCATTTTTATTACCTCCTTTTTCTTGGCTACATGTCGTCTAATAAGCACAGCGCATGTTTGGTAAGAAATTAGACCTAATGGTATTATGCACACCATATGGAAATATATACCTAATTAATTAAGCTTATAAAATAATGGCTTATAGAAATAAGATAATAATATAATCGAGGTAATAATATAATATAATCAAAAACGTATTATCAAAAATTCGCTTCCATAATAACTATGCATATGATATTATTATTGTCGACAATGGGGATGGATGGTGGCTGGTGCTGCTCCCGGACTTCAAATCCGCGTGTCGGGACGCAGAACGTTCCGAGGTGTGTTCGATCCGCACGCATCCCCGCCATTTGTTAAGGAGAGGTTCGAGGCAGCGAGAAGCTGCCTTTTTGTTACTGTCAGAAAGTATAAACGAATTGATGATTGGTTCAGTGCAACGTCCAGTTAAGAAAGGCTTACCAAGGCTATAATAAGGGGGGACCACATGAATCTTATTGATATACTTATTCTGGGTTTTATTTTATTAGGTGCATTACTTGGTTATCGAAAAGGCCTAATATCCAGCATTTTGACTTTTTTGAGTAGTATTGTGGGTTTTCTAGTAGCGTCGTGGAAATACATGGTCGTGCTTCACTGGGCTGAACAATATTTTCCACTTCGGCAATGGTTAGAGCCTGTGATCTATAGAGCGATACTTCCCTCTGTTCAGGCCAAGGCGTCTTCTTTGCAACAGCAAGCGTTAGGTAATATTTTGGGGGTACTACCACCAGAATGGCGCAGCATATTTGAAAATCTATCAGGTGTCCGGATGCCTCAGGCGATTGAACAAGTGACACAACGTTTGGTAGGGGTGTTTACCGAAGGCGTCTTAAGTCTCATTGCGTTTGGTTGTGTTTTTTATAGCGTGGTATTTATTATTCAATTTGTTGCATATATACTTCTTCGTCCCTTTGGCAGTTGGGGCGGATCTTTTAATCGCGAAGGGGGTCTTATGTTCGGAGGACTAAGTGCTCTTATCAGCATGTCTGTTATGGCGGGGCTATTTTCACCTCTCTTACAATTGGGTGTTGGTGGAAGGTTTAATGCGCTCATCCAGAGTTCCTCCTTTTATCATTTTCTAGTGGGGATATTTCAGGTATTGGATCAAGTGTTTAAAGCACAACTCAGTCAAAAATTACTTGAACCACTGTTACAGGGCCAAGGAATCTGGTTTTAATCCTATGGCTAATCGCACTAAGATTTTCACTTCTTGTGTGATCGTTAAGGGCGTTAAACCCTTCGATGAGCTCAACGAAACTTCTGTTGAAGTGAATTTCTTTTATACATAAATCAAACTGTGAAGTAGAACACTTAATAGTAAGTGGCAATTGTATTTAAAAACTAATTTCTAGAGAGTAAAGGAGGTTGTTTGATGAGTTTGAAAAAAATGAAATTAGCCTGGGATGAACTTTCAATGTCCGATAAGGAACGTCAAGCTATGGCTGAATACCTGACCTTTCTCAGCGAAGGGAAAACGGAACGGGAATCGTGGCAGATCCTAGAGAGATGGGCAAACAAAGCGGACTTTACAGCACTTGATAAGGTGACGGGCTTTAAACCTGGTCAAAAGGTCAGTCTGGCCGTGCGAGGAAAAGCTGGCATTCTAGCGATCGCCGGTACGCGACCATTAAACGAAGGATTCCGATTAATTGCGGCACATATTGATGCTCCTCGGTTAGACGTAAAACAGCGACCTCTTTATGAAGAAGAAGGACTGGCTTTTTTTAAGACTCATTATTATGGAGGAATTAAGAAATACCAATGGACTGCGCTACCGCTTGCTCTACATGGTGTCGTGATCTTGCGTGATGGACGTAAAATTGAAATCGTCATCGGAGAGGCGGATGAAGACCCAATTTTCACAATTACTGATTTGCTTCCACATTTAGCAAAAGAACAAAATGAGAAGAAATTAAGCGAGGCCATAACGGGGGAAGGCTTAAATCTACTGCTCGGGCATGACCCTTCCAATGAGGAGGGAGAAGAACGTGTGAAATTGGCCATCCTCCATATCCTTAAGGATAAATATGAGATTGAAGAGGACGACTTTATTAGCGCGGAATTAGAAGTTGTACCGGCCGGTAAGGCCCGATATTCAGGCTTAGATCGAAGCTTTTTTGCGGGATACGGACAAGATGACCGAGTCTGTTCTTTTGCTGCCTGGAAGGCAATTGAAGGAATAGAGCAACCGGAGTGGACTACGATTGTTCTATTTGCGGATAAGGAGGAGATTGGAAGTGACTCTAATACGGGCATGAAAGCCCTCTATTTGGAGAACTTTGTTGCCGAGCTCATTTCCTTACAAAATGGAACGTATGACGGATTAATGGTACGACATGCCATGGCCAGAGCCAAAGCGCTTTCGGCGGATGTTACCGTTGGATATGATCCCAACTATGCAGAGGTTATGGACAAACGAAATGCGGCTTTCCTGGGCCGTGGTGTGGTCATGAGTAAATATACTGGTTCGCGAGGTAAAGCAGGGTGTAACGATGCGAACCCGGAATTCATTGCAGAGGTACGTCGGATCTTTGATGAAGCCAAAGTTACTTGGCAAACGGCTGAGTTAGGAAAAGTCGACCAGGGCGGCGGTGGAACGATCGCTCAGTATATGGCCATTTATGGAATGGAAGTATTGGATTGTGGCGTAGGCATCCTTAGTATGCATGCTCCTTGGGAGATATGTTCTGTCGCAGATTTGATCATGACGATACGAGGATATCATGCTTTCTTGGCGTATAAAGCAAACTAGTTTTATTAGAAGTTCAGCTAAACTTAATTCATCACAAGTTTAGCTGAACTTATCCAGGGGCTTAGGGCCAATTAGGAACCCCTTAAGAAATGGTCGCTTCTCGCCATCCTTGGCTACAGCGACACTAGGTCATCCATGACCGTCGGGAGCTTAGTGGCGGTTAACCATCGGAAATAGAACAACGGATAGTAAAGAAAAGGGCGGTTTATACAATGAATGTCTCTTGGATTCCACAAATTAGCGATTTTGATTGGCAAAAATTTGGATATTTTGCTTTATATAATATACTTTATATTGTGGTGATTCTCGTTGCAGCTCGTGTTGTGTACGGATTACTTATTTATTTGCTAAGGCGTATGTTAGTCGATCGAAAAGGAAAGCATCTCTTAGATGAACGGAAAGCAAATACGTTATTTTCACTTCTCCGAAGTGTCTTATTTTACGTCATTACTTTTACAGTTGTTTTGCAAACCCTTACACGTATTTTTAACTTCAACACCGGAACCCTAATGGCTTCGGCCAGTGTTTTGGGAGTTGCACTAGGGTTTGGTTCGCAGAGTTTGGTTAAAGACATCATTGGCGGTTTCTTTATTCTCTTTGAGGATCAGTTCTCCGTTGGAGAATTAGTGCGGACAGGGGAATTTACAGGTACAATTGAAGAAACTGGAATTCGGACGACACATATAAGGGCATGGGGAGGGGAACTCCACATTATTCCGAATGGTAGCATTACTGCAGTTACGAACTTTAGCAGAGGAAAGATGCTAGCTAAGGTTGAAATTCAGATTCCCTATGATGAAGATCTTGACCGAGCCATGGGCGTGATGAGCGAAGTTTGTGAAGAAGTCAGCGTAGAGTTTGGCGAGAAAATTATTGAAGCCCCCACAGTCCAAGGTGTAACCCAGTTTGGGGAGCGCAATGTCGTTTTACGTGTGATTGCTTTCACCAAACCCGATGAACAGTGGAGCATAGAACGTGAACTGCGTCGGCGAATTCACAGTGCATTTTTAAAAAAAGGAATTCGTACACCACAGTTCCAAAGCGTTATTATGACAGATCCCATGAAACACTCTTCCAATGACCAGAAAGAGACTATGATGGGGCCAAGTAAGACTGAAGGATAGAAATATTAGAACCTCGACTTTGAGAGGGGAGCCAACAGATGATTCCATTAAAGGTAGGAGATACTGTTCGTCTACGCAAACCGCATCCTTGTGGAAGTCTAGATTGGAAAGTAATGCGAACGGGAATGGACTTCCGAATTCAGTGCTTAGGTTGTCAACACCAAGCCTGGATTCCTCGAATTAAACTCGAACGTAATTTAAAGGAGATTCTACAGAAGGCCGAAGAAAGTGAAGGTTAGAACGATCCCTTTATTAAGGACGCTTGTTTAGTAGAAGTAGGTTACCGATGGCAGGGTAAGAAAGGTTGCGGAGTGGCAAAACATCACATATAATCTGAGACATAGCTTGTCTGTATATAAAGAGGAGGTAAAGCATGACATTACATGCTGGAATTGTAGGTTTGCCGAATGTCGGTAAATCAACCTTGTTTAATGCGATTACCCAAGCAGGCGCAGAGGCTGCAAATTACCCATTCTGCACGATTGAACCGAATGTAGGAATGGTGGAAGTGCCTGATTCGCGTTTGAAGAAACTTGCTGAAATGGTTCATCCCAAGAAAATTGTTGCAGCGACCGTCGAGTTCGTGGATATTGCAGGACTTGTAAAGGGCGCGAGCAAAGGCGAAGGTTTAGGGAACAAGTTCTTGTCCCATATTCGCGAAGTCGATGCCATTGTGCATGTTGTGCGTTGCTTTGAAGACGAAAATGTCATCCACGTCGAGGGAAACGTGAACCCTAAACGGGATATTGAGACAATAGACCTAGAGTTAGTCTTAGCAGACATGGAGAGTGTGGAGAAACGAGCGGATCGTTCCTCTAAGTTGTTAAAGACGGGGGATAAAAAGGCTCAAGCTGAAGTGGCCCTTTTGGTTCGATTAAAGGAAGTCTTTAATCTGGGAAAAGGGGCTCGTTTTTTGACTTATACGGAAGAGGAACGAGCAATTCTTAAGGGCTTTTCACTTTTAACGCTAAAACCGGTACTCTATGTTGCGAATGTCAGTGAAAATGGTCTTTCCACAGCGACCGATAATCCCTATGTTCAGCAAGTCATGGCGATCGCCTTGGCAGAAGGCGCAGAAGCCGTTGTAGTTTGTGCCCAGATTGAAGCGGAAATTGCAGAACTTGAAGAGGACGAGAAAGAGGTATTCTTACAAGACCTAGGGCTCCAGGAGTCGGGATTAGACCATTTAATCCGGGTTGCTTTTCATTTACTGGGCCTTATGACGTTCTTTACAGCGGGCCCTATTGAAGCAAAAGCATGGACAATTCATCAAGCCACTAAGGCTCCCCAAGCTGCAGGAGTAATCCATACAGATTTTGAACACGGATTTATTCGAGCTGAAATAGTTGCGTATAAGGATTTTGTCGACAACAATGGGCTAAACGGTGCTAAGGATAAAGGGTTAGTTCGCTTAGAAGGAAAAGATTATATAATGCGTGACGGAGACATTGTTCACTTCCGGTTTAACGTGTAAACTACAGTAGTTCTGTATAGCACTTTTAATTAAAAATAATTTTAAATTGCTTTTTTAAAACTATAATGGTATAATTTCTGCTTGGTAGTCTATATATCCCTGCTTCGTTTTTAACGGGGCCGTTTAGTCCGAAGGGAGGTGCAAATATGAAAGCGTACGAATTACTTTATATCATCCGACCAGATCTAGAGGAGGAAGCAACCACAGCACTGGTTGATCGTCTAAGTGGGCTCGTAGCCAGCAATGGCGGCGATAACTTGACGGTTGAAAAGTGGGGTAAACGTCGGTTAGCTTATGAAATCCAAGATTACAAAGAAGGTCAATACATCCTGATGAACTTTGAAGGCGAAGGACGTACATCTCAGGAAATTGAACGTGTTATGAAGATTTCCGAAGATGTCATCCGTTTCCTTACGGTTAGAAAAGATGACTAGAAGGACGGTGGGACTCACATGTTGAATCGAGTCGTTTTGATTGGCCGTTTAACGAAAGATCCCGAACTTCGCTATACTCCAAATGGTGTAGCGGTAACAAACTTCACCTTAGCAGTTGAACGTAATTTCAAAAATGCTCAAGGTGAAAAAGAAACAGACTTCTTTGCATGTTCTGTGTTTAAGCAACTTGCTGAACTTTGTGCCAATTATCTTGCCAAAGGGAAGCTTGCTTCAGTCGATGGACGAATCCAAATTAGAACTTATAATGATAAGGACGGCCAAAAACATTGGGTGACAGAAATCATTGGTGAAAATGTTCAGTTCCTAAGTCCTAAGGACGGCGGAGACGGGAACACAGAATCACCCTCTTCCAGTGGAAAAGGCTCGTTTGGACATGAAGTAAATTTGGATGATGACATCCCATTCTAATAAAGGAAGGGGAGAATTAGTATGAAACGTGAACGAGGACGTCGCCCACGTAAGCGGGTATGCAGTTTTTGTGTAGATAAAGTCGTGTCTATGGATTACAAAGAGACACACAAAGTACGCAAGTATGTGACGGATCGTGGCAAAATATTGCCCCGCCGTATCTCAGGAAACTGTGCAATGCATCAACGTCAAGTGACATTAGCCATCAAACGGGCTCGTAGTATTGCCTTGTTACCATATAGCATAGAGTAGGAAAAAGGGAGCGAGAGCTCCCTTTTTAATTTATCAGTTATGGGTAAATTTTCATAAGACTGATGTGCAGGAGATTTGCAGACCTATCACGAACTGTATTGCATAGTGCAGTCTGTCTTATGAGACGTGTGCACTTTTTAGAAAATGGACTTTAGGAGGGGGCAACCCTGGAGAATTTAGAAGTTGATGTTGTCAAAGGCTTAAAGGCCATTGATGAACTAAAGGTCAATTTAATTCAGGCACAGTGGCTTATCCATCATGGCACCTTGAGCGGCTCAGAGGACGAAATGGTCCAAGGGATGGCGGATCTTGTTGGAATGAGTTATTTGCTTGCAAGGCGGCTGGGTTTTGACTTTTCCCGTCTGGACCGCATGCTTTTGCAACGTCTTGAGGGATTAAAGAATACGGATGAAATGAATCTCGAAAAGCAGTGGGGAGATTTGAGCTTACTGTTAAGCTATCTTGCCCCTGAAGACTAAGCATAGGAGAATGGGTTAACATGTTGTTAAGAGATGAAGAGGCATTGAACTATTTAGCAGGGGCTATGCTATTAACATTTCCTTGGTTGGGAATCGTTTTGGGAACATGGGGCTTTATATGGGGAGCACTCATGTTACTTGCAGTGTTCTTGGTTGGCCGTCGAAGAGGATTACCCATAACTATGTTGTTTCTGTTGATTGGTTATGTCGCTCCAGTCATTGTTTTTGGAACAACAGCCTTCAACGTGATGAGCCTCGTCCCTGCGGCAGGCTTATTGGGCGTCTTGGGCTGGCACAAGCAATGGGCGGTGCGTGTAACCTTCTTCTGGAGCGCTGCTTTGGCAGCAATTTTAGGGACAATACCCACCCTTTCATTCATGGCACAAGGATTTAGTGCTTTCGCTGCGAGTGACTTGATCAATACGACAGTTCAACAATACCAAGCTTCTGGATTATTGGCAGTGATGCAACAACAAGGGATGAGCGAGGTTCAGGTACGGGATTTATTGCAACAAGGAATTCAGATTTATACGTTAATCCTTCCTAGTTTTGCTGCGTTAGTTGCTTTCATTGAGTTTGGATTTGTTTTTTATTTTGTCAGTATCTGGCTTAAAGAGGATCAGGTACGGGTACCGTTCACGCGTTGGCGGTTGCCGTGGTATGCAGTTTGGGGTGTCGTTCTAGGTATCGCCTTTTATCTGTTGGGTGATCAATTTTCTTGGACAGTTCTTCGAGTATTAGGCATTAATTTAATGGTTATTTACGGCGCAATAGCCTTAGTGTTAGGTACCTCTGTGTTTGTGTATTTGTTAAAGTCGCCAAAGATCCCCCGATTTTTAAAATTTACCTTAATTATAGCCAGCTTTATCTATTTCTTCTTCAGTGTCGTCAGTCTAATCATGTTTGGATTGTTTGACCTAGTATTTAATTTTCGCCGTTTACCAGAAGAATCGTAAGGAGGAATTCACATGAAGGTTATTCTTCAAGCAGATGTCAAAGGATCGGGTAAAAAGGGACAGGTTCTAGAAGTCGCTGAGGGGTATGCGAGAAACTTTCTTTTCCCTAAAAAGTTAGCGATCGAAGCAACAACTGGAAATGTACAAAATATTACACATCAGAAGACCCTGGAAGATCGCCGTAAGGACAGAGAAAATGAGGCTGCCGTTGAATTAGCTAATAAACTTAATGCGCTTCTCATTGAAATTAAGACGAAGACAGGCGAAGGCGGGCGCTTATTTGGTTCAGTCACCAGTAAGGAAATTACGGACGCATTGAAAAAACAGCATGGGTTTGAATTGGATAAACGAAAGTTAGAGATAAAGGAACCCATTAAAGCACTAGGGAATTATGAAGTTCCTGTAAAAATTCATCCGGACGTGATCGCAACCCTAAAGGTCCATGTTTTCGCCTTATAAGGAGACATCCACAGTGGCGTGAAGTGAACATCTCGAAAGTGGCGCTAAGCCATCGGATAAAGGAAACTTGCTTCTGAGGCAGTATCAACTGCATCAGAAGTATAGCTGAACTTATCCAGGGGCTTAGCGCCACTTATAGTGTCGCATCGGGAAAACGGCTTTCTGAAAGGGGACCCCTTTATGAAAGGGATTTTGACAAAATGGTTGAATCATACAAATATTGGTGATCGGTTGCACGATGAAGAAGAGTGGAGAAGAGAAGTCGAGACACTCTACGTTCTGCTTTCAAATTATCATGGAACAGATAAGCTAGTGCTAAAGGCCAGTAAATTAGAAGCGCTGAAACTAATGCGTTCCGATGAACTCGTTGAACGTGTTGCCGGATTGCGCAAGATAGTGTCTGATGATCCTACTGTCCAGAAAATTCCGAAGATGCAAGAAGTTCCACAGCTCTTAGATGAAATTGAGGAACAAATCGCGGAACTAATTGCCAGACGTTCTGTAGAAGAACGTCTGGAACGGGTTGTTGCTGAAAAAATGCAAGAGCGGCATGAGGAGTATGTTAAAGAAATCAAAATTCAGGTCCTTCAAGAGACGTCAGGACCTGAAAATGCTCAAACCCTCAGAAAACTTGCCGTTCTTGAAAAGATGAAAACCATCTCACTAAAGCGCTCCGCGTTCGATGTATTACGACCTCAGACTGTGGCAGAAATCAAAGGGCAGGAAAGTGCTATGCAAGCCTTACTTGCTAAGTTAGCCACTCCCTACCCCCAGCATATTTTGATGTATGGGCCACCCGGAGTCGGTAAGACTTCTGCAGCTCGCGTCGCCTTAGAAGCAGTTAAGAACCACCCCCATTCTCCCTTTGCTAAAGCCGCCCCGTTTGTCGAAGTAAACGGCACTACACTTCGTTGGGATCCTAGAGATGTAACGAATCCGCTGTTGGGATCGGTTCATGACCCGATATACCAAGGGGCTAAGCATGACTTGGCAGATACGGGTATACCAGAACCAAAAATGGGACTGGTGAGTGAGGCTCACGGTGGTATACTCTTTATTGATGAAATAGGGGAAATGGATCCCTTGCTTTTAAATAAGCTGCTCAAAGTGCTCGAGGACAAGACCGTATCCTTCGATTCTTCGTATTATGATCCGAGTGACCCCAATGTTCCACAGTGGATTAAAAAGCTCTTTGATGAGGGCGCGCCTGCTGATTTTGTTCTTGTTGGAGCCACAACAAGAGACCCTTCTGAGCTAAACCCGGCCCTTCGTTCCCGTTGCTCAGAGGTTTTCTTTGTACCTCTTGAGCCGGGAGATGTTCAGCACATAATTCGACAAGCTGCCCAAAAACTTGAGGTGGCATTGGATGACAATGTTCCTGAGATCATTAGTGAATATGTCATTGAAGGACGGAAAGCAAATAGTATACTGACCGATGCCTACGGATTAGCAAGGTATCGTAACCCTGATCAAGAGAATATTAGGGTGACAAGTGCTGATGTTTATGAAGTCCTGCGTACGGCCCGTCTTACCCCTTATATTTTCCGAAAAGTCCAACCCAGCTTGGAAATTGGGAAAATTTTGGGACTAGGGGTTTCTGGGTTTATAGGTTCAGTGTTGGAGATCGAGGCGATCACTTTTGCTGGGCGGGATGGTAAAGGAACGTCACGTTTTAATGAAACGGCTGGAAGTATGGCGAGAGATGCTGTATTTAATGCCTCCGCTGTTATTCGAGAACTGACGGGCGAAGATTTGCACAATTACGATGTGCATGTTAATGTCATCGGCGGGGCCAAAATTGACGGTCCTTCAGCGGGATTGGCGACTACGTTGGCCATTTATAGTGCCTTGAAACAGAAGCCTTTGCTTCAAGATGTTGCTGTCACGGGGGAAATCTCTATTCAAGGTAAGGTAAAACCCGTGGGTGGTATTTACGAAAAGATCTTCGGAGCCAAGCAGGTAGAAGTACGCAAAGTATTAATCCCACTAGAAAACATGGCCGATATACCTCAGGGTTTGCATGGCATTGAAATAGTAGGGGTAAGTACGATCGAAGAGGCTATGAAGCATGTATTTTAACACTTGAATATTCAGGTGCAGTGCGATACAAAGTCAGTACGACCGGGAGGAGACAGGATATGGAACTACTAAAAGTTCCACCACAGAATTTAGAGGCCGAACAAGCGGTCTTAGGCGCGATGATGCTCGATCCGGAGGTCGGAAGTTCGGTCTTTGAAATGCTTCAACCGGAAGACTTTTACAGAGATAATCACCGCTTGATCTTTTCCGCAATTCGAGATCTCTTCGAAAAAGGAGACCCAATTGACCTAGTCAGCGTCGCGGAAATTTTACGTCAGCAGGGACGCCTCGAACAAGTGGGCGGGATTGCAACGATTTCTGCGATTGCCAGGTCTGTTCCTTCTGTGGCGAATGTGGAATATTATTCTAAACTAGTGACAGAGAAAGCCCTTCTTCGTCAGCTGATCCGTGCGACAAGTAGTATTTTAGAGCGGGGTTATGAACCAGGTGAAGAGGCGCGTGTTCTCCTAGAGGAAGCAGAAAAGCTGATTCTTGACCTTTCTCGTCGTCGAGTAAAGGATGGATTTAGCTTCATTCGCGACGTTCTTCTAGAAACGTTTGAGAAAATTGAGTATTTATATGCTAACAAAGGAAATCTTACGGGTGTCCCCACCTTCTTCACGGAATTAGACCGAATGACCTCGGGGTGGCAGCCTTCCGACTTAGTGATCATTGCAGCTCGGCCGTCCATGGGAAAAACGGCGTTGGTTTTGAACATGGCCCAAAATGCATCCGTGCGTGCTAAGGTTCCGGTCGCCATTTTTAGCTTGGAAATGTCCAAAGAGCAGTTGGTACAACGGATGCTTTGTGGAGAAGCAATGGTTGATCAACAGCGCGTAAGGACGGGAGAATTACTCGATGCTGATTGGCCCAAGTTGACTCAAGCAGTGGGCCCTCTTTCAGATGCTCCCATTTTCATCGATGATACGGTGGGCATAAGCCTGGTCGAGCTTCGTTCAAAAGCTCGTCGCCTAAAAGTCGAACATAATTTAGGGCTGATCGTGATTGATTATCTTCAGTTATTGTCAGTGGGTAAAGGTAAAAAGACGGAAAGCAGACAGCAAGAGGTGGCACAAATTTCCAGAACACTTAAAGGGCTTGCACGGGAGTTGAAAGTTCCCGTCATTGCATTGTCACAACTGAACCGGGGTGTTGAGCAACGACAGGATAAACGACCGATTATGTCCGATTTGTTAGAATCTGGGGCAATTGAAGCTGACGCGGATGTGATTGCATTTATTTATCGCGATGAGTATTATGATCATGAATCGGAGAAGAAAGGCATTGCGGAACTAATCATTGCTAAACACAGAAATGGTCCAGTGGGGACCGTTGAACTGGGCTTTCTTAAAGAATTTACAAAGTTTGTGAATCTCGAGCGACAACATTAAACTGCTTAAACGAATCCCCTTGCCAAATTTGTGGCTGGGGGATTTTTATTATAACCGTCAGCTGAAAAACATTGGAAAAGAAAATGTCGAATGTTTTTTGTATATTTTCCATTAATGTTCGATTATTGGATTGACAATAAGGAGGAGGATTGTTAAGATTAATTTGTTTGTGGCTAGAGGTTCTTTACCGGTGGGT
>Ga0209125_1000366_pt1 | contig 62169 bp, 55 predicted proteins | sample BarGraIncub1131A_FD_184503 | JGI IMG/M metagenome (GOLD analysis project Ga0209125, IMG submission 184503) | Arctic peat soil microbial communities from Barrow, Alaska - Barrow Graham LP Incubations 11-31A (SPAdes) (version 2) | ecosystem: Environmental > Terrestrial > Soil > Wetlands > Peat... | reverse complement strand
ACGACAGGAACGACAGGAACGACAGGAACGACAGGAACGACAGGAACGACAGGAACGACAGGAACGACAGGAACGACAGGAACGACAGGAACGACAGGAACGACAGGAACAACAGGAACAACAGGAACAACAGGAACAACAGGAACAACAGGTGAAACTGGATTAACCGGAGCAACAGGCGAGACAGGATTAACTGGATTAACGGGTTTAACTGGAGTAACGGGTGCCACGGGTACTACGGGGGAAACGGGAGCCACCGGAGCAACTGGAACTACTGGTGACACAGGAACTACGGGAGCCACCGGAACTATTGGTGCCACAGGAGCTACTGGATTCGGTATTGTTCCTTATGCAAGAATTGCCGATTCGACTGTTCAAACACCAAGCACAACTTCAGCAACTCTAATAACTTTTGATACCAATGATGAACTGAATGGAATAACTCATGCTCCTTCTTCAGGGGTAATTACTTTCCCAACAGCGGGTATCTATTTGATCACTTATTCAGCGCAAATAAACAAAACTGGTGCGGCTTCAACAAATATAGACATTTGGTTGCAAAAAAATGCTATTAATGTATCTCGCTCTAATAGGAGGGTTTTACTTGTAACCGCAAATAATATTCAGGTCGTTACAGCAACATTTATTATAAACGTAGCAGCAACTGAGTCTATCTCATTTTTCCAAGCAGTAAGTGTTGCCGGTCTCGTTGCAGGTATATATTCGTTTATACCACCTGCTGGTGAACCATTTATACCTTCGATAATTATTACAATTAACAAAGCTAGTAATTGAGTGCAAATATTATTAGTTATAAAGCTAAGGGTGTAGCTACACATGCAAGTCTTGAACCCTTGCTAGAATAAACATTCAACAAATTAAGTCTACAATCCTTTAAACAAAAGGATTGTAGACTTAATAATGCTTTACTTTATTTTTTGGCTGTAACACAATCAATATTGTGTTACATTCGTTAGATTTTAAGAACATTGTATTATAAGACATATCAAATTACTTATTTCAATTCCATAACACAATATCAACGTAAATTTACTTTCTTTTCTTATTTTAAGGAGCAAGCAATATAATTATTTATAAATTATCTCAAGAAGATAAATTAATAGGGAATTCACCTATTAAAACGGGTGAGGTTGTTGCTTTCGCTATTATACAAGTTGATGCTGCTCCATTAATTAATATTTTCATAATATATGCTCCTTTATTTTAAATAATTACCAGAAGCTATATTATTCATCCACCCATCATTTTGTAAATACCATTCAATAGTTTTCTCTATTCCTATTTCAAAGGTAGTTTGTGGATACCATCCTAATTCTTTAACAATTTTTTGGGGATCTATACCATATCTCATGTCATGACCTTTTCTATCTTCCACATAAGTAATTAGATCTTCGGTAACTTTTTTATCTCGATTCTTATTTACATAATTTATTATTTTTTTTGCTATTTGAATGTTAGTCTTTTCATTATGCCCACCAATATTATAAACTTCGCCGCTTGTGCCATATTTTACAACCATAGCTATTGCAGTGCAATGATCTTCAACGTAAAGCCAATCCCGTACATTAGTTCCGTTCCCGTATATAGGTAAGTTTTTATGATTTAAGCAGTTGTTAATTATTAAGGGTATTAACTTTTCGGGAAACTGATATGCTCCATAATTATTTGAGCATCTTGTTATATTAATAGGCATATTGTAGGTAGCAAAATATGCTTGAACCATTAAATCAGCTCCAGCTTTACTTGAAGAATATGGACTATGTGGATTTATTGGCGTAGTTTCAATAAAATATCCTGTATCTCCAAGTGAGCCGTAAACTTCATCTGTGGATATCTGTAAAAATTTCTTTCCTTCTTTAAAACCATTTTCGGTTAACCATGCATTTTTAGCAGCATCTAGAATAGTAACTGTACCTAATACATTAGTTTTAATAAAGGGTTCAGGATCATTTATACTTCTGTCCACATGGGTTTCTGCTGCGAAGTTTACAACGTAGTCAATATCATTTTCAGAAAAAATATTTTTTACTAGTTCCTTGTTACATATATCGCCGTGAATAAAGGTGTAATTTAAATCATCTTTTAATCCTTTTAGATTTTCTAAATTACCTGCGTAGGTTAATTTATCCAGATTTATTATTTTAATATCTGGATATTTATTAAACATATAGTAAATAAAATTTGATCCTATAAATCCAGCTCCACCAGTTACTAAATAAGTTTTCATATATATTTATTCTCCTTTATATTAAACTAATATTTTCATATGCTATGCGCATTAAATATTTGCCATATTGTGTTTTCATTAAGGGTTTAGAGATTTTTAAGAGTTGATCCCTATCTATAAAGCCATTAAAATAAGCTATTTCCTCTATACAAGCTACATATAGTCCTTGCCTTGTTTGCACCGCTTCCACAAAATTAGCAGCATCTAAAAGCCCTCTATAAGTTCCGGTATCAAGCCATGCCATGCCTCGACCTAATAATTCTACTTTAAGATTTTTTCTTTTTAAATATTCATTATTAATTGAAGTGATTTCTAGTTCACCTCTATCAGAGGGTTTAACATTTTTAGCAATGCCTATTACACTATTATCATAGAAGTATAAGCCGCAAACAGCATAATTTGATTTCGGTTTTTCAGGTTTTTCTTCAATGGATACTATATTATTGTTTTCATCGAATTCAACTATTCCAAATTCTTTTGGATTGCTTACATGATATCCAAAGATAGTAGCTCCTTCTTTTCTATTCGCAGCACTTTTAAGTCTTTGCGTAAAGCCGTAGCCATGAAATATATTATCTCCAAGTATTAAAGCTACCCTATCATCTCCTATAAATTGTTCTCCTATTATAAATGCATCAGCTAGTCCCCGAGGATTTGGCTGAACAGCGTATTGCAGATTAATACCTAGAAAACTACCATCACCGAGTAACTCCTTAAAAGAAGTAATGTCTCTAGGGGTTGAAATAATTAATATCTCTTTTATACCTGTGAGCATCAATACTGATAATGGGTAATATATCATGGGTTTATCATATATAGGTAATATTTGTTTAGAAATTGATTTTGTTATTGGGTAAAGTCGCGTTCCAGATCCTCCTGCTAAAATAATACCTTTCATATTTTGCCTCCTGAGAAAATCTATATTTACTAATAATGTATTATAAAAAATTATTACAATACATTATTATAGTTAATACTTTATATTCACGTGTATCATTATTACTAATAATTATTAAAAAACGAAGAATACTTAAAAATTTCTTTGATATTATGCACTTTCTATTTGCAGTATACATAAGGTATAAAGTAAATATAAACAAAATTTGCTTAATTAATTATGGTGGTGAAATTGAATGAAAGTAGTAATACTTTGTGGTGGTAAAGGAACACGTATGCGCGAAGAAACAGAATATCGTCCTAAGCCTTTAGTTGAAATAGGCGGTAAACCGATTTTGTGGCACATAATGAAAATATATTCAAGTTATGGATTTAATGATTTTATTTTATGCGTTGGGTACAAAGGTGAAATGATAAAGCAGTATTTCATAGACATGTATTGGAGGAATAATGATTTTACTATGCATTTAAGTGGTGATAGAGAATTAGAATATCATACAAAGGAAGAGGAAAAGTGGAATATTACTATTGTTGACACAGGAACTGAAACACTGACGGGTGGAAGGTTAAAACAAGTAGAAAAATATATAGATGATGAGGAATTTATGTTAACTTATGGGGACGGATTAAGTAACGTAAATATCTTAGAACTTTTAAAATTTCATAGAGAAAAAGGTAGAATAGGAACACTTACAGGGGTAAATCCTATTTCGCCATTTGGGGTTATGGAAGTTGAAGATGGAATTATTAAGGCATTTAAAGAAAAGCCTATTTTAAAAGATCGCGTCAACGGTGGATTTATGGTATTAAATAAAGCGGTGTTTAAGTATTTGCCAAATGATGATTGTTTTTTTGAACAAGAACCTATAAGAAATCTTGCTATTGAGAATCAGCTTGCAGTGTATGAGCATAATGGTTTTTGGGTTGCTATAGATACTATCAAAGATGTTCAAGCTGTAAATAAGTTATGGGATACGGGGGAGCATTTATGGACCGAGGCGGAGTAGATTTATTTAATAGTTTTTACAAGGACAAAAGAGTACTCATTACTGGTCATACTGGATTTAAAGGGTCATGGATTTCAATTTGGCTCCAGAATTTAGGGGCTAAAGTCATAGGATATGGACTCGATCCATATAGATCGGATGATAATTTTGTTGTTAGTGGATTAAAAAATAGAGTTATAGATATTAGAGGAGATATTAGAGATTATAAAAAGCTTTTAGAAGTTTTCAATATATATAAGCCAGAAATAGTTTTTCATTTAGCAGCGCAGGCATTAGTGAAGGAGTCTTATGAGAATCCAAAAGAAACCTATGAGACAAATGTAATGGGAACCTTAAATGTGCTGGAATGTATTAAAAATTCGGCCATCGTTAAGGTTTCTATTATGGTAACTACAGATAAATGTTATAAAAATATAGAGCAGATATGGGGATACAGAGAAAATGATCCAATGGGTGGATATGATCCTTATAGTTCTAGCAAAGGGTGTGCAGAAATCCTTATAGATTCCTATAGAAATTCATTTATTAATCCTAAAGATTACAAATCACACGGCAAATCTATAGCAACAGTGCGTGCCGGAAATGTTATTGGCGGTGGGGACTGGTCAAGGAATAGAATAATCCCCGATTGCATAAGAGCTCTAAAAGAGAACAAAGATATTGAAATTAGAAATCCGAATGCAATTAGACCTTGGCAGCATGTACTTGAGCCATTAAGTGGATATTTACTCCTTGCATCTAAGATGTATGAAGATGGTGTGAGTTATTGTAGCGGTTGGAATTTTGGACCAAACTCAGATTCTATTGTCTCTGTAGGGAACATTGTAGAGGCAATAATTAAGGAATGGGGATATGGAAAATGCATAGATATATCAAGCGTTAATTCACCTCATGAAGCAAATTTATTGACATTAGATTGTACGAAAGCTAAAACCTATTTACAATGGTTTCCTAAATTAAATGTACAAGAAGCAATAAAATTTACAGTAGATTGGTATAAAGATTTTATGGACAAAGACGCATATGATTTATGTATTAATCAAATAAAAAATTATTGCAAAAAAACAGTTAAAGAGGTAATTTGAAATGAATAAAAAAGTATTGATTACTGGTGCTAGCGGTTTTGTAGGCTCTTGCTTAGTTAGAAGGCTACTTAAGGGAAATTATAGTATTCATATTATAACAAGAGGTGTCACTAATTTATGGAGACTCCAAGATGTGTTAGAGGATATTGAAATTCATAATATGAACTTGCTTAATAGTGATGAAGTAGCTAAATTAGCTAGTAATATAAGTATAGATAAGATCTACCATTTAGCAACTTATGGAGGATATCATTATCAAAACAAAGTAGAAGATGTGATAAATACAAATGTTATTGGAACTTGGAATTTATTCAAGGAATTTTCTAAAAAGGGTATAGAAATGTTTGTTAACACTAGCAGCTCGTCAGAGTATGGAGAAAAGTTTGAGCCAATGCGTGAGGAGATGAGAGTTACTCCTAATACCATGTATGGGGCCAGTAAGGCAGCTGGAACTATTTTATGCAGCACATATGCAAAAATTAATAAAATACCTTTAGTAACCCTTAGACTATTTTCACCTTATGGATATTATGATGCTAAAACAAGATTAATACCTACGATTATTACCTCTTGTCTTCTAGGAGAAGAGATAAAATTATCACAAAAAAATTCAAAGAGAGATTTTGTATTTATAGATGATGTAGTTGAAGCTTATTTAAAAGCAAGTGAATTAGTAAACTCTCATGGAGAAATATTTAATATAGGAAGTGGAATACAATATACAACTGAAGAAATTGTAAGTAATATACTAAATTTAATGGGAAAAGATGCAAAAATTCATTGGGAAAATAATTTAAACAGGCAATATGAGCCACTTTTCTGGGTTAGTAATAATAAAAAGGCCTATGAAAGACTAAAGTGGGAACCTAATGTTGATATAACAGCTGGGTTAAATAATACAATAAATTGGTTTAGAGATAATTTACAATTTTATAGGTAGGTGGTAATACTATGAAGTTATCAGATTATATTGTAGAGTTTTTAAAGGAGAATGGAGTTACAACGATTTTTGGTTATCAAGGTGGAGCTATAACTCATTTTGTTGATTCAATATATAAAGCAGAGGAAATTCAATTTATATCAAATTATCATGAACAGGCATCGGCATTTGCAGCGGAAGGTTATGCAAGAGTTAGCGGAAATATAGGAGTATGCATAGCTACTAGTGGACCAGGAGCCACAAATCTAATAACAGGCATAGGCAGTGCATACTTTGATTCTATTCCTTGCTTGTATATAACTGGTCAAGTTAATACCTATGAATATAAACGTTCCCCTGAAATAAGGCAAGAAGGATTTCAAGAAACTGATATAGTAAGCATAATAGAGCCTATAACTAAGTATGCTGTTATGATTACTGATTCAGAAAAAATAAAATATTATTTGGAAAAGGCAATATATATAGCAGCATCAGGTAGACCAGGACCCGTTTTATTAGATTTACCTATGAACGTGCAAAGGGCGGAAATTAATCCTGGTGAGCTAATAGGTTTTTATGAATCAGAAGAATACAAAACAAAAATAGTTAAACAAGTCAATATAGAAGAAATGAATAGCTTAATAGAGTTAATAAAAAAGAGTAAAAGACCAGTGATACTCGCTGGTGGAGGTATAAGGCTTGCAAAGGCAGAAAAAGAATTGGGAAAACTTATAGAACTTACGGGTATTCCTATAGTTAGTACGCTAATGGGAATAGACAGCGTAAATCATGAGCATAAATGTTATGTGGGATATATGGGAGCTTATGGAACTAGGTATTCAAATTTAGCAGTGGCGAATTGTGATTTACTAATAGTGCTGGGTTCGAGATTAACAACAAGGCAGACAAGTTCAATAACTGATAGCTTTGCAAGAGAAGCTAAAATAGTTCATGTGGATATAGATAAAAATGAACTTAATACTAAGGTAAAAGAATATTTAAGTATAGAATGTGATTTAGAGCTATTTATTGATGAGCTAAATGAAAGGTTGAGAGATTCTCATTGCAAATTTGATTTTACTTCTTGGATAGATAAAATAGACAGCTATAAAAAAATGTATCCATCCTACGTGGCTCAAAAGAATATAAATGAAATAGATCCTAATGGATTTATGAATGAAATAAGTGAAATGCTCCATGAAGATTCAATAATATGTTTAGATATAGGGCAAAATCAAATTTGGGCATCTCAATCTTTGAGCCTGAAAAAAAATCAAAGATTATTAAATGCAGGTGGCATGGGAGCAATGGGCTTTGGTATGCCAGCAGCTATAGGAGCATGGTACGCTAAGCCTAATTATAAAATAGTTGCGATTACTGGTGATGGTGGTATTCAAATGAATATTCAAGAACTACAAACCATCGCTAGGGAAAAGATACCTATAAAAATTATTATTATGAACAATAATGCTTTAGGCATGATTAGGCATTTTCAAGAATTGTATTTTGAATCAAATTATTATGGAACTATAGATGGATATTCTGTTCCAAATTTTATGAAAATTAGTGAAGCTTATGGCATAAAGTCTTTTAAAATAAGTGATAGAAGTCAAATAAATGAATTAAAAGAGAAGTTAAATGATGATGAAAGCTATGTTATAGAGGTGGAACTTAAAAATATAACTTATGTGATTCCAAAATTGGGTATGGGTAGGCCAATTGAAGACCAAGAGCCTCTTTTAGGTAGAGAGCAGCTTAAAGAGAATATGATAATTGATATGTATAAGTAAAAATGAGGAGGTGGTAATTATCGAGGCGAATGTGGGCTTCAATGAATTAGTAGATATATATGTTATTAGTCATAAACCTTATAAATTGGTGGAATCTAATATATTTACACCTATATTTACTAAAAGAGAAATTGTTCCAAATGATTATAATATATTATGTTCTGATGAAGGAGACAATATTGCTAGTGAAAACTCTTTATATGCTGAGTTTTCAACCTACTATTGGGTATGGAAAAACAGAAAAATTCCAAAGTACGTAGGATTCTTTCAATATAGAAGATATATATCCTTTAAAGATAATGTAATTGGTACTAATGATTTTAGTGATGCAATTGATAAATATGGTTGGAATAAGGAGCAATTAGAGAATCTTCTAGAAGATTGTGACGTATTGCTTCCTACGTCTTTAAATTTTAGAATGTATGGACTAGGTAATATGTGGACCCAATATAATTTATGTCATAAAAGTTTATATTTAAATACAGCTGTAGAAATTATTAAAGAAAAGTATCCAAGTTATGAAGTGGATTGTGATATAGCTCTATTAAACACTGAAATATATTATATTAATTTATTTATTATGAGAGGAGATTTATTTGATATTTATATGACTTGGATAATGGATATTTTTGATGAGCTTAAGAAGAGATTAAATCCTGATTATAATATTAAGGATTTTGCTTATTTAGGGGAACGTCTATTTAATATTTTCTTAGTACATCAGCAAAGAACAAAGAATATAAAAATAAAAATAAAACAACCTGTATATCTAAAGGAAAATGCTTTAGGTATTATGGATTTTTGGATAGGAACAGAAACACAAACTCCATTGCCAAGTCAGTAAGAAAAAAATGAATTCAATATGTAATTATTTACTATACAAGGTGGGGATGTAATTGTCAAACAAAGAAAATTTATTAAGATTAAAAATATTAGAAAATGTTAAAGAATATTATAATGAAGTCTTCAAAAATAAAGAGGAGTGGAAAGAGGGTAATAAAATAAATTATGGAGGAAGATATTTTGATGAAGATGAAATGACAAATCTTACTGAGGCTACTTTAGATTTCTGGCTTACTACAGGTAGATTTAGTGATAAATTTGAAAAAGAGTTTGCAGAATTCTTAGGGGTAAAATATTGTTCATTAACTAATTCAGGCTCTTCAGCAAATCTTCTTGCATTTATGGCATTAACGTCTCCTAAATTAAATGATAGAAGAATAAAAAAAGGCGATGAAGTTATAACAGTGGCAGCAGGTTTTCCAACAACTGTAGCTCCAATACTTCAATATGGGGCAGTGCCAGTATTTGTAGACATAACGCTACCAACTTATAATATTGATGTTGATTTATTAGAGGAAGCATTATCTGAAAAGACTAAAGCTGTTGTTATAGCGCATACTCTTGGCAATCCTTTTAATTTAGAAAAAGTTAAAGAATTTTGTGATAAGAATAAACTATGGTTAATAGAAGATAATTGTGATGCCCTTGGTTCACAATATGAGTTTAAAGGAGAATTGAAGTATACAGGTACAATTGGAGATATAGGAACTTCAAGCTTTTATCCTCCACATCATATTACTATGGGCGAAGGGGGAGCTGTATATACTAATAATGCTATTTTAAATAAAATTATAGAATCTTTTAGAGATTGGGGAAGAGATTGTTATTGCAAATCAGGATGTGATAATACTTGCACTAAAAGGTTCGCTATAAAATATGGAGATATGCCTCTTGGATATGATCATAAATATATCTATTCACATTTAGGATATAATTTAAAAGTTACAGAAATGCAAGCATCTATAGGTTGTGCGCAGCTAAATAAGCTACCTAAATTTATAGAAAAAAGGATAAAAAACTGGGAACTTTTAAAAAATAAATTAAAGCATTTAGATGAATATTTAATTTTACCAGAAGCTGAGAAAAACTCTAAGCCTAGTTGGTTTGGATTTTTAATGACAATTAAAGATCCATCCATAAATAGAAGGGATTTGCTTGAGTATTTAGAAGAAAAAGGAATTCAAACTAGATTGCTATTTGCGGGGAATATTACAAGGCAACCATTATTTGAAGAATATAAAAAGAATAGGGATTCATATAGAGTTGTAGGAGAGCTAAAAAACACAGATTTAATTACTACTAATTCATTTTGGTTAGGTGTTTATCCAGGAATTACTGAAGATATGGTAAATTATATGGCATCAAATATTGAGAAATATATTATAAAGAATGCAAGTGAGAAATAATATGAATTTAGATTGTAAATAAAAGGGGGTGATTTTATGAGTGAAAATAGTAAAACAAGGCCAATTTTTACTATAGGTATTCCAACTTACAATAGAGAGATGTATCTGCATAAATGTTTAGAAAATATTTATAGCCAAATTGGTAATGATTCTAGATTTGAAGTTTTAGTATGTGATAATGACTCATCGGATAACACAGAAGAGATTGTAGATATATATATAAGAAAATATACAAATATAGTTTATTTTAAAAATGAAAGTAATATAGGACCTTCTAAAAACTTTCAAAAAGTATTAGAACTAGCTACTGGAGAGTATATTAATTTACATGGAGATGACGACTACTTTAATGAGGGTGTTTACTATGAAATTTTTAATATGATTTCTAATAATAGAGATTGTGATGTAATGTTTTTACCTGCGGCTAGTAATGTTTTTAGTATCAAGCGTGGAGTTGGATTACGTGATTATGTAGTAGATGCTAAAAATATTAGTGGGATTACTGGAATGGTTATAAAAGTAGATGCTTATAAAAATATTGTTGATAAAGAAAAGTTTCTATATTCTAGATTAAATCATATGTATATTCAACTAGAAATGTTAAGAAATAATCCGAAATATTGTGTATTAAATGGACCTATACCACGATTTGATTGTGCCTCGGCAGGGTTTTCAGGATATAATGTTATGGAAGTAATTATGAAAAATTTTATAGATATACTTTATAGTTTTGAAGGAAATGGATTAACAAACTCCGAAATTAAATATCTAATGAATTTTTGGGTTATAAGTCTTTTATCTATTATAAGATGGGTAATCAGTGCAAATATGTCATTAAGTTTAGATGGAGCTGTAGAATTATTTACAGAATATTACTCACGCGAAATATATTTTGAAGAAAAGTTAGCAGAGCTAAAAAGTATACTAGCTTTAAAGATATAATAAGTAGATAATTAAAAAGGAGTATTAAGTTATGAATCTTTTTGAAACAAAGCCAGTATTATCAATAGCAATCCCAACTTATAATAGAGCTGAATTTTTGAATAGATGCTTAGAAAGTATTTATAGCGAAATTAACGATGATCCTATTTTTGAAATTGTAATTGGTGATAATGGTTCGACAGATAATACTGAAGAGATAGTTCGAAAATTCAAACAAACGCATAATAATATTGTTTATTATAAGCAAAGAAAAAATGAAGGTTTCACAGAAAACTTAAAAACAGTATTAGATTTATCCTCAGGACAGTATATAAATCCACATGGCGATGATGATTTCTTTAATAAAGGTATATTATATGAAATCATCGATATGGTTTATAAATATAAGGATTGTTCTGTAATGTATACATCGTGGAAGAAGGTTCCTTTAAACATCAGTTATGGTTTAAATATGAACAACTATTTAAATGAGTTAAATGGAATTAATTTTATTACAGCTATGATACTTAAAAATGATGACTATAAAAAACTTGAAAATAAAGTTAAATTTTCAAATACGGAAATTAACCAAGTATATTTACAACTAGAATTATTAAAAGAAAATCCAAAGTACTGTATTTTACATGGTGATATTTTCAGATCAGATTCAGGTAGTGCCCCACATGGTGGATATAATTGGATTGATGAGGCAATAATTAATTATTTTGATATATTGTCTGAATATGGATTAGATATAGAAACTATAAAAAACGAAAAAATTAAAGTCATTAACTCAATAATCTTCCCAAGTATTGATGCAGTACTAAACCGAGGAATTAAATTAAATTTAAAAGGGTTAGTAGAAGCGTTTACTAAATATTATTCGGATGAAATATACTTTGAGCAAAAACTAAATGAAATCAAGAGTTTATTAAAATTGGTATAGTTATTAACTATTTAAGGAGCAATAATTTATGTGTAATAATAGTGAAAAAATAAAAGAATTAAATTCAAGACCAATTTTAACTATAGCTATTCCTACTTATAATAGAGCTGAATTTTTGAAAAAGTGCCTTGATAATATATACTCTCAAGTTGGTAATGATCCTAGAATTGAAGTTTTAGTATGTGATAATGATTCAGCAGATAATACTTGTACTATTATTGATGAATATAAACAGAAATATGAAAGCTTAGTATATTATAAAAATCCAACTAATATAGGAGTATCAAAAAATATACAAAAGGTATTAGAACTATCAAAGGGAGAATATATTAATTTACACGGTGATGATGATTATTTTAATGAAGAGGTTTATTGTGCAATAATTAATATGATTAATTCTAATAGAGATTGTGATTTAATGTATATAACAACAGGGTGGCATTCATTAAATATAAAACGTGGTATAGGTTTGAGTAATTATCAAATAGATTCAGGAACTGGAGGATGGATTTCTGGTATGGTTATAAAAAATGATGCCTATAAGAAAATTATTCAAAAAGAAAAGTTCCTATATTCAAATCTTAACCACATATATATCCAACTTGAACTGTTACGAAATAATCCGAATTATTGTATTTTAAGTGGACATATTAGTAGGGCAGATACTGGGTCTGCAGGCGCATCTGGATATAATATTATGGAAGTAGCCATAAAAAATTATTTGGATATACTATATAGTTTTAGAAATAATGGGTTAACAGATGGTGAGATAGAATATCATAAAATTGCGTCACTAGCTATTACATTTCCAATAATTCGTAGGATAATACAAGGTGGACTACCATTGAGTATTGATGGAGGAATTGAAATATTTACAGAATATTATTCAAGTGAACCGTACTTTGATAGTAAGTTAGAAGAACTTAAGTCTATATTAGATTTAAAGATTTATTAGGTGATTTTAAAAAAACAAGTCAATATATCATCAAGATCATGTGCTCTTGATGATATATTGACTCGTTTTAGTATGTACTTTAAATATAGCGTGTTAACACATAAGGAGTTTAAGCATACCATGTAGGGAAAAGCATTATATAAGGAAAGTTTATATTATGAGTAAATTTAAAGATGAGTTATTATTAAAATTGAAAAATAAAACAGCTAAACTTGGTGTAGTGGGACTTGGTTATGTGGGGCTGCCCCTAGCTGTAGAGAAGGCTAAAGTAGGATATGAAGTAATTGGGTTCGATGTTCAAGAAAAAAAGGTTCAAATGGTAAATAAAGGGCATAATTACATTGGTGATATTGTGGATTTAGATTTAGCTAGATTGGTACAAGAGGGTAAACTTAAGGCTACTACAGATTTTAGCTTTGTTAAGGATGTTGATACAGTGTGCATTGCAGTTCCTACACCACTGGATTTATATAAGCAACCAGACTTATCATATGTAGTGGCTTCAACTAGAAGTGTAGCTAAGTACTTACACAGGGGAATGTTAGTAGTACTAGAAAGCACTACTTACCCAGGAACAACGCAGGAAGTATTAAGACCCATACTTGAAGAATCAGGTTTAAAATGTGGAACAGATTTTTTCTTAGCGTTCTCTCCAGAGAGAATTGATCCAGGCAATAAAAAGTTTAATACAAAAAATACCCCAAAGGTAGTTGGAGGATGCACAAAGAATTGTACTGAAGTAGCAGGGATGTTATATCGAAGTGTTCTAGAGGGCGACGTAATGGAAGTGTCTTCTCCAGCAGTAGCTGAAATGGAAAAAATTCTCGAAAATACTTTTAGAAATGTAAATATAGCACTGGTTAATGAAATGGCTATTTTGTGTAAAAGGATGAATATTGATATTTGGGAAGTAATTGAGGCAGCTAAAACTAAGCCATATGGGTTTATGGCATTCTACCCAGGGCCAGGACTCGGTGGACACTGTATACCACTTGACCCATTCTATTTAGAATGGAAAGCAAAAGAGTATGATTATCATACAAAATTAATAGGGGCATCAAGTATAATTAATGATTTTATGCCTGAATTTGTACTTGGAAATGTTATGAAACTTTTAAATGGTCAGAAAAAGGCACTAAACGGAGCAATGGTGCTTCTTATGGGTGTAGCATATAAAAAAGATATAGATGATATGAGAGAATCACCAACACTTAAGATTATTGAACAATTAGAAAAGAATGGCGCTGATATAAGGGTAAATGATCCATTTATATCAAAATTCAAGCATAAAGATAAAGAATATGTATCTGTAATTTGGGAAAATGAAATAAAGATTGTAGATATAGTAATAATAACAACTGATCACAGCTTGTATGATTATGAAAAAATTGTAGCAGAAGCTAATTTATTATATGACACTAGAAACGCTACAAAAAATGTTGTAAATAATAGAGAAAAAATAAATAAGCTTTAGCCCAATTAATCTGGGAGGATAATAACTCAGAGCAGTTATATCTTCCAGATGTATTATAAGGAGGGATTTATTTGAAAAAATTAATAGTTGCAATAATAGGTTGTGGAAGAATAGCGTATAAACATGTAGAGGCTATAATTAAAAATAAAGTAGATATGGAACTTATAGCAGTTTGTGATGTAGTAGAAGCTAATGCTATTTCCCAAAAGGAGGAGTACATAAGAGCAATAGGCGAAATCGTAGATGTAAAAGTTTATATAGATTATAAAGAAATGCTTGAGGAAGTAGAAATTGATATAGTTGCTATAGCCACTGAAAGTGGATATCATCCAGAAATAGCTATATATTGCATGGGTAAAGGAAAACATGTAATTGTTGAAAAACCAATGGCTTTATCTATTCAAGATGCAGATGAAATGATTGAATGTGCAAGAAAAAACAATGTAAAGCTTTGTATTAGCCACCAAAATAGATTTAATGAGTCCATACAAAAGCTTAGAGATGCAGTAGATGACAATAGGTTTGGTAAATTAGTTAATGGAACAGCAAGAATCCTTTGGAATAGAAATATGCGATACTACGAGCAAGCGCATTGGAGAGGGACCTGGACATTAGATGGTGGTACTTTAATGAATCAATGTATTCACAATATTGATTTATTACAATGGATGATGGGTGGAGATGTGGATACAGTTTATGCTCAGTGCGGTACTTTTTTAAGAGATATAGAGGGTGAGGATTTTGGAGCAATAATTATAAGATTTATTAATGGAGCCATAGGTATAATAGAAGGCTCTGCTTGTGTATATCCTAAAAATTTAGAAGAGACATTAAGCATCTTTGGTGAAACTGGTACGGTTTGCATAGGGGGTATTGCAGTTAATACCATAGAAACCTGGAGATTTGCAGATGGGATGGATACTGAACAGGAAATATTAAAGCAGCAGCAAGGAGAGCCAGATTCAGTATATGGTTTTGGACATACATCATTATATAAAGATATGATAGATTCTATAAATATGGATAAAGAACCCCTTATAAATGGAGAAGAAGGGAAAAAAGGTATGGCTATTATACTTGCAGCATATAAATCAAGTCTTACAGGGCTTCCAGTTAAATTTCCAATGGAAGATTTCTCTACTTTAGAAATGAAGAAATCATTTAAAAAAAAATGAAAGGGGCTATTTTCATGAATTATGTTTCAGAAAAAAGCAATTTGGGAAAAAATGTGACAATGGGGTATTTTGTAGTAATAGAAGATGATGTAGTAATTGGTGACAACTGCACTATAGGGAGTAATGTGGTTTTGCACAGGGGGACTGTTATAGGGGGCAATGTTCGAATTGATGATAATACCGTAATTGGTAAAGAACCTATGAGATCAGTAAACAGTATATTCAAAAGTGAAGAAAACTTGATTCCAGCTAAAATAAGTGAAGGATGCCTTATAGGGGCAGGGGTAATTATTTATTGTGGATGTGGGATTGGAGAGAAAACACTTATTGCTGACACTGCTGTAATAAGAGAAAATGTAACGATAGGATCAAAAACAATTATTGGACGTGGCACAACTATAGAAAACTTTTGCAATGTCGGTTCCAATTGCAAAATACAAACTAATGTATATTTAACAGCTTATTCAGAAGTTTACGATTATGCGTTTATTGCGCCTTGTGTTACAACATCTAATGATAATTATGCAGCGAGGTCAAAACAAAGGTTTGGACAATTTAAAGGGGTCACTATAAAAAAAGGTGGTAGAATTGGAGCAGGGGCGGTTATACTGCCAGGCATTACTATACATGAAGACGGATTTGTGGCAGCGGGAAGTGTTGTTACAAAGGACGTAGAAGTAGGCAAAATTGTGGTTGGTAATCCAGCTAAAGTTCTTCGATATGTACCAGAGGACCAATTGCTTAAAAATCAATAAAGGGATGGGATATTATGAAGGTTGATTTTTATACATCTACAAGAGAATATAACGATAAAAAACAAGAATTTAATAATGCTGTTCTAGGAGTTATGCAAAGAGGAATATCAATGCTAGGCGCAGAAGTAACTGACTTTGAAAAAGCAGTTCAAAAGTTTACTGGAGCTAAGTATGCAATTGGTGTTGCATCAGGTACAGATGCATTGGTGATAGCTGCTGACATACTAGGATTTAAAGATGGAAAAGAAGTAATAACGTCACCATTTACCTTCTTAGCGTCTACTTCATGCATTGTAAAACATAGAGCAAAACCTGTTTTTGTGGATATTGATGAAGATACTTTTAGCATAGATGCGAGAAAAATAGAAGAAAAGATAACAAAGGATACTAAAGGAATTATTCCAATTCATTTATTTTCGCAAATGGGTGATATGGATAAAATTATGGACATAGCAAATGCTCATAATTTAAGGGTTTTAGAAGACTCCGCGGAATCTTTCGGTATGAGATGGAAAGGCAATAGATTAGACTACAGACATGCAGGAACTATAGGAGATTTTGGTGTTTTCTCATTTTTTCCTACAAAGACTTTAGGGGCCTATGGCGATGCAGGTATGATAGTAACTAATGATGAAGAGTTAGCACGTATTACTAAAATGTATAGAGTTCATGGAGCGTCAAAGAAGTATCATTATGATTATATTGGATATAACTCAAGACTTGATTCAATCCAAGCAGCTATTTTACAAGTGAAAATCAAATATATCAATGAAGCAATCCAAAAAAGAGAGCATATTGCAAAACTTTATATAGATAGATTAGATGGGTGTGAGTTTATTAAAATACCCCGAATTAAAGGAAATCAGAAACCAGTTTATTATGTATTTAATGTATTAGCTCAAAGAAGAGATGAACTTAGCAAATACTTAAAAGCAAGTGGAATAGGAAATAGCATCTATTATCCAATAGCACTTCATCTTCAAAAGTGCTTTGAATATTTAGAATATAAAAAAGGTGATTTTCCAGTAGCTGAAAGGATAGCAGAGAACATCATTGCCCTTCCTTTGTATCCAGAGATAACTGAGGAAGAAGTAGAATTTGTTTGTGGAACTATTAAAAAATTCTATAAAGAAAATTAGTGACACAGTAAAGCAATAACTGCATATATTATAGTGGGATAGAAAATCCCAACAATTAAATCCAAGGAGATGTTTTGATTGGCAGTCAATGTAAGCTTTGATACCCCGCCATCTAGTACTAATTATGATGTAGTAGCTTCAGGAACCGTTGCTGGATGGTCTACTGCTCGTGTTATGGTTAAACTCACAGTTACTGGTACTAATTTAGCAAGAACTTCAACTCAACAAGTTTTTTATAGAGAAAAAAATTATAGTAATACAGCTACTTCAACAGCATCACATGTTACTGACACTCTTCGTGTAGCTATTACACCAAAGTTGCATGGTTCAGACACCGTAGCAGTTGTTGTAAATTTTGGATACTAGTATTTAAAATAAAAGGAACATGGAGTCATTGGCTCCATGTTTTATTGTTAGTAAAAACTATTATATTAATTTATATGAGATTTATAGGATATAGAAAAGAGTGGGGTACAGCAATGTATCCCACTTTTTTATTGAACTATTTTTTTAGAATATCTAGTCCAATCGAATCATATATTTCAAATTCCTTTATGGAACGTATTATTTCTTTTTTAGCAATATCAATATATCCATAATTATTGTAAAGTTTTCCAAGGTAAAGAAGGGCAAAGTTATTATTTATTAAATTAAGCAAGTTTACAGCTATTCTTAATTCATCAAACTTATTGTTTATAAGCAGTATTTCGCAGATTTCTAGTATAATAATAATATAATCTTCGTCATTTTCATCTTCAGATAACATAGCTGTTGGTTCATTTGTGAATAAATTTACTAGCTCAGAATATACATTCAGTAGCTTTTTATTATATCCGGATAAAGTATCTTCTTCAATATCACGTACTATTGATAATGCATAGTTATGATTGTTGGTTAATATGCTACTTAAAATCTTATACATGGATAAATGCAAGAAAAAAGAGGACTCTTTATTTGTAGTGTTCATGTTAATACACTCATCAAAGGCACCAGTTCTAACAAAACATTTAGCTTTTAACATTGTAAGATCTTCAGTAACAATTCCTGATTTTGCGCATTTTTCAATATAATCTAATGAAATTTTATAGAATCCTTCATAATAGAATATATCTGCAACAGTGGCATAAGAACTTGGAAAGTCCGAAAACAAACTTACAACAGTAGACTTAAATTCATCTAGAGAGGAGTGATTTTTCTTTAATATAGTGCAAATATAATAAAATGGGTCCATGAAATCAGGGTTTGATTTTATAGCATCCATATAATAACTGTATGCAGCATCATAATCATTAAGGTTCATATAGGCATTACCTAATTCATAATAAGCTTTGAAGCTTCCACTTCCATAAAAAAACTTAAATTCAGAGGGTGGCTCTCCAAGTTCAATGCACTTTTCCAGAGCTTTTATCTGAAGTGTAGGCTTGCCTAGATCTTTATAGACAAGGGATTTAAAAAAATATAAGTCGGTAAACTTAGGATAATATCCAGTTGCAATATCTATAAAATTTAGTGCATCAGTATATTTTTGTATACTATAATTTGAAATAATTATTCGTAGAAGTAATAGGGAACTGAATCCGGTATGAGAATCAAAATTTTCATAAGCTTTATAATAATATTCAAGAGCCTTTTTTACATCTCCTAAAGATGTATATTCATTACCTAGATTAAAGTAATTAAATTTGTTATTAGGTTCTTTTTTTATTTGTTCATTTAAAATGGTAATATTCCGATTTCTTTTGTTTTTAGAGGTTATGCTTTCGCTTAAATATCCATAATGATGTATTTTTATAGAGCTACAAATTGTATCATATTTACCTTGTGCATATACTAACTGATTATGGATTTTTCCTTCATAGTGAATTTCACGATTGTTTTTAAACATTCTTGGGTTTAAATTTACGGTGATACAATTATTATCAATAGTATCTCCGTAGTAACTTAATGTTTCAAAAAAATAAACTGTATTTTCATCCAATTCATTGTTTAAGAATAACTTTAAATTTTCTTTATATTGGGCATGGAATTCATCGTCTGCATCTAATATTAATATCCAGTCTTTAGTAGCATATTTTAATGATTCGTTTCTAGCTTCACTAAAATTATTATTCCACTTGTAGTAATAAACTTTAGCACCATAGCTTTTGGCAATTTCTACTGTTCTATCTGTAGATCCTGTATCAACAATAATTATTTCATCAACGATATCTATAATACTTTCAAGGCACCTTGGCAAGTAACCTTCTTCATTTTTTACAATCATGCACAAACTTACTTCATTCGTCATTGTATTTCCTCCTTATTTCAGCTAACAATTATGAGTACCAAAATGGGCACTTCTCTACTAATCATTAATTCGCAACGTGGTTATTTTATTGAGCTAAAGTAAAATTTGATTTTTACTCTGGTACATAATATGCATAGTTAAATAAGGAGGTACATAATTTTAGCTATCCTTTATAAGATCCAGAAAGACATATTTGTTCAGTATCTCCTGAATTTTCGTGTGGAATAACAGCAATACTATAAAACTTATCGATTGTAAGTGGGGTGCTACTTGTAGAATTATCATATTCATCAGCAATATAATAATTATCAATATGACCAGTACCACGCCTAGTTACCGTTAGAGTTACAATAATAACATATATTGATGCAGGTGCCACTATTCCTGTAACTTCAACTTGTCTCATTGTTGGTATTGCAGGATCTGGAGTGGGCTTGCAATTGCAGTGGTAAGGACAACATATTACCTTCATTGGAGTGCTATTTTCATGTATTATAATGGTATTTTTAATAGTATAGGTTACATTTATAAACGGGGTTAGATAGCTATCCTTGCATATGGATGAACCAAAGCTCGTGATAAAATCATTTCTTTTTTTACACAGAATTATTCCCTTATTTGATGTTGAATTCCTAAGCCATAGTGAAACGATCTTTGTGAGAGTGGCTGTAACTGATATTTTAGATGTTAGAGGATGTAGTTTGCCCTCAATAAGATTGTTAACTTCCGGAGGATTCTTGTACGTAGTGTAGGTACTAAAGTAGTCAAAAAGCGGATATATATAAATACATTTTCTGTTGTCCTTATAGAAATTATCAGTTTTAAATAAAACAAGTTCTGCATTTGATATTTGAGCATTACTTGGTATTTTAGAAATATCAAAAAATAAAAAACTTGAATAAGTATATAATCCGTCATTTCCTATAGTTATATTATCTTCATTAATATTTCCATGGGGGATTTTATTTGTTAATGTAAGACTTTTAGTTGATGGGATTATAATACTTTCCAATTTAGCACACCTCTATACTTGATTAATATGTATCAAAATCAAAGCTTTGCCAGGCCCTCGAAGTGAAGTCTAAAGGACCAGTATATTAACTTAATATATAATATTCTATTTATAGTATTTCGTGATTACAATTTAACAGATATTTAATAGTACTAACACCCTGTATATAACTTCAAGAGATTTTTGGCTATTAGGTTTGAATCATGATATTTTTCTACAAAAGTTCTACCATTTTCACCTATTTTGCCTAGCATATCTTTATTTATAATCAAATATTCAAGCTTATCTTTTAAATTATCTGGATTAGCTGAAATAATAGGTAAATCTTTAGGATACTTATCTTTCATAGGATCACTAATATAGCATATTACAGTTTTTCCCATAGCCATAGCCTCAATGGCGAGCAATCCATAGGACCCTATACGCAATTGATCAATTACTATATCGGCCTCTTCATATATTTTTTTTGCTTGTGTATGAGAGATACCTTGGACTAATTTAAAATTAAAAGTGTACTTATTCCTTAATTCATCTATAACTTTTAGCACTGAATCAGTACCTTTTATCTCTGGTGATGTTGGTGCATGGACAATACATAACCCATCCTTTTTTTTGCTTTTTATGGCGTAATCTTGGATATTTATAGCTTGCTTTATAAAATATACATTTTTATAATAGTCCTTTACATACTCATATAATTCACCGTCTGAAACTATACAGGTATCTATACTTTTACCTAGAAATTCAAGTCTATTAATTATCTCTTTCTCATTTGTAACTTTTACTTTTACATATGGATTGTATTTTGAGGCAACAGAATAAAGCCTAACGTCTGATCCCCAATGCTGCATAAATATTTTTTTATTTAATTGTTTAAGCAAAGGCAAATCAGAATAATTTATAGTGAGACTTGTTCCGAAATGAAAATGAAAAATATTGTTTTTATTTATTAATTTTATAGCTAATTCTTTACTCAATCTGTCAGCCGTGTTATTGTCTACTGAAAATAAATCTAGATTATAATCTGATTTGTAACCTAAGTAACTAGGATAGTAATTTACAGATTTAGCATCTACACCTTGTGATTGTAATGCTTTGGTAATAGTATACATTTGATTTGCAATTTCCATGGTTCCATGAATAATTTTTAATTCATCCATTATTATTCCTCCTTAAAAAAAATAGCAGAAATTCCTATGAGTATGCGCAACTGTTGTAATATAATATGTTCTTTTTAAAAAAATGTTCTTAAATAAGAACTATGAGTGAGGTTTAAATAAATACTACGACGTATTAAGAAAATAATAAACTAGTATTTTGGAATATTTTACAGATGAAAGTAATAAAATATTGTTAACAGATTATGTTAAGCATACAATTAATTACATCTAAACATGGTTAGAAGGGGTTTTTAATAATTATGTCTAAAAAAATATTAATAACAGGTGGAACAGGATTTATAGGGAGAAATTTAATAAATTCTATAAATACTGAAAATCACATTATAAATATTGGAAGAAATAAAAATTCAATGTGTGATAATATTTTTTGGAATTTAAAGGACAATTTAGATAGTTTATCGCTTAATAATGTAGATGCTATTATTCATTGCGCTTCAATAGTAGGTAATGAAAACATTAATAAATCACAGTATATAGATATTAATGTAAAATCGACTTTGGAATTATTAGAATTTGCTACAAAAAATAAAATAAAAAAATTTATTCTAATATCCACCGGTGGAGTATATGGGTTTAGTAAAAAGATATTGGATGAAAAAGATAGCTGTAATGCAAAAGAAATATATTCATTGAGCAAATATTTTTCTGAAAAAGTATGTGAATTATATAAAGGGAAGATATCAATTGTAATTTTAAGATTATTTTTCCCCTATGGTGAGGGACAAAAGGGGAGATTAATCAGTAATTTATGTAATAATATCCTTAAAAAAAATAAGATTATGTTGAATAAAAAAGGACAGCCTATAATTAATCCAGTTCATATTTTGGATGTTGTAAATATTATAAAAAACATTATAAAAAATGATTTAGAGGGGACATTTAACATTTGTGGTAATGAGCTTATTTCTATAGAGCAAATTTGTAGAAAAATTGCCATTTTAGCAAATATAGATGATGCTAAGTTTATATATGGTGATAATGATATAGATAATTTGATGGGAAACAGCAAAAAAATATGTAGGACATTAAATTATGATATGAAAATCAATTTAGACGAGGGCCTTAGATTATTTTTAACGACATTAAAAAAGCAAGGAGGAGTTTAATGTGAAATGTAAATTATGGACAAGCGAAGGAGCTGGAATTCCAGATAAGAACAAGCTTAAAAAATGCGGCGAAAATGTTATAATTGAAGAGGGTGTGAGAATGTTTTTTCCTGAAAATATTGAAATAGGAGATAATGTTTATATAGGTCATGATACTATATTAAAAGGCTATTATAATTCTATTTTAAAAGTCGGATCTAATACATGGATCGGCCAACAATGTTTTATTCATGGAGCAGCAGGCGTTACTATTGGTGAAAATGTAGGAATTGGTCCAATGGTAAAAATTCATGGAGCAAAGCATAAAGAAACAAAAGACGATGTTCCAATTTTATTTTCAGCATTAGAATATTTGCCAATAATTATAAAAGACAATTGTAATATTGGGATGGGTGCTTCAATTCTTCCAGGGGTAACTATTGGAGAGGGAAGCAGAATAGGCGCAAATGCAGTGGTAAATCGAAATATTTCAGCATTATCCATTGCCGTTGGGGTACCCGCAAAGGTAATAAAAATAAGAAGTTAAAAAATTAACATTACTATATATCCCTTTATTGTGCGCAAGGGTTATATAGTAATGTTGATAAATGATGTTGCTTAGTATTAATATATTATATGTGAAATAATTAATCATATTAGTTATTTTTTAAAATCGTGATACCATTCGATGGTTTTTGTTAATCCTAAAGTTAAATCAATTTTAGGACTATAACCTAATAACTCCACTGCTTTATTTATACTTGGCACTCTTAATTCCACATCTACATAGTTTTTTGGGATGTAATCAATTTCTGATTTAGAACTAGATATCTGTTTTATTAATTGTGCAAGCATTGCGATTGTTATGGTTCCTCTAGGATTCCCAATATTAAAAGAATTTCCAACAGCTTCTTCTTTATCAAGACATAATAATAATCCATTAACAAAATCATCAATATAACACCAGGATCTAATTTGGTCCCCATCACCATGTATTTGTATTTGTTCATTATTTATTGCTCTTATTATAAATTGATGAATTGCGCCTTCACCAACTTGGCCTGGACCATATATATTAAAGGGTCTAATGGTAACTGCCTTAAGGCCATATTCCTTATAATAGCTGTGGGTTAAATGCTCTGCTGCTAGCTTACTTACTGAATAAGTCCATCTAGCTTCACCAACAGGAGCTAGATTTGTTGTACATGTCTCATCTACTTTATAAGCATAAGAACCAAAAACTTCACTAGTAGAAAGATCAATAAATCTATCTATAGAGTTAACATGGGGTTTCAAAACCTCTAAAAGATTTGCAGTTCCTATCATATTAACCTTCATAGTGTTAACAGGGTTTTTAATAACAGTTTCTATACCAGCTATTGCAGCAAGATGAATCACAATATTAGGTTTGAGAGAATCTACAGTTTTTTTGAGATATGAATAATCTAAAATATCTCCTTTAATTAAATTTACATTTTTTTTGCCTAGCAGTGAGGTATATTTAATAGAATTTCTTGTTAAATTATCAAAAATGAATATTTCGTTGTTATGGCATAGCCGTTTAATTATTTGAGAGCCTATAAAACCCGCTCCTCCAGTTAAAAAAATCTTTTTATTTTGCATTTAATTATCCCCTTTATACCATGGTGGAAAAGTTGTTTGTAATATTTGTAATTTATCTTGGCTTATAATTTCTTCATTCAGTCCATACTGAGTAAAATAAGATAAGATATCTAAATAATTGTTTATAAACACTTCGCCAAAGTTATATCCAGAAGGGTTAGTAGTTTCGTAATTAAAAATAGAACGATTTATTATAGTGAATATAGGGTCATTTAGAAGGATACTATATTGTATATATAATTGATTAAAGCTGGTATCAATAAATTTGAAAGGATCTTTAATCTTATTGAAAGATTCTCTTTTTATTATGATGGAGGAGATAAAGCTTGCACCTATAGAGGTTTCTTGTAGGAAATCATTAATTCCATTATAGATTACGACATCATTTTTATTACTAAGAACATTAATAAATAATAGAGAAGATTCAATGTTTTTATTAATAGTATCCATTAGTGGATATATTGTATTTTCTTTAAAATAATCATCTTCACCATGAAGAATAAAATATTTTCCTTTAGATTTTTCTATAGTTAAAGCAATATTTTTATCCATTCCAATATTAGTTTCATTTTTATTATAAGTTAAGTTATCATATAAATTTAAAAACTTATTAATAACATCGCCTGAACTGTCAGATGAATTATTATTAGACACAAAGACTTCAAATAAACTGTCATTTCCAATTTGACTATATATAGAATTCAAACACTTTTCTAATTGGATAGATCTATTGTAGCTTGATATGCAAATTGAGATTAATGGGTTATTTTTTCTATCCTCTAATACTTTTTTTATTTCACTATCACTTCGAGTTCTAATCCATTGCTGCGTGATAGTATCATACATTTTAATTATCGTAGCAGGACTTCCTGCTACAATGCTGTAATCTGGAATGCTTTTTGTGACAAAACTGTTAGCAGCAATTACGCAGCCACGTCCAATATGGACATCACCAACAATTGAGGCGTTTACACCTATCCATGAGTTTTCGCCAATTACTATTTCATTTGTTATTGAGGTTATTCCTTGATGCATAATTGGAATGCCAATACTTTCAAAATTGTGACTACAGTCTGATATATATACGTTAGGTGCAATTATAACATTTTTTTCTATAATACCTTTATTAGCAATAGAAATTGTAAAGCGGCTTCCTATTTGACACCCATCTCCTATAACAATTTTAGGCGCATTATTATTCTCATATGAACAGATATTAAGCCAACTATTATCTTTTATAAAGGTGCCGGTACCGATATGAGTATAACTAAAGTTACTTATTTTATAATCTTCTAGAATTATAGAATTGTTGCCAAAACCATAGAATAATTTTGATAGCGGACTATTACTAATTATTGCGGGTTCTCCCATAAAATTTTGCCTCCATTTTTAGAATATATTTTAAATGTAATAAGTTATACAGCAGTTCTTTTATAATATTCTCTATTTGCAATTACTGCTGGAGAATTAGGTTTATATTCTGCAGCCTTATTATTATACTTAATTGATTTAGATCTATCACCTAACCTGTCATAGCAAACAGAAAGCTGTATATTTGGTATATAACCCCAAAAATCATGAGATATAAAACCCCAGCCATTAACGGGTTTATCAAGCTTCGCTGCAATTTTATACCAGACAATAGCCTTGTTATAATCGAAAGATTCAAAATAATAAGTTCCTATATTGCAGCATATTTCAGCTCTTGGAGTATCATATTCAAAGCTTCTAATTAGTATTTTTAACATGCTTTTTTTATCACCTACAATGTTATAACACTTAGAAAGATCAAAACAGGAACTTATATTATCTTCTACCCAGCCTTTTCCTGTATCTAAAAATTGATTGAAATATATTATTGCATCTTCAATAAATTCATTTTGGAATAATTCTCTTGAATAGTAAAAAAGACCTCTTGGACTCAGAGCTTTTCCCTCTGAGAGTAATTTTTTATAGATGGATATATTTCTACCGGCTACAGATGCATGTTCTTTTCTATGTGTTATGCAAATATCCACGTTTTTAATATTTCCTCCCATTACTAGACATTCGTGAACAGGCTCCGTCCATTTAGAATTGTTTGTCCTCTTTGATAAGCGCTCTCTAAAAAAAGATAAGGTAACTGTTCCATTTGCATCAAAACCAACATTATACATCATCATTACATGATCTACATCCAAAGTTAAACTTTGTTTAAATTCAATAAATTTTTTAATATCTTCTTCTAAAATGACATCATCCGCATCTAACCAAAGTATAAAATCCATTTTGGCTTTAGAATATGAGAAATTTCTAGCAGCAGAAAAATCGTCAATCCACTTGAAATCAAATACTTTGTCTGTATATTCTTGTGCGATTTTTTTTGTATTATCTGTAGACCCTGTGTCTACTATAATTATTTCATCAGCAATATCCTTAACACATTCAAGACACCTACCTAAAACATCTTCCTCATTCTTTACAATCATACATAAACTAATAGTTACCATATTGACCTCCTAAAAAAATCTACAGTATATAATATGCTACGGTTTAAAATAAGAAACAGATTTATAAAGTGGAAAATATAATTACTCATCGGATAATTAGTTATAGGTCCATTAACCATGCATTTATGCCTAGGACAGGTACACTTTTTAATACTAAGAATATTATGTAATTGAAGCATAATTTGTAGCACTAAGTGATAGAGGAAGGGATAAAGTAATGATTGTAAATAAAAAAACTTCAATAATAATTTTAACTTACAACAATCTTATTTATAACCATATTTGCATTGATAGCATTAGAAAATACACAAAAGAGAATACCTATGAAATAATTGTTGTGGATAATAATTCTACTGATGGAACGAGAGAATGGCTTAAAGAGCAAAAGGATATAAAGGCTATTTTAAATGATGAAAATGTAGGCTTTCCAAAGGGTTGTAATATTGGAATAGTAGCTGCTGATATAGAAAATGATATTTTGTTATTAAATAATGACACTGTAGTTACTCCAAGGTGGCTTGATAACCTTAAAGCATGTATATATAGTGATGATAAAATTGGAGGAGTTGCATCTATAACTAACAATTGTTCTAATTATCAGTCTGTAATTGTGCCTTATATTGATGTTAAAGATATGATTCCATTTGCTGATGCTAATAATATTTCAAATCCAGATAAATGGGAACAAAAGGCTAGGCTTGTGGCATTTTGTATGCTTATTAAGAGAGATGTTCTTAATAAGATTGGAATTATGGATGAAAGGTTTTCGCCTGGTAATTTTGAAGATGATGATTTATGCATGAGAATTATAGAGGCAGGATACAAGATGATGCTTTGTAATGATAGTTTCATACACCATTTTGGTAGTTCATCTTTTAGCAAGGATTATACTGAATTTAATAATGTTCTATCTATAAATCGTAAAAAGCTAGAAGATAAGTGGGGTTTTAATTCTAACGTGGGTAGTATGGTGAAATTTGATATAATAGAGCGCGTAAATGAGCCAAAAGATAAGCAATTAAATATACTTGAGTTTGACTGTGGACTTGGGGCAACATTACTTAAACTAAAATATAATTATCCTAACGCTAAGATATATGGCATAGAGACGGATGCTAATGTAGCAAAGCTAGGTGGAAAGATTTTAGAATTAGTCACAGATGACTTTGAAGAAAATTATAGTATGAGTTTTGAAGAAGACAAGTCGAATTTTTTTGACTATATAATTCTTGGAAATAGACTTCAACAAAGTAAGGACCCTTGGACACTATTAAATGAAGTAAAAAGATTTTTGAAGCCTGGAGGATATATAATTGCGACGATTCCTAACGTAATGCACCACTCAGTTATAAAAGGGTTATTAAGTGGAAGTTTTATGTACAATGAAAATTCAATTTTAAGTAGAAGTAATAATAAGCTGTTTACTTTAAAAGATATACACAAAATATTCGATGAGTGTGGATATATTAATCCATTTGTATTTCATTATTATACTGGATTAACACCAGAAGAGGATAAGTTATTAAATAATATTTGTAGTATTGTGGGCGAAGACATGAAAGGATATTTTTTATCTTATGAATATGTAGCTAAGTTCCAGAAGAGTTTATAGTGTGATTCAAAAGACTGAGGAATAATATGACTAGGAACTATTACTTCCCATTTTCCATATGATAAATTGTATGAAAATTATAATTTAAAAAGGAGAAAACCATATATGGAAATATTAGTAACAGGAGGAGCGGGTTATATTGGAAGTCATACTTGCGTTGAACTATTAAATTCAGGATATGAAGTTATAGTCGTAGACAATTTTTCTAATAGTAACTCGGAATCAATAAAGAGAGTTCAAGAAATAACAGGAAAACATTTGAAATTCTATGAAGTAGATATTTTAGAAAAAGTTGATTTAGAAAAGATTTTTTCTGAAAATAATATAGAGGTCGTAATTCATTTTGCTGGATTTAAGGCGGCAAACGAATCCATGCAAATTCCAATATCATATTATCATAATAATATTACAGGAGCGCTTATACTTTGCGAAGTAATGAGAAAATATAATGTGAAAAAATTAGTTTTTAGTTCTTCTGCAACAGTGTATGGATTGGCAAAGAGTGTGCCCATTAGTGAAGATTTCCCTTTAAGTGCTACTAACCCCTATGGTAGAACTAAACTAATGATAGAAACAATTCTTCAAGATATATACGCATCGGATAAGCAGTGGAGTGTAGCTATATTAAGATATTTTAACCCTATAGGAGCTCATGAAAGTGGAAGATTAGGTGAAGATCCTAGTGGTATACCAAACAATTTAATGCCATTTATAACTCAGGTTGCAGTGGGAAGTAGAGAGAAGTTAACAATATTTGGTGGCGATTACGATACACATGACGGTACAGGGGTTAGAGATTATATTCATGTTGTAGACATTGCGAAGGGACATTTAAAAGCTTTAGAAAATATTATAAAAACGAGAGGTATCGAGCCTTATAATCTTGGAACTGGAGTGGGATATAGTGTTTTAGATGTAGTGGAAAACTTTCAAAAGGTTACAAATAAAAAGATACCATATGTAATAGCAGAACGTAGAATGGGAGATATAGCGGAGTGTTATGCAGACCCAATAAAAGCAAAGAGGATTTTAAAGTGGAGTGCAGAAAAAAGCATTCAAGATATGTGCCTCGATGCTTGGCGCTTCCAAGTTAATAATCCAAATGGATATTAGAAGGCTTAGGGAAAGGAATGATAATTAAAATGAAAAAAAATTTTACATTATACTGGCCTAGTTTTGTAGATGCAGAATTGTGTAAAGATTTGGGTATAATTACTATGATTTTTAATAAGCATTTAAACTATAACAGTCATATTTTGTGTAGTAAAAATCAAGAAAACTACGATGAAGTAACAAAGGAAAACATCGAAATGCACTATATTGTTGATGAGGATTCAATTAATAATGTTTTGGGGAATACAGATGTCCTTTTTCTTATAGGATTTTATGATTTTAATTTACTAATGATACAAAAATTTAAATCAATTAATCCAAAAGGAAAAGTTTATTTAAAACTTGACATAAATATACACTGGCTAGGAAGAATAGTATTTGGCCTTGATACTGCTAAATTGTTGAATGAGGTTACTCTCATATCTGCGGAATGTAGAAATATTATAAAAATACTTGATGAAAAGTGGCCAGTAAAAGTTGAATATATACCAAATGGATATTATAACGTTGGTATTAGCAGAAATACAGAATACAAAGAAAAAGAAAATACAATTATCACGGTAGGAAGATTAGGAACATATGAAAAAGCTACGGAGATTTTGCTTCAAGCATTTAAATTAGCATCAACAAAGTTAACTGATTGGAAGTTAAAACTCGTAGGGAGTATAGAACCACATTTTCAAGTTGTTATTGATAATTTTTTAGATAGTAATCCCGAATTAAAGGATAGAATTATTTTCACTGGAAGAATTAATGATAGAAGTTTAATTGAGGAAGAATATCGAAAAGCAAAAATTTTCTGCCTTACTTCAAGGTGTGAGGGATTTCCAAATGTATTTGGAGAAGCTGCTAACAAAGGTTGCTATATAGTTTCATCAGATATAGATCCTGCATGGGATATTACTGATGATAAAAAATATGGCAGTATAACTCCTATAAATGATTATGTCTCCCTTGCAAATGAGCTGATAACAGTTTGTTCTAATGAAGCAAGAGTGGAAACAGTATGCAGGGATATACAAATTTATACAAGAGAGAATTTTGAATGGATAAAATTATGTAAGAAGATAGATTCTTTTTTAAATAAAAATGATTAAATTTTGAGTGAATATTATAAATGATGGCATAGGAGGTTGATTTATGGATACTAGTAATCTAGTCAGTGTACTGGTACTATCCTATAATAATTTAAAATATATGAGTGATTGTCTAAATTCAATTCTACAGCAGAATTATCAGTATATTGAAATTATTATAAGTGATGACTTTTCTAGTGATTTTAAGAAAGATGAAATAGAACAATTTATACTGGATAATAAAAAAGAAAATATAGTTAATTATGTAATAAATCAAAATGCAAACAATTTAGGGACAGTTAAGAATTTAAATAATGCAATTAGCTTAGCTACTGGTAATTATTTTATTAATCTTGCTTGTGATGATATATTATTTGATGGTGAGGTCATAAGTAACATTGTAAAATTCTTTTTGGAATCAAATTATCTAGTATTAGCCGGATATGTAGCTCAGTATGATGAGCAATTAAAGGAATGTTTATTAATAACGCCTACATTTCAATATATTAAACATACCTATGGAAATCCTATTGATTGTTATAGACTGTTGTGTGCTGGTAATTTTATACCTGCGCCGGGGATGTCGTACAAACGCGAACTTATAAATAGATATGGCATGTATGATGAAGAATATAAGTTGCTAGAGGATTATCCAAGATGGTTATACTTATCAAGAAACGGATGTAGTATTGGGTTTTTGCCACGGTATATTGTTAAATACAGAAAGGGAGGTATCTCGCAAAATGGAGATGCTAAAACTGATAAAATTTATAATGATGATTTAGCCCTAGTTAAAGAAAAAGAAATAATACCTTATTTAAATACAATCAAAGATGTTATCTATAAGTAGGAGGGGAATTAATAATATCAAACATTTTTAATGTCAAAAGGGGGATTTATTGGTGAGTATTGAAAAAAAATTAATAAACATTTCATGTAAACAATATTGTAATATTCATAATTTTAAATATTCGTCGCAACAAAAGGAACATTCCCAGAAAATTTATAAACCAGATTACAGAGAAAATCCTGAAGCCAATAATTATATAGATGTTAAGTATCCTGAAATTTATATAGCTGAATTAAATAATGTAAATATTATTGGTGCCAATTATATAATTTTTGATGAAAATAATTATTGTATTTATGATCTACCACTTACGGATGATGAAAATAAATTTGATTTAAAATGTAATAATACAATATATGTAGATAAAAATATCACTTGTATTAGATATAATGAACCAATTGAAACCATTGAAGAAGGAATAATGCTTATAGCAGCTTGCTCTTATAATTTTTCTCATTTTCATACAGAAGTGTTATCTAAATTATGTTTTATTAATGGAATAAATGAATACAATAATGTTCCAATATTGATAGATGAAATTTGTCTTAAAACACCACAGTTTCTAGAAGAGTTAGAAATGCTAAATAAAAATGGCAGAAAAATTATTTCTTTAAAAAAAGGGTATGTTTATAACGTAAAAAAATTAATAAATATTTCAGATTTAGGAATCTATCCTTTTCAAATTAAAGAAGGTTATCTGTTAAGAAATAAAGATTGTGTGATAAATGATCTAGGTATCAAATTATTAAATGAAAATCTATCAATTAAAAGTAATATATTCAGAAAAATATTTATATCTAGGCGAAATACCTGGAGTCCTAGATTAGAAAATCAAGATAGTGTTGAACAAATTTTTGCAGAGAATGGATATGAAATTATTTTTCCGGAAGTAATGTCTTTTCATGACCAATTAAAAATATTTTCTGAAGCTGAATTTTTAGCAGGGGTATATGGTTCTGGATTTACAAACATTATATTTACAAATAAAAATACAAAAGTCATTTGCATACAACCTAAAGAGATAGAATGGCCTTGGTTTTCAAATCTTGCTGGAATACTAGGACAACAGTGTTATTTTTTGGATGCTTTGCTTTCTAAAGTAACACCATTTAGGTATTATCAGAATAATTTTAAAATAGATGAAGAATATTTAAGAAAGTTTTTAAAACAATTTTCATAATTTAGGATATATCCAGTTTTTAAGCCTTTAATGAAAATGAATTTTCACAAAAAGATTATGTTTATTAAGTGGGGTAATTGAATGAATAATTGTATGATTTCAGATAGTGTAGTGATTAAAGATAATGTAATTATTGGTGATAACGTAATAATCGAAGATAATTGTTATATAGATTACGGGGTAATACTAAGAGATAATGTTCATATAAAAAAGGGAAGTTATATTGGAGTTAGATGTATTCTTGGAGAGTATTTAATGGACTTTTATTCTAATAGAATAAATAAGATCCATCCTTTAGTGATTGGAGAAAATGCATTAATTAGGAGCGATACAATTATTTATGGTGAAACAAGTATCGGAAAAAAATTTCAAACTGGGCATAGGGTAACTATAAGAGAAAGGTCAACTATAGGAAATAACGTTAGAATTGGAACTCTGTCTGATATACAAGAAGATTGTAGAATAGGGAATTATGTTAGTCTTCATAGTAACGTATTTGTGGGGGAGAAAAGTGTAATAAAAGATTATGTGTGGATTTTCCCCCATGTTATATTAACTAATGATCCAACACCGCCATCACAAACCTTGTTAGGAGTTAGCGTAGAAGATTATGCAGCAATTGCTGCTGGTAGCATAATTTTGCCTGGAGTAAATATTGGTGAGGATTCATTAGTTGGAGCAGGAAGTGTTGTAAGTAAAAATGTAGAAAAAGAAACACTGGCAGTCGGTAATCCAGCAAAGAGGACTTCTCCAATACAAGATATAAAAAATAAGCAGACAGGTGAGCAAGTTTATCCCTGGAAATATACTTTTTCTAGAGGAATGCCATGGGAAAAGTTAGGATATGAGCAATGGTTAAAAAGTGAGAGTTTAAGATAAATGGTTAAATTAAACAGTACTAAATATTATGACATTCTAAAAAAGGAGGAATCACCAAATGAACATTGAAAAGAGATTAAAGAATATTTCATGTGAAGAATATTGTAAAATTCATAATTTCACATATTCTATTCAACAAAAGGAATATTCTCAGAAAATTTATATACCAGATTACAGAGATAATTTTGAAGCTAATAATTATATATATGTTAAGTATCCAGAAACTTATATAGCAGAATTATATAATGTAAATTTGATCGGAGGAAATAGTATAATTTTTGATGAAAATGATGATTGTATTTATGACTTGCCACTGATGGATGATGAAAATAGGTTTGAGCTAATCTGTGGTAATGCACTTTTTGTAGATAAGAATGTTACTTCTGTTTGTTATAATAATTCAAATGAGATAATTGAAGAAGGAATAATGCTTGTATCAGGGGCTTCTTTTAATTATTTCCATTTCAATTTGGAGTCATTATCTAAATTATGTTTAATTAATGAAATAGAAGAATACAATAAAGTTCCAATACTAGTAGATGAGAGATGCCTTAGAATTCAATCCTTCAAAGATGAATTAGATATGTTAAATCCACATGGTAGGGAAATTGTTTATTTAAAACAAGGATATTGTTATAATGTTAAAAAATTAATATATTTATCAGACCTGATAATTTCACCTATGAATTTTAAAAAAGATGTATTGATAAGATATGATGATTATATAATCAATGAGATAGCTGTGAATCAACTTCATGATAAGTTATCCATTAATAGTAATATCTCTAGAAAATTATTTATCTCTAGAAAGAATTGTGGTCTTATCAGATTAACGAATCATAATAAAATTGAACAAATTTTTAAAGGGTATGGGTACGAAGTAATATACCCAGAAGAAATGTCTTTTCAAGATCAATTAAAAACTTTTTCTGAAGCTGAATTCATAGCTGGCGCTAGTGGCGCTGGATTTACAAATATTTTATTTGCTAATAAAAATGCGAAAATTATATGTATATTGCCTAAAGAAATAAAACTTACCTGTTATTCAAATATGGCTGGCGTATTAGGACAACAGTGTTATTATTTAGACGCAAAAATTCATTATAATACAAGCACTGTTTATTATCAGAATAGTTTTGAATTAGAAGAAGACTATTTAAATGAATTTTTAGAAAGTTTACATTAATATTTAGGAGTGGCAACATGTATAATTGTTCATTGCTTAAATTTATGAATATAAATAGTAAATATGGTGATTTAACACCTATAGAGGAAATGGTGGATGTCCCTTTTGATATAAAACGTATATATTATATTACAAAAGTACCAAAGGGGATTGAAAGAGGTTTCCATGCACATAGAAAACTTCATCAAGTGCTCATATGTCTTAATGGTTCTGTAAAAATAAAGGTGGAAAATCCAAAAGAAGAAAGTGAATTTATATTAGATGATACATCAGTTGGTCTGTATATTGGACCATATATCTGGAGGCAAATGTATGATTTTAGTGAGGGAGCTGTTCTTTTGGTACTTGCATCGGACTACTATGATGAAAGTGATTATATAAGGAATATTGATTTTTATATGGAAGAAGCAGTCAAAAGATATTAGGGAGTGATTTTAATGAGGGTACCATTTATAAATTTTGAACCAATGCATAGCGAAATAAGAGATGAAATTATAGAGGCTTTTAAAAAAGTATATGATAGAAATTGGTTTATTTTAGGACAAAGCGTAGAGAATTTTGAAAAGGATTTTTCAAAGTATTGCAATACTGATTATTGTATAAGTTGTGGTAATGGATTAGATGCGCTTTGCCTTATTTTAAGGGGTTATGATATAGGGGAGGGTGATGAAGTAATTATACCATCCAATACTTATATAGCCACCGCTTTAGCAGTATCAAATGTTGGAGCCAAGGTAGTTTTAGTGGAGCCTGATATTAAAACATTTAATATAGATGTAAATAAAATTGAGGGGGCTATTACCAAAAGAACAAAAGCAATTATTGCAGTTCATTTATATGGCAGACCTATCGATGCTGATAAAGTGAGAGAGTTATGTAAAAAATTTAATTTGAAATTCATAGAAGATGCAGCGCAAGCTCATGGAGCAATTTATAAGGGCGAAAAAATTGGAAGTCTTGGTGATGCGGCTGGGTTTAGTTTTTATCCAGGAAAAAATTTGGGAGCATTAGGTGATGGAGGAGCTGTTGTCACTAGTGACATTATTTTGGCACAAAAGGTGAGGGCATTAAGAAACTATGGTTCATTTATTAAATACCACAATGAATTTAAAGGGGTTAATTCAAGGCTGGATGAAATACAAGCAGAATTCTTAATAGTAAAGCTAAGACAGCTTTATAAATGGAATAATGATAGACAAAAAACAGCAAAACTATATCTTGAAAGAATAAATAATAGTAAAATAATTCTTCCAGACGTAAAACTAGTTAAGGATTCCATATGGCATGTATTTGCTGTGAGGACGAAGTACAGAACTGAATTAGAGCAACATTTAAAAGATAAAGGAATAGGGACTTTAATTCATTATCCAATACCGCTGCACCTTCAAAAGGCTTATAAGGATTTAGGTTATAAGTCAGGGGATTTTCCAATTGCCGAAGAAATCTCAAGGACTGTATTAAGTTTACCAATGTGGTATGGAATGAGTGATGACGAGATTAATTATGTAATAGGTGTTTTAAATCAGTGGTAAATCTTTTATCTTACGGGTATGAACTTAAATCATACAAAATAAGGAGGATTTTATGATATATCTTGATAATGCTGCCACTAGTTTTCCAAAACCGGTGGAAGTTTATTCTGAAGTATTAAGATGCATGGAAAATTACGCTGCTAATCCTGGTAGAGGTTCTCATGATATGGCAGTTGAGGCTTCATCTAAAATTATGGATACGAGGCAAGAGCTAAGTGAATTTTTCAACATTCCTAATCTATTAAATATCGTTTTTACATCTAATGCTACTGAATCTCTCAATATAGGCATAAAAGGAATATTAAAGTCAGGGGATCATGTAATTAGCACAGTGATTGAACATAATTCAGTTCTTAGACCACTAAATTATCTAAGTAAAAGAGGAGTAACATTTACTCTTCTTGGTGTTGATGAAAATGGATATTTAAATATTAATAATCTAAAAAAAAAGATACGTAGAAATACCAAAGCAATAATAATAAACCATACTTCAAACGTATTAGGAACGGTTCAAGATATAAGAGCTATTGGAGAGTTTGCGAAAGAATCAGGAATAATTTTTATGGTTGACGCGTCTCAGAGTGCGGGAATTATACCAATAGATGTAGTGAAAGATAATATTGATCTATTAGCTTTCCCTGGTCATAAAGGATTGTATGGTCCGCAGGGAACAGGAGGCTTATATATAAGCGACTATATAGATGCGGAGTCATTTAAGCAAGGGGGGACTGGAAGTGAGTCTATGTCTATGATGCAACCTGATTTTTTACCTGATAAATTTGAGAGTGGAACATTAAATACGCCTGGAATAGCAGGATTATGTGAGGGAATAAGGTTTATTAGAAAAATAGGAATAGAAAACATAAGGAAACATGAAATTATGTTAGTTGAATATTTAGTAAAAGAATTATGTAAATTAACTTATGTTAAAATTTATGGAGGAACTGATTATAAAAACCGAGGAGCAGTTGTTTCATTAAATATAGACAACGTAGATGTTTCTGAAGTAGGAAGGCTCTTAAATAAAAAAGCAATAGCAGTTAGAACAGGCTTTCACTGTGCACCTTTAATACATTATATAATTGGTACAAGTCGCAGAGGAACAATTAGAATAAGTCCAGGATATTTTAACACTTTAGGTGATATAGAAAAGCTTATTAAAGCTTTAAAAGATATACATGAAAAAAGGTCATTTTAAGATAAGAAAGAGCTATTGGAGAAAATCCAATAGCTCTATATTGTAGTACTAACAGCAATGAGGTTTGTTTTCGTTTTCTACTACTAAAGCTGAAAGTATTGGATTGTTAATAGCAACAGTCCCAAGTGTAGCACCAACAGTCGTTGCAACTACAGAATAGGTAGCGCAATTATCTGGACAAAAATCACTATCACAAACGATGAAGGTAAAAGTGTCAGCAGAAGTTGCTGCTGCTCTACTGAATGTCCATACTGGTCCAATTGCAATTGGAGTAGTTTGATGTTTACCAAGCTTAAATATTTGTAAATTAAGAGTTATAGTTGCAGCTGTAGCAACTATATTGCTTGCAAATTCAAACTTAATGCATGGATTATATAAATTATCAGTACTTAAAGTAAAACTACTAACTGTAAAACTAGTACCTGCAGGAGTTGTGGGTCCAACTACAGCTGGAATTGAATTACCACATTTTAATAAAATTCCATTTCCTTGGAATTTTTTGCAGCAACCTTTTTTTTCATCTTGATAATGGCCTTTTGACATAGAATTCATATATTAATTCCTCCTAAATTTTAATTTATAATAGTTGGGTAAAAAGAATTCCAAAAACAACTTTCATGAGTCTAATATTTTGGAATTCTTATATTACAATATATGAATCAAACTTGTAAATGTTCTGATTAGTTTTAAATCTTCTGGTGTTTACTTACTCATCATCTTCACATTCATCATCAAATAAAGGTCTAAGTTTCTGGTCTGGAAAGAATTTTGGAACTGGAGCCCTATCAAATTTTTCACAAGGATCTTCTTCACAATCCTCTTCGCATTGACAAGGTACAGGGCAATAACCGTATGCTGGAATTAACAATTGCACAATTAGTTCACATTTTACAATAAGATGGAAACCTAAGGTTATATCTAAAACACTTTCATCACAATCGTCCTTGCAAAAGATTCCATCTAAACATTCTGCTACCAATTCAAGTTTAATAATTTCAGAATCAAGATCACTGGATATGCCAGTAGGAACAGAAGTAGCAGATATTTGTGCTATTGAGTCTGGGCAATATAGTTTTGATATGACTTCTGTACGATTAATTTCGTAAAACTCGCATTTTGTTTCTCCAGTACAATCTATAAACTCTGCATAAAATGAAATTACAAAGCAAATTATTACTTTTTTATAACTAGGATTTTTCTTTAAAGGAATTTTCTCTACTGAAACAAGCTTTAATTGAAAATCCCTGCACCCAGTAAATACTCTTGGATTGACAAGGGGGTCACTTCTTAATTCTTTATCTGTATCTACGGTGTCTGGTCCACAACCATAAACTAAGCAGCGTTTAATCAAGCACTGATCAAAAACTTTTGGAATTTCAACGCAAACTAATTCTGATGGATCTGGTAAGTGACCTTGTTTGTTAATAACACCTGGTCTTGCAATAAATTCATTATTAGAGATAGACATAAATTATCCTCCTTTTATGTTAAGTGATACACATTTAATTCGTGTTCTCTTTTTTATAATATGCTGTTGCCTATAAGTTGTGATTAATATATTTGTTAATTTAAAGAAATAATTTCCATGTGTTAATTAAAAAAAAGTTTCTAAAAATTCTAATAAAAAAGACCCTTTTTATAGAGTCCTTTGTATATATTATGGTGTTAGTAGCAAATAAAGAATAGAAGTTACTTACTCATCAAGTTCATGTACATCAATTTCGTAGTCATTATCAAACAAAGGTTTAAGCTTTTGATCTGGGAAAAATTTTGGAACTGGAGCCCTATCAAATTTTTCACAAGGATCTTCTTCAACATCCTCTTCGCATTGACAAGGAATTGGACAATAACCATATGCTGGAATTAATAGTTGTACAATTAGTTCACATTTTACAATAAGATGGAATCCTAAAGTAATATCTAAAAAACTTTCACAACATTCATCATTGCAAAAAAATCCATCTAAACATTCTGCTACCAATTCAAGTTTAATAATTTCAGAATCGAGATCAGTGGATCTACCGGTTGGAACATTTGTAGCAGATATTTGTGCTATTGAATCTGGGCAATATAGTTTTGGAATGATCTCTGTACGATTAATTTCGTAAAATTCGCATTTCGTCTCTCCATTACAATCTGTAAAATCTGCATAAAATGAAATTACAAAACAAACTATTATTTTCTTATAATTAGAATTCTTCTTTAATGGGATTTTCTCTACTGAAATAAGCTTTAGTTGAAAATCCCTACATCCTGTAAATATTTTTGGATCATTAAGAGGATTACTTCTTAACTCAGCATCTGTATCTGCTGTATCTGGTCCGCAAGCATAAACTAAGCATCTTTTAATTAAACACTGGTCAAAAACTTTTGGAATTTCAATGCAAACTAGTTCAGATGGATCAGGAAGGTGTCCTTGTTTGTTAACAATACCAGGTCTTGGAATAAAATCATCACGGGTAATAGCCATTAATTATCCTCCTTTTGTGTCAAGTGATACACTTTTAATTTGTGTCCCTTAGGGTATATTATGCAGGTGATTATTAGTTGTGATTGTTTTGATTGTTTATCAAAATAGATAGTTCTAAGTGTTACTATAGAATTATCTAATATAGAGTATGCAAGTACTTTATATATGGACTCTAATATTAACTATTAGGTTATATATTACTTTGTAATAAAATATAATTTCTATAAGGAGATGAGTAATATGAGAATATGTAGTCCATGTTTATTATATGATGATGAAGACCATATATGGAGGTTCTATGTAAATGATAATAGTGAATTAATGTACAGTATTATGTATGATGAAGATAAATGGACTAAAGAAAACAAAATTGACAGTGAAGTTTTAGATTTTACGGTTGATTTTGAAGTAGATAACAAAATATATATTATATATAGTGTTAAAGGTAGCAATCTTAAATATTGTATCTGGGAAGAGAATAAATGGTTTGGGAAAACAATTTATAGTTATGAAAATGAAGAGTATGAAATGACAGAATTAAATACAATTATAATTGGAAAAATAATGCACATATTTTTCATTGGGAAAAAGAATAGAAATAAAATTGAATGTTCTTTAATGCATTTTTGTTTAAGTAAGGAGGGAAATTCGTTTAATACCATCGATACTATACCATTTCTAAAAGAAGCTTTTTGTCATTATCAAATAGAGAATTTAGAAAATGATAATTTATCATTAATATTTATTAAGCGTGTTAAGAATGAAGTGGTTATAAATTATACAAATTACAAAAATAATGAGTGGAGTATCACAAAAAGATTATATGGTATTATTGGTAACGATGTGAATTTTTGCACGATAATGCATTTGGATAAAATAAATATAATGAATCTGTCTAAAGAAACTTCTTTATATTTTATAGAACATGTGGTAATTGAATCTGATGGGAAAATGAAAAGCTATAAAATCTATGAAAGTGAACGTAAGCCCACTGATTTTCTACTAGTTGAAATTAGTGGGGTCCTTTGGGCTATATGGGCTGAAGGCAAGAACATTTTCACTTCTTCGTATAAAAATGAATGGAGTGATCCTATTAACTATTATACAGCATTAAACAATGAAATTTTATTATACAATTACTTATCTTTAAGTAATAAAAACAATGGTTTAAAGTGTAAATATGTACTAGGAAGTAATCCTCCTGAAATAAATTTATTATTACCGAAATATAAAAATGATGACTATATATGTGTTCCTTCAGAAACTAGTAAAGTAGAGACAACAACTAGATCAGATTCTGGTATTGAAATAAATAAACTAAATTTGCAAGAAGAATTTTTAGTACTACAGAAAACTAATAAAGAGTTAGAAAAGAAACTAATAGATTTACAAATAAAATACCAGAAAAAACTTAGAATTATAGAGGAGTCAGATAATAATTTCTTTAAGCTTACAAATGCAAAGAAAAAAGCTGAAGAGAAATTAACTATAATATCTGAAATACAACAGACCTCTATGGAAAAATTAAAAATAATGCAAATAGAAAAAGTATCTACAGATGTAGTAATAAATGAATTAAAGATTAAATCACAACAACTTACTCATAAATACGAAGGATTGAAAGAACAGAAAATGTCAAAAGATATTGCTGTTAATGAATTGAAAAATAAATTACAGCAATTAACAAGTGAAAAAGAAGGATTAAGACAAGACTTAAAATATGAAAAAAACATAGGAATTGTAGATAGAATCTTAAAAAAGAGACCGGGTAGGTAAATATCACATTAATAGCATACTTTCATATTATGGAATAGTCCAGTAATTAATTTATTATATAAAATAAATTTACGGACTTGATTAGCTGTAAGGGAGAAGTGCAGACCTATGAACGCAGAGGAAAATGAATATTTAATTGTTTACCCAGGGCATAATACTGCAACACTTTTGTATCAGAGACTTCTAAAGAAATCTTGCAGTATTGAATTAGTATCTACACCGATAAAAATATCCTATGGCTGTAGTCTAGCCATCAAATTTAAAGAATTCTATATGGATATTGTTAATGATGAAATTTTAAAGATTAGTATAAAACCAAAAGGTATATATAGAATTGTTTATAAAGGGAAATTTGAAAATTATGAAAAAGTTTAGATTATATCCACATAAAATTTTAGGATTTGGTATTTCCAAATCCTTTATTGGTTTTAAGCATATTATCTATTGTAAATGCATATTTTCTATTAAGAAGGGTAAAGGATGTGATTAAAATAGATGAACCTAGCAGAAAATGTTTTTATTTTGTTTCAAATGTTAAAACTGAAACATTAACTATAATTGATGGTTTTTGTAATACTATATTAAAAGATATTGATGTTGGAAAAAGGCCATTTAAATTAGAAGTGAAGGATAACAATACTATTGCGGTTGCTTGTGATATTAGTAATACGATTTCATTAGTTGATTGCCTTAGCGGCGAAGTTAAAAAAATGTTTATTCCTAATAATGGTAATATTCGAATTGATTCCATAAACAAAAAAATTTATATTTCAAATACTTATGAAGTCAATATCTATGATATTAAGCTAGAAAAATTATTAGGTCGTATTAAAGGATTCTCTGCAATTATTGATTTAAGTCTTAATAAACAAGGGTCTAAGCTATATGTATTAGATAGATTGCTAAAGGAATTAAGAATTTATAGCACGGATAGTTATAAACTTGTAAATTCATTTGGAAATCTTGGTATTAATCCAGCTTATTTTTTAATATCTAAAGATGATAAAATCGCTTATATTTCAATGCAAGATACTATATTAAAAGTAGATATTAATTCAAAAGTTTTTACCAGCTTAATTCTACCAAAAGGATCGTTAATAGCTGGAATGATATTAAAAGACCATACGTTATATGCTGCAAACCAAGGATTAAACAGAATAGAATTAATCAATATTATTACTTATAAAGTATATAAGTTTGTTTTTACAACAAAATCGGAGCCCACAAGGATTTGTATAACCGATGACAATACAAAGCTTTTGGTTGCTAACAGAAGTCATAATGGTTATGGTGGAATAGATATACTAGATACAAAATCAAATTCATTAATTGGCTCAATTAGTATGAATACGTTTAATAGTCAGCCTTACGATGTTATTTCACTGAGTCTACCTTATACATATGTTCCTCCAGTTGCAATAACTAATCTTCAAGCGGGCAATCAAACAATAACTATAATAGCAAAAAAAGTATTCGCATTATATAATGAAACCCTTAAATTCCCTGTTATAAATATAAATTTACCAAAGGATTTAAATTCTTCTTATATTTTTGATGAAATAAAATTCGAACCAGGTATTATCGTGGAAAATTCAGAATTCAGGAGTCGATTATCAACAGAATCTGGATTTTCAAGTATCAAATTCATAGTAAGGGTTAATTATATAATTGATTATCGTCAAAATAATAAAAATAACAGTATAAATGGATTTTTTGAAAAGCCTATGGATACTTTTGTAGATATTCCCAAAGAACGTGAATTAAAGGAATTTAAACTGAGTATTAAAACAACTAGTAAACTTACAGGTACTCCTAGCATCCTCCATAACGTTGTTAGCTTTGGTGTCACAGCTCTTATGGAGTTAAAGATAATAGGCGACGATGAAATACATCTCACTAATTCAAAGAAAACCTATAATAATGTGGGAGAAGGCTTTGAAACATTTGCAGGTTTTGAGGGCTCCATTTTTCCAGAGGACAAAATCTTTCCTATTTAAAGATAGCTGTAGCAAATTTATTTTTGCTACAGCTATTTCTTTATTGAGCTTTATTTATGTTTGTAAATTGATAACTAGAGGTGGAGTCATTAAATTTAAAGTTATACACGTAATTAAAAGTTTTATTATAAGGAATACCATCCTTAGGTGTAATGTAATAAACTTCGGAGGTGGTTATAATTCCGGATTTATTGTCATTACTAATATTGTAATTAGTAATGTCAGTGGAAATAATATCTTCGTGTATACCGGCTGCATATGTAGCGGGTATATATGCTTGTTGCTGTTTATATAGTTGAGTCCCAGAGGCCACATAAGGATCAATTAACGAAACAATATTTGTATTAATACCTTGCGTAAAATAAGTACTATAGTTGTTTAAAAGAGTTTTTAGTTGGGTTTTAACATCGGTTAGGTCATTGGCAGAATTTTCAAAACTTAAAAAAAGCTCTGTTTCTCCGCTTGTTATTGAATATTCTTCACTTTTAAGTATTTTACCGTCTTCTACGTATGTAGCATATATTTTTGAAGAATTGTTTATAGGGCCAAATTGCGTAGCATCTTTAACATTTACATTAACATCTTTTCCATCAACATAGATTTTAGCATCAGGATAGTCTGAAGTTATATTTATATAACTCATATCCTCGAATACACTTAATTCTGCGGTGCCATTAGTAGGTGTTACGAGATCAACAGGATAAGGCTTACTTAAAGTAACATATTTACCTTTGTAATTAGCCAAGATTGAATAATTACCAGGAATGTATGGACCAAAATTTTTGGTGGATTTGTCACTATCGCTTTTGCCTATTTGAGTATTGTTAATTGATAAAGTAACATCTTTAACTGTAGATGTTATTTTAATAAAAGATGGTTTAATATTTATTTTATACTTAGGAAAATTTAAAAAGTTTTTTCCGTCCTTAGCTAAAGTTAGCGTATTACCAGATGTTTTGCTAAGATTTGTAATATCTTTAGGACTAATGGCATCATTCTTTAAATTTTGTACCACTTGATTTAAATATTCGGGAGTGCTTTTAAAATAAGATAGTAAAGGTGAAATGCTTTTACTATCTACTTTAATTCTAGAATCGCTAGAGTATAGTATATTTGCTAAATCATTAGCATTATTTGATGCAACATCTTTTTCGAATCTCGTTACAAGTTTATTAGGATCTGACAAAGAATTACCTACTTTAATAATAGCAATTATTGCTATTATTAAAATTGCTATTATTACCATAACAATTTTTCGATTTTTTGATAATTTTAAATCAGATGTATGATTTTCCACAGGTCTAACGGTTTCTAGACTATGGGTTTCAATTGGTTTAGTTTCTTCAAAAGCTTTAGTTTCTTCAACTGATTTAATTTTTACAAATACCGTAGCTTCATTAGAAGAGTCGTTTCTTAAGTCGTTACCACAGTAAGTGCAAAAAGGTTTTTCATTCGTAATTTCATTGCCACATTTAGTGCAAAATTTCAATTTAAATCCCCCAATCATTTATTGATAATTACAAAAAGTTACCCTAGTATTTCATTGCTTGCTTAATTACATTTAATAGATCAGAAGAAATAAAATTCTTAAGGCCAAATAATACAAATATTCCTATTAAATATATAACACAATTTTCAAGTAATATTTTAGCATATGGTACAGTTATTGAAAGCTTAGAGTTGTTAACAATTTGATCAAGTCTCCAAATGCCAAGTATACCTTGTAAAAATGCTACAATATGACATAAAGTTTCCCCTTAAATGGCTTTATAATTTATTATTAGTGATATAATTGCTATTATTGCACATACATTATATTCGATGTTAGATTTAATATTCCTTCATAACTTATTAAAAATATTATAATTGGAGATGATGTAGATGTCGAGTGTCTTAATAAAAGACGCTGAAAGAAAAATTAAAGATATTCTAATAGAATTAATTTCTGTTCAAAGTGATACAGGAACACCACTTGAGAAAGACATCGAAAACTATATCTATAAATGGCTACAAAAACTAGAATATTTCCAAAGTAACAAGACAAATCTTGGAAGATACCTACTTAGGAACGATTCATTAGAACGGTCTGTAGTCTGGGGATTAATTAAAGGTAGGGGGAGGAAGACAGTTATTTTACTTAATCATCATGATGTTGTAGATTCTGATGATTATCAAAATCTAAGAGAATATGCTTACCGTCCTGAGATACTAGCAGAAATGCTTAAAAACGTTGAATTAGAAAAAGATGTGAAAGATGATTTAATAAGTGGAGAATGGATTTTTGCAAGAGGTGCTGCGGACATGAAGGCTGGAATTGCAATACAGTTGTCGCTTATTGAACAATTTTCAAAGAAGCAAAATTTTAATGGTAATATCTTGTTTGTATCGGTTGCAGATGAGGAATCTTTATCATTGGGGATGAGACGGGGCACAGAACTGTTAGAAAAAATCAAGAACAAATTTGATTTGGAATATACTATTTTAATTGATTCGGAGCCACATCAGAAAACGGAAAATAACGTAGGTGTTTTCCACACAGGATCTGTTGGGAAACTAATGCCTGTCGTGTATGTAAGAGGTAAAAAAACACATATTGGTGATATTTTTCAAGGATTTAATCCAATTCTGTTATTATCACAAATTGTATGTATGACCGAGCTTAATTCCGATTTCTCAGATATTATAGAAGGCGAAGTATCTCCACCGCCTTCTTGGAGTTTTTTTAGAGATGGGAAAAAGAGCTATGATGCGTCTATACCTCAATCCGCAGGTGGATATTTTAGTATTTTAACCCTAAGGAGAACACCAAAGATAATACTAGACCAATTACTTGAAATTTCTAAAGAAGCCTTTGAAAACGTCATATGCAAAATGAATAAGAACTATAGTAATTATCTACAAAAGAAAAATGAAGATCATCACACTTTGCCATGGGAGATCAATGTTAAAACTTTTGCACAAATATACAATGATGCCATTAAGCAATCAGGCAATAAATTTCTTGTGGATTATCATTTAACCATAAATAAATTAAAAGATGATATAAAAAATAATATCATTTGTATTCCGGAAAGTAATATAGCTATAATTGATAAAATATTGGAGTATATTACGGACAAAAAACCAATGGTTGTCATAGCATTTTCGCCACCATATTATCCCCATGTTTCAATTAATGATTTTGAAAAATTGGATAAAAGTATATCAAATATAGATAAAGTTATAGTGAGTATTGCCCATCGAGTGTGTGGTGAAACTTACAATAAGAAAAATTATTTCATGGGTATTTCTGACATGAGTTATGTAGCCCTAAATGAAAGTGAGAATATAATTCCGCATATACAATTTAATATGCCTCTTTTAGAAACTATGTATGACATTCCGTTTGAGACAATGAAACGATTATCCATCCCAAGTATAAATATAGGACCCTGTGGTAAAGATCTGCACAAGTTTACAGAAAGAGTTTTGGAGAAAGATGTAATAAGTCAGACTCCAAAAATAATAGAAGGCGTAATTAAATATATTCTCAATAATGAATAAGAAAATTTTAAATTTTTAATTCAACACCACTGCTCTTTTTACTCAGCATAAGATCTACTAAAGAAACAATTTCTGCACCAGCTTCTACTGGGGGGGTTCCATTTTTATGAATATTCGACACTACAGTTCTTTGAGACTCTGGTTTTAAAGTACTAGATTCGTAAGCCATATAAGAACTCATGCTATCACCAGTTGCAAGGCCCGGGCGTTCACCTACAAGCAATATAGTAACCTTAGCATTTAGAACCTCACTAATTTTATCCATGGTGGCAACTCTACCATACTTGACAAATATAGCAGTTCCTAATTTATAGCCTTTAGCATTTAAACCATCCACAATAATAGGATAAATGTCTTTAATGTTTGCATCTATTGCATGTGAACTAAGACCGTCCGCTACAATAATTTGAACATCAGGATTACGTGTACAGTTATTTTTTATATTATTAATAGTTTTCTCAGAAAATTCTCTTCCCAAATCAGGTCTTGTAATATACTCTTCTTTATCGTTTATCAAAGTTTGAACTTTGATAAACCCAAGCCCATCTATAATAGCTTCATCTACATGCGACCATACTGAGTCGATAGCAACTGCATGGTCAGCGCTAAATCTTAAAAGAGTCTCCGTTTTGAATCTATCGCCAGCTCTTCCTATACATATTCTTGCATTAGTAGTTTTTTTAAGCCTAACACAACTTTCCATGTCAAGTGGATTGTCTATTGTCACCCGAGAAGCATAGTCGACAGTTGATATATCTCTTGCAAATTCTTTTTCCATAATTTTCACTCCTAAATTGTAAATATAGAAGGGTCTCCTGCTATGTCAGTTAGTTTTTCGTTTTTCATTATACCAAGAGCTTCCATTCTATTTTGAAACTTTTTAATAGGTCCTTTACCTGTTAGTTGCCTTATTGTTGCAATATCGTGATAACTAGTAGTTTGATACATAAGCATCACATCATCACCACCAGGAATCCCCATATAATATGTGCAATTAGCTAAGGAAAGTAGTAAAGCTAGATTTTCGAGGTCATTCTGATCTGCTTTCATATGGTTTGTATAACACACGTCTACACCCATTGGAAGACCTGTTAACTTACCCATAAAGTGATCCTCGAGTCCTGCCCTTATAACTTGTTTTCCATCATATAAGTATTCTGGACCTATAAATCCAACTACTGTGTTTACTAAAAAGGGATTATATCTTTTAGCAAATCCATAACATCTAGCCTCCATGGTGAGTTGATCTGCACCATTATGTCCACTAGAAGATAACTCAGAGCCTTGACCTGTTTCAAAATACATAAAATTAGGTCCCTTAGAGCTTTTCTTATGTTTCATTAGTTCGTAGGCTTCATCCATAAGAGCTACACTAATACCAAAAGCTTCATTAGACTTTTGAGAACCTGCTAGGCTTTGAAACATTAAATCCATTGGAGCACCTTTTTTTAGAGCTTCCATCTGGGTAGTTACATGAGCAAGCACACAGTTCTGAGTAGGAATATCCCATTTAATCATAAACTCCTTGAACTTTTTTAAAATAGCATACACATTATCTGTAGAATCAACTACAGGGTTTAGTCCTATAACTGCATCTCCAATACCGTAACTTATACCATCCATTACAGAAGCCATAATTCCATCTAAATCATCGGTTGAATGATTAGGCTGGAGTCTTGATGAGAAAGTACCTTTGATACCAATAGTAGTATTGCACGTTGCAATGTTTTCTATTTTTGCAGCTGCATATACTAAATCCATATTGCTCATAAGTTTAGTAACGCCAGCTATCATCTCAGCAGTTAAACCACTTCTTATTTCTTTTATAACACTGTCATCAGATTTTAATAAAAATTCTCTAAAGTAGCCTACACTCATGTTTTTAATCTTATTAAAAGCATCTAAATCAACAGAATCTTGTATCACTCTAGTTACATCATCATCAACATAGGGAACTACAGGATTATTCTTTAAATATTCTAAGGTTATTTCTGATAATACAACCTTTGCAGCTACTCTCTCAGCTGTGCTAATCGCTGCTATCCCGGCAAGAATATCACCTGATTTTTCTTCATTAGCTTTTGCAAGTACCTCTTTTACATCTTTAAAGATATATGTATTTCCGAAAAGTTTTGTTTGTAATATCAAATAAATCACCTGCTTTCATTATTTAAAGTTATATAAATGTCGTTAAATATTAAAAATTAATGTTTTTATCACTACAGGTACTGCATTTGATATGGATTTACCAATGTCTACATAATCTCCATTATCAACTTTAATTTTATCAAGGCAAATAATCCCTTTAGATCCTTTTAAAAGATTCCCTATGCACTGACCTAAAGCCTTTGCAAAATCTTGCTCAACAATTACAATAATGGGGTTAATATAAGGATTAAATGCATTTACTATAGCTTCGGCCATGGATTTTATTTGCAAATAGCTAGGGGATTTAGGTCCTCTAAATGCAATGGCTACGGAAGTAGCATCATCATATAGTTTAAGTTTTTCATAAATAATATTTTGCATATTAGGCAAATCTACGTCTTCACAAAAAAGTTTAATAATAGGAATGTTTTTAATTGGTAGTAAATTATCATCATAAACTATAGTACTACCACTAAGCTTTAAGGAATGAGAACCTGCCCCAATTACGGTGGCTCTTATTTTTTCAATAGATTCTAAAGTTTTTTCTTTACTGTTTTCAAAAGCTTTTCTAATAGAATATCCCAGAAGGGGACCGATATCACCATAACGGATAACAGCATCTATTGTATTAATTTCTTCTTTGGAGTATATAAACTCTGCAACTCCACCTGAAAACATAATAAATTCAGCATATATGCCCTTATGTTTATGATGGATAAAAAGTCTTTCAACCTCCACGTCTAAGTCAAGCTTTTCATTTATATTTAGAAACATTTGTGAAAAACAATCAGTAAGAATCTTTAGCGTTTGAAAATCAGGAGTAATACCTAAATGTAAATTAAGTTTTAAACTTTCTATCAGTGGTTTTATTTTATCCGATACATAGGTTATTTTGCCTGCTATATCAAGTTGTATAAGCCGTCCACCAATATTTAGTGCAAAAGAGTCTATTGCTTGTCCATCCCAAAATACAGATGCATTAGTGGTTCCACCGCCTATATCAAAATTAACTACTTTTGAGGTATAGTTTTTAGAAGCCATTGCAGCACCAGCACCAAAACCTGCAAGAATTCCCTCGAGATCTGGACCAGCGGTTGCAACTACAAAATCACCTGCAAAGTCTGAAAGATATTTTAGTACTTTCTCTGAATTTTCTTTTCTGCAAGTTTCACCAGTAATGATAACGGCTCCAGTAGAAGCTTCTGTTTTCAGAATATTCGCATTTTTATATTCCATAGTAATTATGTCTTGTATTGCTTTTAAATCGATTTTTTCTTTTGATATTAATGGAGTGAAATATATATTACTTTTATAAATTATCGTCGCACTCGTAATTTTTACTTCTGGTAGTAGAAATAAACTAGATGTATTTTTAAGGGCTATTTTACTGAATATTATCTGAGTAGTAGTTGTACCAATATCAATGCCTATACTTAAAATTTGATTTTTCATAACCTCCTCCAATTTCTTCTGCACAGAAACCTTTAAAATAAAAAAAGAACTCAAACACATTTAGGTTTAAGCTCCGCTCATTTTTATTAATATTGTTAGTTTATGAATTATTTCTCACTTAATTTTAAAACCAAAACATATTTGAAAAAATGATATTTTGCAATTGCCTTAATAATTTAATTCATTTTATCATAAAATTTTAACAATGTAAAGAAAGCTAAACTATTAGAGAAGATGTAGGTTTAGATATTATCAATTTAATATTTATACCTTGACTTAAATTTAATGGGATGATAAAGTTATACCTAAATAAAAACTAGAATTAAGTTTTCTGCACAGAATACCTTTTAATATTTTTAAATTAATAATTTTAGTGTGCTCACTTGCACTAAAAAACCAAAACAAATATGTATGTATGTTTGTTTGTTGAAATTAATTAAAAATTTAGGAGGACTTAATTATGAAGAATGAATTGAAGAAGACTTTAAGCCCCATTCAACTGTGGGCAATAATAGTTGGTATGGTTATATCAGGAATGTATTGTGGGTGGAACTATGCTTTAGATTTTACAAGTCCCATAGGATTTATTATCGCAATATTAATAGTAACTATTTTTTATACAACATTTATGTTTAGTTATGCTGAATTATCAACAGCTATACCTCATGCTGGCGGTCCATCAGAGTATTCCAGTAGAGCTATGGGAGATTTTGCAGGTTTTGTAGCAGGATTTGCATGTCTAATAGAATTTCTATTCGCAACTCCAGCTATAGCACTGGCTGTTGGAGCGTATATTCATTTTATAGTTCCAGGAATTCCTGTTGTTGTAGCAGCGCTCGTATGTTATGGATTGTTTATATTAATAAATTGCCTGGGAGTTGAAACAGCAGCAAAGGTTGAGTTAGTTGTTACAATTGTAGCGATTATAGGATTATTACTATTTGCTGGAGCAGGTATAACGCATATGAAATTAAGCAATATAACAGGTGGGGATATGTTTAAAGGTGGATTTAAAGGGATATTTGCAGCAATTCCCTATGCAATATGGTTTTATTTAGCAGTTGAAGGCGGTGCAATGGCAGCTGAGGAATGTAGAAATCCTAAAAAAGATATTCCTAAGGGGTTTATATTAGGAATAATAACACTTGTTATTCTCTCGTTACTTACCTTTTTTGTTACTGCAGCTAATATTGATCCACTAGCATTAAGTAAAACAGATTCACCACTTCCGAAAGCTCTTGAAGCTATATATGGAGTTGGGAATGTTTTATCAAAGATCATGAGCTTTATAGGATTATTTGGACTTATTGCTAGTCTTCACGGTATAATTATCGCATACTCAAGGCAGGCATTTGCAATGTCAAGAGCAGGATATTTTCCAGCGGGTTTAGCAAAACTAAATAAGCAGGGAACACCAGTAAATGCAATAATATTGCCAAGCCTTATAGGAATGATATTTATCTTAACTGGAAAAACGGCTACAATAATAGTTATTTCAACATTTGGAGCAGTAGTATTATATATAATTAGTATGGTATCTTTATTTATGTTAAGAAAGAAACAACCTGAGTTGGAGAGGCCTTATAAGGTGTACTATCCACTAGTTCCAACGGTTGCACTAGTAACTGCTATTATACTTTTAGTAGCTATTACTATATCTAATTCAGCAACTATTATTTGGGTTATTGGAGCTTTTGCAATCGCAATTTGTTACTACTTTATTTATACTAAACTAAAAGCAAATTTATTTAGAAAAAATGAAATTGGAGCAGAAAATTTTGAAGAAGTTGGTTAGTGCTTTTAATAATACTTTATAATAGAAAATATCCACTTGAGAAAGTGGATATTTAACTGTGCTATATTATCAATACGATATTAATTAAAAATCACCATTTCTATAATATTTTCTAGGATCTTTTTCCTGAAATCTTATCCACGATAAACACTATCACCGCTATTATAAGTAACGTATGTATAAGACCGCCGCCTATTTTAAATATAAGACCCAAGACCCAAATGAATATTACTACTCCGCCTATCCAACGTAAAAGTCCCATATAAAACACCACCTTATATATTTCTGATATTATCACAAGTATATCAAAGGAATAACGTATTTACAATAGAAAAATTGACCTGCTTCGCTATTTTTCGAGTATCTGGTGACAAATTTATTCGCATGATGGATGTCGAATTTTCAGATATCTATAAATAAAAAATATGAAAGATGGTAATTGACTATTATGTTAGGTATAATTTAAGAGATATGTAGAATATTATATTTGATATATTAAAAAATTATAATAGGGAGGAATAATTAATGCCGAAGAAAGATAAAATTTATGAAATTATAATTTCGGAAGAGGGTCTTAATACCTATAGAGGATGTAGAATTAGTGCAGAAACTATGGGTAAATATTTGGAGATTGATAGCATTATGACTGATTTTAGTTGGGATGAAGATATAAATAGAGAAGTAATTCTTTATGCTAAAATTTTAGGGGATATTTCAGAAAGAGATGCTTTATCTAAATTAGAAGATATTGAATTTATTGACAGGGTAGATGAAAGCAAAGAAAGAGCAGAAGTTGTAGAGGACATAACTGCAGGTATTTATTAACAAACAAAAAGTGGTCTTAAAATAGAATTGTTTCTATTTTAAGACCACTTTTGTTATACTATGCTAATAATTGATTTACAAGAGGATTTACCTTCTTGCCATCATATTTTCCTTTTAACTTAGTCATACTAGCCTTCATAACCTTTCCCATATCACCCTTGCCTTTAAAACCATTCTCGCTAATAACTTTAATGATAATTTCTTTTGCTTCATCGTCAGTTAATTGCTTTGGCATATAGAGTGTAAGCATTTCAATGGCTATTTCTGTTTCAGCTATGATGTCTTCTTTATTAGATTTTTTGGCATAGCTAAGAGTTTCATTCAATTGTTTAATTGTTTTCTCAATAATACCGACTAACTCGTCGTCTGTGAGTTCTCTTTTTAAGTCCATTTCTTTATATTTAACATCAGCCATTAAAGTTCTTAAATTAGTCAATCTCACCTTATCTCTACTTTTCATATATTTAATAATATCTTCTTTTAGTGTTTGTTTTAACATATGTATTTACCTCCTAATTGATTTAGTAACTTCAGAAAATTATCTTGTTACTCTAGAAAAACTATATTATATATATATATTATACTCTTTTAACAGAATATGTTCAGAAAGATTTTAATTATTCAATATTTATTAAAACTAATCTAGGGATTGCAAAATAATAGATATAAAAATATATACTATAAAATGTTATAATAGCAAGGGAGAAGTTTAAAATAAGTATATGTTTTTTAATTGATTATTAAATATTAAACAAGGTAATAATATTAGTGTAGTTATATTAGAAAATAATTTGAGTAGAAGTATTAAAAAATATTCCTATTATATATAAATATATTTGGAGGTAATTCAATTGCAATTTAAAAAAATATTGTTAATGTTAATATTAGTACTTGCTCTTCCTGGTTGTGCTAGTAATAGACAAAATCAACCGATTAGTACAGTTCAAAAGAATACCACAAGCAAAATTGACAGTACTAAAATTGACAGTAATAAAAATGATAGTACTAAAATTAATACTAATAAAAATGAAAGCTCTGAATCAAATACAAAAAAAAATAATGAACCTCAAATCGGGTCAAAAACATCTCCCCAAATTACATTAAATGATATATCAAGCCTGCAAAGAAAAACTATTAATTGGTCATGGTTGTATTCACCAAGAGACAGTAAAGCGCTATTATCAAAGTATCAGGGATATGCTTTTGGAGACACCTCTAAAAAAATAATATATTTAACTTTTGATGAGGGATATGAGAATGGTTATACAACTAGTATTCTTAATACTTTGAAATCTAACAACGTTAAAGCTGCTTTTTTTGTAACTGAGCCTTATGTAACCGGGTCTTTTAATGGCATAAAAGATGTTGATCTTGTAAAAAGAATGTATGATGAAGGCCATATCATTGGAAATCATTCAGTGCATCATAAATCTATGTCTTCAATAACGAATGAAGCTACTTTTAATTCAGAGATCACTGAAAATGAAACTACTGTAAATAATATTAGTGGTTTAAAGATGTCAAAATTTTTCAGACCTCCTATGGGTGATTTCAGTGAACTCTCTCTTTATTACACACAAAAGCTTGGTTATAAATCAATCTTTTTTGCACTTGCCTATCATGATTATGACCCTAAGAACCAGCCTAATCCTGAAATAGCGAAAGAAAATCTTTTAAAGCAAACAAAACCCGGGATGATATGTTTGCTTCATGCAGTATCAAAAACCAATGCTGAAATCCTTGACAGTCTTATTAAAGAATGGAAAAACCAAGGGTATGAATTTAAAACCTTAAATGATCTCCCTTAGAAATTGTAAGAAGTGTATTTTACCAATTTGTAAATTTTATAAGAGGATAAGAACGAAATTAATCGTTCTTATCCTTATTGTAGTTTAGCACGAACTATCAACTTTTTGGATTTTATTTGCCGTAAGATGTTCAATTATTACACTACCTACATATAATAGGGCTATAGGCACTGCAAAATAGATTAAGTAAAAGGTAGTTTATATATTGTAATTATGATGCATTTTGAAAAATTACGAGGGGTGATAACATGTTTAGAGAAGCATGCAAGCAAAATAGTGGTGGAATTTATGGTACATTATCCTCTTCACAATTTGGTAATGAAAAAACTTGGTGTAATGGTACAGGTTTTATGATAGCACCAGGTATTTTGGCTATGGCTTCACATTGTATACACGTAGGGAATAATAATGCCAACAAAAGACATAAGCGATTTGATGTAATATGCACAACTGATATTGGTCGATCACTGGAAAGCGCTGTCTTAATTGATGAAGATTGCATTAGAGATCTTGCGTTACTAAAAATAGATAATCCACGTTCGATAAGGTGTCTTTCTCTTGAAACAAGTGTTGTAGAAAAAGGTACAGCTTGTGGATCTCTAGGATTTCCATTTTCTTCTACAGAAATTTTATCTACAGGTATAGAATTTAATTTGGTTGAAAGATTTCAAGGTGCATATATTTCGACTTATATAAACGAAACTCTTAGTTCTGGGAGAATACTATCAACATATGAAACAAATAATTTAATGTATGCCGGAGCTAGTGGATGTCCGGGTTTCTTAGTGAATGGTAATATTTTTGGAATGCTAGTTGGCACTAGGGTAAATACTAACACAATTAATGGCAAACAAATTTCGGAACAGGTAGCAATATCTTTATGGGTTCCTTCAATGGAAATTATAGATTTTGCCAAAAAGAGTGGAGTGAAATTAGAGTAGGAGAGAGCGTTAGCGTTATTATATACAAAATAAACAGGTTTTATAAACCGTATACCTAATTTAATTGGTGTACGGTTATTAATATTGCAGCTGGAGGCACTTCCTTTGAGTTTTTATTTAAAGAAAGTTTTTATTTGATGAAAATTTTTACTAATGGAAGTATGGTCAAAAATGAGGTTAGCATTAATATAGTTATTATAGTTATCCAGCCAACCCAATTTTTAAATTTTGTATTAATATACTCACCCATTAATTCTTTTTTATTAACCATTAACATCATACAAATTAGTACTACTGGAAGAAGCATACCATTAATTACTTGAGAGCCTAGAGAAATCTGCACGAGTGGTGCACCAGGAATTAATATAATAATAGCCCCAATAGCTATTATTGCAGTAAATAATGAATAAAACTCAGGTGCTTCTTTTAATTTATGATTGATTCCAGCTTCAAATCCAAAGGCTTCACAGATGTAAAAGGCTGTTGCTAGTGGTAGAATTGTTGCTGAAAATAAGGAAGCAACCAAAAGTCCAAAAGCAAATATACTTGAAGCAAAGATTCCAGCAAGCGGCCTTAGTGCAATAGCAGCATCTTTAGCTTCGTTTATTTGAATACCATTTTTGTTTAAAGTAGCAGCACACGCAATTATTATGAAGAAAGCAACTACTACTGTAACGATGCAGCCAAGGATAACATCCATAAGTACATATTTGTATTCAGTAATTTTTATTCCTTTTTCTATAACTGAAGATTGCATATAAAATTGCATCCATGGGGCAATGGTAGTTCCAATTAAACCAATTACCGTGCTTAACCAATTTTCATCGATACCCGAAAGATCAGGTCGTATTATTGATGTGCCAATCTGATGCCAGTCAGGATGGGCAAATATTGCAGAAAACACATAAGAAAGTAAAAAAAGACTAAATACAAGGAAAATTTTCTCTACTGATCGATAAGTTCCTTTTACCACTAGAATCCATACAGCTACAGCCGCAAAGGGGACTGAAATATATTTTGAAAGATTAAAAACTTGTAAACTTCCTGCTACACCTGCAAATTCAGTGGCAGTATTACCAATATCAGCTACCAGCAAACCAATAAAAATAAAGAATGTAATCCTAACACCGAAGTTCTCACGGATAAGATCGGCTAACCCTTTTTGAGTTACAATACCCATTCTTGCATTCATTTCTTGTACTACTAGTAATGCAATAAAGCACGGGATTAAGGTCCAAAGAAGCTTATATCCGTAAGTGGCACCAGCCACAGAGTATGCTGTAATACCACCTGCATCATTATCTACACTTCCAGTTATTAATCCTGGTCCTAGTACTGTTAAAAACATCGTTAGGCCCATAAGCCAAGGTGCTTTACTTTTTTTCGCTTTTGAATTTTCGCTCATTGTTATTCCCCCTTATAAACCAAGCTTTCTTTTATTCTTAAGTAATTCATAAATAATGTCGTTTATTATAACATTTCCTAATAGTTTCATATCATTATCAGTAACTGGAATAGCTACAAGATTATATTTTGAAACATTTTTTATCAAGTCATTAATATTATCTGTATCAAACATTGATTTGAATTCTTTGCTCATAATATCACCTATTTTGCAAGTTGGTTCAGAAATTATTAGGTCTCTTAAAGAAAGAGTTCCTATTAGCTTATCATATTTATCTACTACATAAAGTCTGAACATTTCATCTTCTTCAGGTTTTAGTTTCCTTAGGCTTGTAATTACCTCATTTATAGTTTCATTATTTTTAAAGGATACAAAATCTGTACTCATAAGACTTCCAACTTCGCTAGAATCATATTCTAACAATTCTCTGATGTCATCAGATGCTTCTTTTTCCATATTATTAAGTAGTTCTTCTACCTTTTCATCATCCATACCATCAAGAATATCTGCAGCTTCATCTGCTGGCATTTCTTCTAAAACATCTGCAGCTTTATCTGCTGATAGACTTTCAATAAAGCTAACTTGAACATCTTCTTCCATTTGTTCTAAAACATCCGCAGCCATTGCGTTATCTAGTGAGGCGAAAATAGTAAGACCTGTTTTAGCATCAAAATCTTCAATAATATCAGCTAAATCAGATGGATGGAGAATAGATAAAGAATCATATGGTTTCGAAAGAACAATATTTTCATTAGAAGCCACAACCGCTTGAACATCATTCCAGAGCATTAGTTTAGTTTGAAATTTAAGACCAAGTTTTGCTAAAGGTTTTGAAATGCCGATTCTCCTTAAAATACCGCTCATTCCGATGTCAACTGCAACAACATATGCTCCAGCTTCTAAAGTGGCAAGAGAAACATCATTTACACGTACTACTTTTCTACCATTTACATCAATAATCTGTTGATCTAAAATATATTTTTTCAAAAATAATGTATTGCTAGACGGATTTTCCTCTAGCTTGTCACATACTAAAACATATTGACCCTTTATTTTAGACATTGAAAAATTTTTGAAATCATAGTCTTTTATACCGTTGACTGTTTTTACCTTAGCAGTTGTAACATGAGGACTTTTTAATTCATTTACAACACCAAGATCATTCAACCTTCCAATTACCTTCATTTCTGAAGAATATACCTTATTCCCTAAGATTCTGCTTAAATAAAAGTTGTTTTTCATAGTAAACCCTCCTTTTTTTAGTGCAGAACTCATTTTATATATAAACTAATTTAATAATGAAATGTGTCCTGTTCACAATATTAAATTTACAATATCTTCGTTGTAGTGGGATCATCATTCATGTAGATTACTTCCTTGAAATAAAAAATCTCTTCACAATAAGTGAAGAGATTTTTTTACGAAACAAATAAAGCCTTCTTCACTCGTTGAGTTTTAGCACTGTAAAGCGTAGAACGTAAGCATTCATATTTTCTATGAATGTTGTCAGCTACATTAAGTAAAACCTTAATCCGGTAGTACCTGCTGACCCATTGGCGTCTCTCGACATTTCTGGGCAGTAGCATTTCTCTATACAGTAACCTCACCTAACAAGAATATTAAATTATTATTCTCAATTAGTTTTTATGTTATATTATTATATTATGCATAAAACTAAGATATGTCAATGAATTTTAAACTAAGATTATTGATTTGGATTATCAATTGATAAGAACTTTAAGTGTGGGTTTTAGTTGAATTGCTTTTTCTGTGGTTAATGCAAAATTTGTTTGGTGCTTTTAATTATATATTAGAGGAATTAGCATAAATTTGTAGAATAATATTTGTAGTATTCAAATTACTATATTTAGTCGTATGATAAAAAGGGGTGGGGGAGTTTGAAAGTAAAAGAAATTGTAGATTGTTCATTTATAATGTGTTCCCTTGGAGATACCATTGATACAGTCGTTACCAAAATGGAACTTAAGAAAAAATCATATGCTATTGTTGTAGATAGTAATAATAAGTATAAGGGCATTATTACAGCCATTGCTTTAATAAAATTCGCGTTTCAGAATTGTACGATTGATTCGTTTGTGTATAAAGCGGATGCTATTTCAGAAAATTATGATATAAAATATTTGAAAAAAGTAGATTTTGATTTTGTTCCTGTTGTGAACAATGAGAATAATGTTGTTGGTGTAATAAGTATGAAGAGTATTGTAGAATATATGCCTGATGGAATCCTTAAGCTTCAAGATATTCATTTAATGTCATCTAAAAATCATTCAAAATTGTATTCAAAATATACCATCGATGATATTATTGGGCAGAGCAAAGCTGTTCTACAATTAAAAGAACGAATTATTGCTGCAGCGAGAACAAAGTCCACCATTTTGATTATTGGTGATACAGGAACCGGTAAGGAACTGGTTGCTCACGCCATTGTTAATCTTAGTAGCAGGCGGCATGAACCATTTATGAGGATTAATTGTGCTGCCATTGCGGAAAACCTTTTGGAGTCGGAGTTATTTGGTTATGAGTCAGGGGCTTTTACAGGAGCAATTAAGGGTGGACATTCTGGAAAGTTCTTAATGGCTAATGGAGGAACAATTTTTCTTGATGAAATAGGGGATATGCAATTGTCACTGCAGGCTAAAATACTGCGTGTTTTACAAGAAAGAGAAATTGAAAAGGTTGGGGGTCAATTTCCTATCCCAATAAATGTAAGAATTATTGCGGCTACTCATGCTAACCTCTTTCAAATGGTGAATGAAAAAAAATTTAGACATGATTTATTTTATAGACTTCATGTCATTACTGTCAATATACCGCCATTGAATAAAAGAAAAGAGGACATACCCTTATTGGTAGATCATTTTATAAGGAAATTTTCAAAAGAAAACGATATAGATGTTTTAAAGGTTGACCATTCTTTTATTAAGGTGTTATTAGATTATGACTGGCCTGGTAATATTAGAGAATTGTTAAATGTCATGGAAACAGTATGTAGCATGTCAAAAGGGGTTATTACCGACGATGATATACCTCAATACATGTATAACGAGCATCCTTGTGATAATGAAGGCGAAGAAGCAATAAAGAATCTAAAAATTTCTACAGAAGAAGCCGAAAGAAATATCATTGTTAATACATTAATAGAATGTAGGGGAAACAAAAATAAAGTAGCAAAATGCCTAGGAATTTCTAGGAGTAATCTATATTATAAGATTAGTAAACTCAAGATAGATATTTCATAAAATCCTAATTGTAGAACGATTTGTACTAAGATTGTACTAGAATTAGAACAGTTGTCAAATTATAATAAATTGAAAGGTTATATGAAGTTCAGTGGGAATGTAGGATGTAGGAGATTTTATAATAAAAGAATTACTGGCATAATTATTGCTTATTTATATATATGAAAATAAAAGTGTACTAATATTAGTAGAAATGATGAAAAGGTTTACTAAAAGTTTCATCATAATAGATATCAATAAATATGAGGGGGATTTTTTATGAAATGGGAAGAAATTTATAAAAGTAAGCTTGTTAAACCAGAGGTTGCGGTTACGCATATTAAATCTGGAAATAGAGTCGTTGTAGGTCATGCAGCTGGAGAACCAACTGTATTAATTGATGCAATGGTAGCTAATAAAGAAAATTACAGAAACGTAGAGATAGTTAACTTGGTAGTACTTGGTACAGCTCCATATGCGAAACCTGGCATGGAAGAACATTTCCATGATAATTCAATTTTTGCAAGTAAAAATACAAGGGAAGCTATTGAATGTGGAAGAGCAGATTTTACGCCTTGCTTCTTTCACGAAGTACCCAAGTTATTTAGAAAAGGATATATGCCTGTAGATGTAGCTTTAGTTCAAGTTAGTTCTCCGGATGAGCATGGCTATTGTAGTTTTGGGGTATCAAATGACTATACAAAACCTGCTGCAGATTATGCGAAAATGGTAATTGCAGAAGTGAATCCTAGGATGCCTAGAACTATGGGAGACTCATTTATCCATGTATCAAAAATAGATTATATAGTTGAAACATCTCATGAAATAATTGAACTTCAGCCACCGAATATAGGAGAGGTCGAAAAAAAGATTGGTGAGAATTGCGCATCGCTCGTAGAAGATGGTT
>Ga0209125_1000365_pt1 | contig 62261 bp, 49 predicted proteins | sample BarGraIncub1131A_FD_184503 | JGI IMG/M metagenome (GOLD analysis project Ga0209125, IMG submission 184503) | Arctic peat soil microbial communities from Barrow, Alaska - Barrow Graham LP Incubations 11-31A (SPAdes) (version 2) | ecosystem: Environmental > Terrestrial > Soil > Wetlands > Peat... | reverse complement strand
GGTGTCAAGCAATCGCATCTCTGCAAGAGTAACCTCCACCCGGAATTTGACGCAAGACTAAATTCCACTTCCCCCTATACTATGGAATTTACTTTTTCAATTAACCGATTTTATTGAAGTTGAAAATTGATACTTGACGAGTTCCTAAGATATGTATATAATCCTATTTGCGCTTCAAAAGTGTGGTGCATGAAACACTTCAGGCTGACCACATAACTTGTTGAGCATGGGCCTTTAGCTCAGTTGGTTAGAGCAACCGGCTCATAACCGGTCGGTCCCGGGTTCGAGTCCCTGAAGGCCCACCAACTTGCACCTTATCGTCATTTATATATATGGGAGGATTCCCGAGCGGCCAAAGGGAACAGACTGTAAATCTGTCGTTGTTAACTTCGATGGTTCGAATCCATCTCCTCCCACCAGAAAGCCCCTGCAGATTAATCTGCAGGGGCTTTTTCCAAATTTGGGAAACTGATCATGAGCGGATTATCGACTATTCCCATATTCTCGGATCTATTGTATTGAAGAATTACAACATGTGCTGATGCATCCGAAACATCAGGGGAAAAGACAATTATTTGACATTATCTTCCACGTGTAATAAGGTTTATACACGCGATCTGTCCCGGCAGCACGCTCAAAAAGGTTTGCCAAAACAGAAGAAGGTAGGTCATGATATGCAAAGATTACACAAAAGCCGCATCATTCCAGCTGTCCTGTTAGTTGGCGCGATGTTGCTGTCCCTGACAGGCTGCTCAACCGCTTCACCCGTAACGTCGGACACAACAACGACTATACCGTCAGAACGCACACCGGTCAGAATAGCAGCTCTCAAGGGACCGACAGGTATGGGGCTTGTGAATTTGATGTCTGATCAGGATAATGGAACAACACAAAACGATTATAACTTCAGTCTGTCAGGCACACCTGATGATATTGTCGCACAGCTTAGCAGCGGAGAGGTCGATATTGCAGCGCTGCCAACGAACCTGGCCGCTGTTTTGTATCAGAAGACCAGTCAAAGCATACATGTACTGGCAATTAATACCCTTGGCGTTCTCTATATTCTTGAAAAGGGTGATACAATCCATTCGATGGCAGATTTATCCGGCCGGGAATTACTGGCGACCGGCCAGGGTTCGGTTCCGGAATATGTCCTCAATGATTTGCTCGCAAAATCCAATCTTTCAGAACCCGTTCAGATCACATATAAGGCAGAACATGCAGAATTGGCAACTCTGGCTGCAACTGGCAAAGCAGATCTGGTCATGCTGCCGGAACCCTTTGTAACTACTGTACTCAGCAAAAATCCGGATTACCGGATTGCTCTTGATCTTACGTCTGAATGGCAGAAAATACATAAGGATACTTCTGGAAGTGAGCTGGCAATGGGATGCCTCGTTGTTACGAAAGCCTTTGCAGAAGCTCATCCTGATGCAGTGAAGTCGTTTTTGGCCGAGTACAAGACCTCAACGGAACAAGTCAATGCTGATCCCAAAGCCGCCGGTAAGCTCGTCGCTCAATACCAGATCATGTCCGATGCGTCATTGGCTGCAAAAGCTATTCCAAATTGTCATATCGTTATGATTCAGGGAACACAGATGCAGTCAATTCTTGCGCCGTTTTTTCAGATTCTGCTGGATGCCAATCCCAAATCTGTCGGCGGAAAAGTACCGGATTCCAATTTCTATTGGATTCCCTGATGTCGGCAAACCTCTGTCAAGACAATAGGAGACGATAAATGCCGGATAATTTGCAGCATCAAAAGACAGACTCTGATTCACAGTCGACAGAACGCACAAAGCAAGGGTCTGGGATGCTTCATATTGCCCCGAAAAAGAAAACCGGGCTTAAGCGCGTGTATTGGATTCCAGTTGCGTTGTTCTGGTTAATTCTATGGCAGATTGTCTATCAGTTTGTTCATCAGGATTTACTTCTGGCCTCGCCGCTGCAAGTTTTCGGGCGACTGGCCGAGCTGTGCGGGCAGCCGGATTTCTGGCTTGCTGCTCTATATTCGCTTTTTCGGATAGAAGCAGGATTTATTCTCGCCGTGTTGTCAGGAACGGTTTTAGCCGTACTGACAGCCCGGTATGCATGGATAAATCACTTTATATATCCGGCCGTAAGCGCGATACGTTCAACACCGATTGCTTCGTTCATCATTTTGGCACTTGTTTGGATGTCGAGTAACCGGGTAGTTATTTTTATTGTATTTCTGATGGTCCTTCCGATTGTCTGGACCAATGTAATGGAAGGCATCCGCAAAATTGATCCTCTTCTCCTGGAAATGGCAGCAGTATTCCAGCTCTCCCGCCGTCAGATTTTCCGGTATATTGATGTTCCCTCTGTGTCGCCGTTTTTTATTGCATCCGCTACTACCGGCTTGGGATTAGCCTGGAAAGCAGGCATTGCTGCAGAAGTATTGAGTACACCGGCAAATTCGCTTGGCGGACGATTGTATGAAGCCAAGATATATCTGGAAACACCGGAACTGCTTGCCTATACGATTCTCATTATCACTCTCAGTCTTTTACTGGAAAAACTACTGGTTGGTATTTTACAAAATACGGGAAAATATTTTCATCGTCATGGGCGAATAGAGATACCCGGAAACTTGGATATAAAGCCGCCTGTTCAGGATGAAAACAGTATCGTTTCCACATCAGAGAAGAACAACAGGTCAGGAGGCTTGGCATAATGAGTATATGTGCGGAACATATCAGTTTTGCTTATAATGGGCAGCCTGTTCTTTTTGATTTCAATATGGAACTTCCGGCACATGGAATTGTTGGGCTATCGGGACCATCCGGATGCGGCAAAACAACACTCCTTCATCTGATGGCGGGTCTCATTATGCCTGATTCCGGATCGGTTAAAGGTATAGCCAGACAACGTATCGGCGTTGTATTCCAGGAAGACCGTTTACTCCCCTGGCTGACCGCGGCAGAGAACCTTAACCTGATCTTCAGGAATCAGGCACAGACGACAGAATGGCTCCTGAATGTGCAATTGTCAGAACAAGCCAATTTTTACCCGTCTGAATTGAGCGGCGGTATGAAGCGTAGAATCGCCCTGGCACGTGCGCTTTCGTTTGATTGTGACCTGCTTTTGCTTGATGAACCATTTCAAGGTCTTGATCAGGACCTCAAGGAAAGAATGTATGAGCGGGTGAGGGCGGCCGCCCTCACAAAACCTGTTCTGATGGTTACACATGATAAGCTGGAGATAGCTGAATTGGCTGATCAGGTTTATCAGGCGTCAGGACCGCCAATGTCTGTAATGCGAGTATAGAGTAGTAGTTGAAAGATATAAGCAAGCATAGATCTCAATAAACGGAGGAAAAGTTAATGGAAAGTATTAAAATTGGTGTTTTTGTCGGCAGTCTTCGCAAAGAATCATTTACCGGAAAAATAGCTGCAGCCTTGTCAGGGTTGTCGCCTGCATCTTTTGAAATGGAACAAGTCCCGATAGGAGGGCTCCCAATATATAATCAGGATTTAGATGATGAGGAAACACCGCCTGCTGAATGGACAGCTTTCCGCGCTCATGTGAAGAAATTTGATGCTGTGCTTTTCCTGACGCCGGAATACAACCGGTCCGTTCCTGCTGTCCTTAAGAATGCTTTGGATGTCGGTTCAAGACCGTATGGAAAAAGTGTATGGAGCGGCAAACCCGGCGCAGTAGTAAGTGTTACACCGGGTGCTTTAGGTGCATTTGGCGCCAATCATCACTTGCGGCAGTCGCTTGTATTCCTTAACATTCCGACAATGCAGCAGCCTGAAGCCTACATCGGAAATGCATCAGCACTTTTTGATGCAAACGGCGCACTTATTAACGAGGGGACCCGGGACTTCCTTCAGAAATTTATGGATTCATATGTGTCCTGGGTAGAAATGAATTTGCATAAATGCTGAAATGAACTACCTGATAAAAATCTTTCTTGTATAGCAAATAGACGCGTATCCATTTGTCTTTCATTGATAACGGATAAAGAAATAGAGTAAATCAGTCAATTATTGAAATGAGCACCATCGCAGCCAGTTTTTCAACATCGCTTTTTTCAAATGCCTGCGTGCCTTCCTGACTGACGGCCAGTGCACCGCATGCCGTTGCCCAGGCGAGTGTTGTCGGGATGTCGAAGCTTTGTGCGAGTCCGTGAATAAAGCCAGCCAGCATGGAATCACCGGCCCCGACAGTTCCTTTAACATTGACTGAAAGGGGAGAGGCATAGAGCGCCTGATCTTTTGTAACCAGAATGCTGCCGTTACCACCCATTGAAACAAGGACGTAGGTGACATTGTATTGACGGATCAGATCATTTGCAGCGTCGACAACTTCCCTGTTGCTGCCAAGTGTTCGACCCAGGGCACTTTCCAGTTCCTGGATATTCGGTTTGATCAGAAATGGCTCTGCTTTTAGACCCTCCATCAGAAGAATGCCGTCGGCATCGAGGGCAGCTTTGCAATTCTCCGGCAGTTTTTCGATCATTTCACGATAGATGGAGGTTGTCAGTCCCTTGGGGACACTGCCGCTGAAAACAATGAACGCGCTCTGGTCTGCACAGGAACTGATAAGCTGCATGATAGCTTCAAGTTCCTGTGCACTTACTGTAAATCCGGCTTCATTTATATCAGTGGTTGTGTGCGTGCTGCTTTCAAGTAATTTTGTGTTCGTTCGTGTCGGTGCGTCAATGATTACAAATTCCGTCGGAATTGCGTCATTATGAAGAAGCGATAGCGCCTGCGGATAATTGGTTTTGCCGATGAAACCGACCGCTTTGGATGGAGAGCCGAGTGCCAGCAAAATACGGGCAACATTGATCCCTTTCCCGCCGATATCTTCACGGCTGGATGCTGCTCGATTTACGGAGCCATACTCAAATTGGTTAACTACAATTGTTCGGTCAATGGCCGGGTTCAGTGTTACTGTTGTAATCATATTCTACCTCTGCTTACTATGCTGCCAACTGTCTTCTGCTGTACTATGCGCGCAGAATATATGATTGTATTGTATCGCTCGATCACAAACAATCAATACCAATTTTGAAATGATCCGATAATGACAATTTGCATTACTTTTTCATAAAAAGAGGATATGATATATATACAAATAAAATGCAGGGAGGAAATATTATGAGAGATAATATTATGGATCAAATAAACGAATTCATGCAGATGTGCGAACGTGCTTATGAAGAGGGATGCAGCGAAGATGTTGTTGATGCCTGGGAAAAGACTTCGTCTGTCTTCGGGCATATAATCCCCGGCTATTATGACAACCTCAGCGGACCAGAAAGTCCTCGCGGAGATATGCGTCGACTGGACTTACCTCTTATCGTTGCCAAATTGAGAATTTACGGAGCAAAACTTGAATATGACGCTGCAAATAAAACAAGCGTCCAATTATTATCTGCAACGGCACAGACGATAAGTATTGATATGAATGCTCCGTTTAACCAGGCGACTGAGAGGGTCGTTGATGACGATAATTTTACAGAGGAAGAAAAGAGCGGTATTTTTAACAAGATTAATGAACTGAAGGGCCTCCTTAACAGTCAGGAAGAGAAGTCGGCAAAGTGGGAGCAAATGAAACCGGTTCTGTCATGGCTGTGCATGCAGGATTTACGGCTTGCATCCATTTTCATTCCTTTGATTGCGGACGTTCTGAAATAGATAAGCTTGATTCCGGCTCATTGGTAAAGGAAAACTACATTGAAATGCAAAGCGGCCTGCATCCGATAGTGAATATCGAATGCAGGCCGCTTTGTATGCTATGAAAAGGATAGTTAAAGTTGTACCAGGTATCAAACCAAATGATTATTTGCTGCGCAGTTGGTAGCAATCCTTACAATATACGGGTTTTTCGGGATTCGGCTTGAACGGTACCATAGTTTCTTTGCCGCATTCTGCACAGGTTGCAGGGAACATTTCGCGATCTGCCCTGGGGCCGGAACCGCCTCTTTCCTTTTTCTTTGCAGCCCTGCAGGCGGGGCATCTCTGGGGTTCGTTTTCAAAACCCTTTTCTCTATAAAAGGCCTGTTCCGTTTCTGTGAATGTAAAGGTTGAGTTACAGTCTTTGCATACGATTGATTTGTCTGCCATGTTCATTCTCCTCTTTGACCTATTTAGGTCAGACTCATTTTCTGATTGTCGAAAATTCCCGCTGCCGCGATTCGAAGGTTTATATTAAATTTAGTCTTCGATATTGGAGGGTAACGTGAACCTGGTAATAGAATAGCATTATTTAATCGATACCACAAATAGGACAGGCTTGTAACAAGTCCAATTCCAACGAATCATTAGAAACATTTTGTAAAAAATGCATGCCGGCAGCACGTTGGCGGTAATATATGAACATTATATGGAATATACTATTCTTAATAATTGTTAAAGGAATCTATTGGAATCCGCTTTGCAGGACAAATCCGGATCCTTAAGGGAGCTTGATGTTATGACTTCAAAATGGAACGTATGCCTGATGAATGACTCTTTTCCGCCTAAGATAGACGGTGTATCCAATGCGGTAATGAATTATGCTGATATTATCCAGCGAAAGTATGGGAATGCGGTTGTTGCAGTTCCTCAATATCCCAAAGTGGTAGATGATTATCCTTTTCAGGTTGTCCGATATCCAAGTTTCAAAACTAAAAAAACTGTCGGATATCGTGCGGGTTATCCTTTTAGCGCTTCTGCATTACATAAACTGGAAATACAAAACATTGATATCATACACTCACATTGTCCGATTGCTGCAACCCTCCTGGCGCGGATTTTGAGGGAAACGATCCATGTACCTATCGTCCTGACTTATCATACAAAATATGATATCGACATTGCTCGCGCAATAAAGTCGGAACGTCTTCAGCAGGCTGCAATAAAAGGCCTGGTCAACAACATTGAAGCATGCGACGAAGTGTGGGTTGTCAGCCGCGGAGCCGGGGAAAACCTGAGAAGCCTGGGATACAAAGGTGAATACGTTATTATGGAAAACGGCGTAGATTTCCCGTGCGGCCGGGTCGATGAAAGGGAGGTCGTCAAACTGCGCAGCAAGCATGATATTCCGGATACCTGCTGCGTATTTCTTTTTGTCGGGCGTCTGATGTGGTATAAAGGCATCCGAATTATCCTTGACGGCATAAAAAGAGCAGGTGACGGCGGACTGCCATTCAAGATGATATTTATCGGTGATGGTACCAACAGGGAGGAAATCGAGGAATATGCGGAACTGCTCGGACTAAAGGAATACTGTCTTTTTACCGGTGCTGTCCAGGACAGGGAACTCCTTCGTGTTTATTTCTGTATGGCTGATATGTTCCTTTTCCCCTCAGCCTATGATACAAACGGCATTGTTGTCCGGGAAGCGGCAGCCTGCGGACTGCCGAGCGTAGTGATAGCCGGCAGCTGTGCCGCTGAAGGCATCATTGATGGACGCACCGGTATTTTCATCGATGAAAATGCTGAATCAATGGCTGAAGCGATAACCGGAGCCTTTCAAAACAAAAGCAGATTGAAAGAAATCGGGCTAAACGCCATGAATGAAATATATATTTCCTGGGATGAAAGTGTCGAAAAAGCCTACCAGCGATACGGTATGATAATCGAAAAATATGTCCGCGGAGATTTCCGTGAACAGCATGTAAAGTATGATGAATTGATCGCGGCTTATGCTGATATTTATGAAGGGTTCCAAAAGGTGCGTGCGAGACAAAGCAAAATTTCAAATAAATTCAAGTTCAAAATGGAACAGCTGATGGAGAGATTCGACAGGTACTTATAAGAAAGATTGAATTAATGCCTCCTGAAAAAGTACTTGCATCGAAATCACAGAGAATTGTTGCAGAATTACTACATATTGTGCTTTTATATTGACTTTGCTACTACATATAGCTAGCATAATGAGCAGAAGTATAAGTCCTGCATAAGGATACAGCTGCCGGAGTTTAATATGAAAATACAAGGTATTCAAAGAGTTTCACTATTGGATTTCCCGGAGTTGGTCGCCTGTACGGTGTTTACAAGCGGGTGCAATTTTCGTTGTCCGTTCTGTCACAATGCCTCTCTGGTGCTGCCTGAGGAGATGACCGGGATTGAGATTGAAGAGAATGACTTTTTTGCTTTTCTAGAATCACGTAAAAACAAACTGGATGGTGTATGTATTTCCGGCGGTGAACCGCTGCTGCAGCCCGACCTTGAGAATTTTATACGCAGAATTCACAAAATGGGTTTTGCCGTCAAAATCGACACAAACGGATCGATGCCGGAACAGCTAAAAAAATTGGTTAACACCGGTTTGATTGATTATGTCGCAATGGACATTAAAAACTCGCCTGAACATTATGCTTTGACGGTTGGCCTAAAAAACCTGTCTCTTGACAAGATCTGCGAAAGCGTATCTTTCCTGCTTACGGGTGTTGTACAGTATGAGTTTCGCACAACCCTGGTAAGTGAACTTCACACCAGCAGTGATTTGGAGCAGATCGGCCGATGGCTCAAAGGGGCGCAGAGGTATTACCTGCAGGAATTCGTTGATTCCGGCGATCTGATCGGAGAGGACTTGCATGCTTGCAGTCAGGAGGAGACAGAGGAATACCGCCGGATTGCTAAGAAATATATTCCTTCAACACAACTTCGCAGCGCATAAATAATATTTGCAATAAATAATATTTGCAATAAAAAATAATAATAATATGTATGATTCGATAATAGATCAAAATATGGTCAGCAAAGGGAGGCAGTCATTATGTATCAGGTTGTAAAAAGAGACGGGAAAACGGCTGATTTCAATATCAGCAAAATCAGTTCTGCAATAACCAAGGCATTCGCAGCACAGAACAAAGAATACAATGACGATATTATTGATCTTCTGGCCCTGAAAGTCACTTCCGACTATTCAGGAAAAATCAAAGACGGCAGGGTCACGGTTGAAGATATTCAGGATAGTGTGGAAAGTGTGCTTCAGAACACCGGTTACGCAGATGTGGCGAAAGCCTATATTCTGTATCGCAAACAACGTGAAAAGATCCGCTATATGAAGTCTGCTGTTTTGGATTATAAAGATCTTGTCAACAGCTACGTGAAGGTGAGCGACTGGCGCGTCAAAGAAAATTCGACCGTCACATATTCAGTCGGCGGGCTGATTCTTAACAATTCCGGGGCCATAACAGCCAACTATTGGCTGACTGAGATTTATGATGATGAGATTGCCACGGCTCACCGAAGTGCAGACATCCATATTCACGATTTATCAATGCTCACCGGCTATTGTGCCGGCTGGTCGTTGAAACAGCTGATTCAGGATGGACTTGGCGGTATTCCCGGAAAAATCACTTCCTGTCCGGCAAAACATCTGGCAACTCTGTGCAATCAGATGGTCAATTTTCTTGGCATTATGCAGAATGAATGGGCGGGAGCACAGGCGTTCTCATCTTTTGATACGTATTTGTCTGCTTTTGTGAAAGCGGACAATCTTACATATGATCAGGTTGAAAAGAGCATTGAGTCTTTTATATACGGTGTTAACACACCTAGCCGCTGGGGGACACAGGCACCATTTTCCAATATTACCCTGGACTGGACAGTTCCGGATGATCTGGCAGAACAAAGAGCGATTGTCGGCGGCAAGGAGATGGACTTCAAATACAAGGACTGCAAAAATGAGATGGATATGGTTAACAAGGCTTTCATCAAAATTATGGTTGATGGTGATGCTGACGGCCGCGGATTCCAGTATCCGATTCCAACCTACTCGATCACAAAAGATTTTGATTGGTCTGATACAGAGAACAACCGTCTGCTTTTTGAAATGACCTCCAAATACGGAACTCCGTATTTTTCCAATTATATTAACAGTGACATGGCTCCAAGTGACGTGCGAAGTATGTGCTGCCGTCTTCGTCTGGATCTGAGGGAGCTCAGGAAGAAGTCAGGCGGTTTCTTTGGAAGCGGAGAGAGTACCGGTTCCGTAGGTGTCGTCACGATCAATCTTCCGCGGATTGCCTTCCAGGCCAGGGATAAGGAGGATTTTTACAAACGCCTCGACAGGATGATGGACATTTCCGCCCGTTCCCTGAAGATTAAGCGCGATACCATTACCAGACTGCTTAAAGAGGGATTGTATCCGTATACAGGAAGATACCTTGGTTCATTTGATAATCATTTTTCCACCATCGGCCTTATCGGAATGAACGAGGCCGGTCTTAATGCTGCATGGCTGCGTAAAGATCTGACACACAAGGAGAGTCAGGAGTTTGCAAGGGAAGTTTTGAATCACATGCGAAACCGTCTGTCTGATTATCAGGAGCAATACGGCGATCTGTACAACCTTGAGGCAACCCCGGCCGAGTCCACGACCTACCGTATGGCCAAGCATGACAAAGATCAGTTTCCGGAGATTATTACCGCATCCAAAGACGGAAACGCACCGTATTATACTAACAGTTCCAATCTGCCGGTCGGGTACACATCCGACATTTTTGATGCACTGGATATTCAGGACAAACTGCAGAGCCTGTATACTTCCGGTACCGTATTTCATGCTTTTCTGGGTGAGAAGCTGCCCAGTTGGAAATCAGCGGCGGCTCTGGTCAGAAAGATAGCTGAAAATTACAGGCTGCCCTATTATACGCTTTCACCCACATATTCTATCTGCAGCAAGCACGGCTATCTTGCCGGCGATCAGAAGACCTGCCCTGTCTGTGGTGGAAACACGGAGACATACAGCCGGATTACCGGATACTATCGTCCGGTACAGAACTGGAACGACGGCAAGACACAGGAGTTCAAGGACCGTAAATTATATGATCCCGATCACTCTGTGCTGAAGATTAAATCCGTGTCAATGGCAGATGATAGTAATGATATTAAGTCTCAGCCAGAAGGTGTCCCTGCTGCCCCGGTAAGTTTCGATGACAGCACTGCTTCTTTTGCATCTGCCGTGAGAGAAGGGAGAGCGATGCTTTTCACAACGAAGACCTGTCCCAACTGCAAAATGGCGCGAATTATTCTGGATACTGATCAATTCTGCTATGAACTGATTGATGCCGAAGATAATGCTGAACTAAGCAGACAGTTTGACGTTTATCAGGCACCAACCCTTGTTGTTATTGCTGGAGGAAAGGTCGAAAAAATCAGCACTGTATCAAATATCAAAAAGTATGTCAGGGGATAATCACATGACAGACATTATCGTGGTAGGCGGAGGATGTGCAGGACTCACTGCAGCTCTGTATGCGGCGCGGGCAGGGAAATCCGTGCTGGTTTTTGAGGCTGAAAATATCGGCGGTCAAATTACCGCCTCCCCACAGATAGACAACTATCCGGGTATTCCCCATGTCAGCGGAATGCAGTTTGCCGACAGCCTTTATGAACAGGTGATCGAACTTGGCGTGGAGATTGAGTTGGAATCAGTGCTGCGTATCGAGAATACCCCATACTGTAAAATCGTGATTACTGAAAATAGCCGCTATGCGTGCATGGCTGTCATTCTTGCTACCGGTGCCCGTCATCGCGCCCTGGAACTTCCCCGCGAGGAGCAACTGACAGGGCACGGTATTTCGTACTGTGCAGTCTGTGACGGTGCTTTTTATAAAGACCGTCCGGTTGCCGTTGTCGGAGGCGGAAACACCGCTGTGAGTGATGCGCTGTTTCTTTCGTCCTGCTGTGAAAGTGTTACGATTATCCACCGCAGGGAAAAGTTTCGCGCAGATGAAAGCCTGCTGGTCCGGGCAAAAGAAAGAAGCAACATCCATTGGATGACCGGTACAGTCCCGGAAGAACTTCTCGGCATCGATAATCTGACCGGTATCCGGGTGTGCAGCAGGGAGAGCGGCGAAACGAGCGATATTGCAGTCGACGCGCTATTCGTTGCGATCGGTCAGATTCCGGAGAATTCTGCTTTTGCCGGACTGATCGCTACTGATTCTACAGGTTATCTTCTCGCCGGTGAGGACTGTACAACCAATGTATCCGGAATCTATGCCGCAGGTGACTGCCGGACAAAAGCGGTGCGCCAACTGACAACCGCCGTGGCGGATGGAGCCAATGCGGCAATGGCGGCTTGGGAGTGTCTTTCTCTTCTGACCCTTAATAATTAACATTGTAATTCTTATTGTATTAGCAGAAGATATTTTATCAAATATACAATATTATTTCTATTTTAGACGGAGGATGTACATGAGTATTGCTTTGTTTATTGCCATGATTCTATCCATGATTGTTCTTGTTATTGTGACTTTGTGTAAAGTGGCTGGTGCATCAATTATAATCGGACTATTAGCGAGTACACTGTTTGTAGCAATAGCCTTAACGAGTTATCGGAAGAATCCGTCTGATTTTAGATTTTTCGCTTATTTGTTTGCCGGTTTGGTTTTTTCGCTGGGCGGAGACATATCTATGGCCATGAAGAAAGATGGGGGGGTTCTATTTCTCATTGGCGTAGGATGTTTTGCCGTTGCTCATATATTGTATTTTCTTGGATACTGCTATAAAGCGAAGTTTAGATTTAAAGATGGCTTGTTGTTTCTGTGCTTTTTTGTACCGAATTTATTCCTGGTTGTGTTTGGAGGCTTTAATTTTGGCCCATTGAAAGTTATGGTGATCATCTATGCAGCCATAATATGCCTGATGTTGAGTAAATCAATTTCAATGGCTAAGCTTTACCGTGAAAGTCCAAGGCAGGTTGTGCTGTTGATAATAGGGAACATTTTATTTTATTTGTCTGATCTTACCCTGTTGTTTTTTCTCTTTTATCCGCATGCAGCACCAATTTTGAGGCAGATTAACTGGATGTTGTATTACCCGGCACAGGGACTTCTGGCATTGAGCTTTACATATGCCGTATTTAAAAATAAAAAAATCCGGAATATCAAGCTTTGATTTTACGAAAGACAATTCTAAATCAAGAATAGTTAAAGACATATCTTAATGCAAACAGTAACGCTTTTGAAGTATACTATAAATGTTCGATCCTATCTTTGCAAAATTGCAGATCATAATTGAATGGTAACTCGCAAAGTGAAACGGATGCAGCAACAGAAAGTAGTGAAGCATATGTTTGATAGAATTTTAATAATAACTGATCTTTCCGCCGCCGCTGTCGCAGTAGCAAAAAATCTGGATGGACTTAAAGCATTAGGAGTTCGCGAATGCCTTCTTCTGGTATCCCTTAACTTAAATAGGACGAATACTATTGCAATGACTTATTCCTTAAATGAAATTGATGAAAAACTGCAGGTACAGCGCCAGCTTCTTGAAAACCAGGGTTTCATTGTGGAAACCAAGATGGTTCCCGTCCTTTCAAACAAAGATCTCTGCCAGATTGCATCAGATGAGGCCAGCGATCTGATTTTAGTGGGTGCACAAGCCACATCTGATGCAACTGAAATATTTTTTGGTGGAATTGCTTACGAGATAATTCATCACAGTTGTAAACCAGTATTAATTGTTCGCCTGGCTGAAACCAGCATAGGTGGTACGTCAAATATTGAGGTCGTGCGCAGTAAGTTGGATAAAAATATTTTGTTTCCAACCGATTTTTCTGAAACTGCGGACAAAGCTTTTGAAGTGTTAAGAAAACTTGTCCGATCCGGAGCAAAGAAAGTTATTTTAATGCATGTGCAGGAGCAGTCTCAATTCAATCCAGACGAAGTAGATAAGCTGATTGAACACATAAAAACAGAAACAGAGCTTTTGACTGCTATGAAAGCAACACTGCAAAAGGATGCTGATGTGGAAGTGGAAATAGTTGTTAAATATGGTGACCCAAAAAAAGAGATCCTCAATGTGATTAACATGCATCAGATACGACTTGTTGTTATGGGTAACGAAAAGAACGGTTTCGTAAAAGAATTGTTTGTTGGAAGTTTGAGTCATAACATTGCGAGAGAGGCAAAATCATCTGTTTTATTAATTCCGGCAAATCGGTAATGGAAAGGGGTATACAAATATGGCTATCAGAGAATCATCAGCAATCTGGTCAGGCAGTCTGGATGAAGGAAAAGGTAAAATGCGTCTGGGATCCGGAGCTTACGAGGGCGAATTCACCAAGGCTTCGCGTTTTGAAACTGGACCCGGGACAAATCCCGAGGAGCTTCTTGGAGCCGCTCATGCAGGCTGTTTTTCAATGTTTCTAGCAGCAATCCTCTCCGAAGCAGGTCACGTTCCGACAAGTATTAAAACGACTGCTAAAGTTTATCTGGGAGCAGGTCCGAGAATCAAACTGATTGAGCTTGCAACTGTTGGCGAGGTCATGGGAATCGATGAAACAACGTTTGTTGAATTCGCAGAAAAAGCAAAAATAGGATGTCCTGTTTCTCTGGCATTAGCTTCTGTTGATATCAAATTAACATGCCGACTGGCTTAAAGATTTATTAGGATTAGTATTCTTACAATCTTTTCATCAAACAAAAAACGCCTCACATTTGTGAAGCGTTTTTTGTCATTGGTGGGGACGAAGGGACTTGAACCCTTACAATATCACTATTGGCAGATTTTGAGTCTGCTGCGTCTGCCGATTCCGCCACGTCCCCTTGATAAGTTCTTGAGAATTTTATCACAACATCTTGAAAAGTGTCAACGAATAGTTTATTATTTTTCAGACAGGAACCTTTTAACTTAGATCCCGTGAGGTCTGGAAGGGTGATTATGATTGCGGCTCGCTATATGCGGGCGATTTGCGCATACTTTCAGCCTTCCGCATATAAGATGTCGGAGGCTATTTTTATGCCCTCCAACGGGATTTCACAGTATAAGCTTTCAGACAGCGGCACAATACCGCAAAGGAGTTGGAAATGAGAGAGTTTTACGAGAAATCAATGTTGATGGATGAAACTGCGGTGAAGCGGGCACTGACCCGTATTGCGCACGAAATTGTTGAGAAGAACAAAGGCCTTCAGGATCTGGTCCTGATTGGCATTCAGCGCAGAGGGGTGCCGATGGCACACCGGATTGCCAAACTTCTTGAACAGATTGAGGGTGTTGAGCCGCAAGTCGGAATACTTGATATCACTTTTTATAGAGACGACCTTTCCATGCTCAGTTCACACCCCGTTGTAAATGGTACGGATATTCCTTTTATCATCAACGACAAGACGGTTATTCTAATAGATGATGTACTTTTTACAGGACGTACGGTTCGAGCGGCTATAGAAGCGGTTTTTGATATGGGACGACCTGCTGCGATTCAGCTGGCTATTATGATTGACCGCGGGCACAGACAGCTTCCTTTTCGAGCGGATTTTGTAGGGAAAAATATTCCGACATCCAATACGGAGTCGATTCATGTTGAACTTGTTGAAATTGATGGACGGGATTGTGTGGTTCTTTGTGATGAGGTGAAGGTATGAAGCTTAGAAATAAAGATTTACTCGGAATGAAGGAGCTTTTGCCCGAAGAAATAACGGAAATTCTCAAGACAGCCGAGCTTATGAAGATGGTACTTAAGTCAGGCAATAAGAAGACATCCCATTTGCAGGGCAAGTCGATTGTGACTCTTTTTTATGAAAACAGTACAAGAACAAGACTGTCATTTGAGATGGCTTCGAAATTCATGGGTGCATCAAGCGCCAACATATCCTCATCCGGAAGCAGCGTCAACAAGGGCGAATCGCTTCTGGATACAGCCCGCACGATTGATGTGATGTCGACAGACATTATTGTCATGCGGCACAGTCAGTCGGGAGCGCCACACTTTATAGCACCGAAGCTGCATGCTTCCATCGTAAATGCGGGAGATGGAATGAATGAACATCCGACGCAGGCCCTTCTCGATATGTATACGATGAAAGAAAAATATGGTTCCCTTGAAGGCCTTGAAGTAGCGATTTGCGGCGATGTCTATCATAGCCGGGTAGCTAGAAGCAATATGATCGGCCTGACAAAGATGGGTGCAAAAGTCCGTGTCGCAGGGCCTGCTACCATGATGCCGGTCGGAATCGAAAAGATGGGATGCACGGTCTGCAAAACGGTAGCTGATGCCGTAGAAGGTGCCGACGTGGTAATGGGGCTTCGTCTCCAGCTTGAAAGGCAGTCAAAATCACTTTTTCCGTCTGTTCCTGAATACTACAGATATTATGCAATTGATCAGAAAATTCTTTCCCTTGCGAAGCCCGGTGCGATTGTTATGCATCCGGGACCCTGTAATCATGGTGTAGAAATGCCGACTGTCGTATATGACAGCCCTCAGTCCGTAATAAATGAACAGGTTACCAACGGTGTTGCGGTTCGTATGGCTGTGCTCTATCTGCTGATGGCAAGGAGGAACCAGGAATGAGAATTCAGATCAAAAACGGAAAAATCATGGGAAACCCCGGTGTTTGCGAACTGTTCATTGAAGACGGCATTTTTGTTGAAGTACTGGGCGGGCCTGCTGACCGTATTATTGATGTTAAGGGTGCATCGGTACTTCCCGGCCTGATAGACGCACACTGTCATCTCCGGGATCCGGGCTATGAATATAGGGAAGATATTGTCTCCGGAACAAAGAGTGCTGCCAGGGGCGGATTTACATCCGTCTGTCCCATGCCGAACACGCGTCCGGTATGTGATAATGCATCCGTCGTCCGCAGTATCGTGACCAAAGCAAAAAATGAAGGTTATGCACATGTTTTTCCGATTGGAGCTGCCAGCAAGGGTTTAGCAGGCAGAGAACTCGCAGAATTCGGACTAATGAAGGAAGAAGGAATAGTCGGTGTGTCAGATGACGGGCGTCCTATCGAGACGCCGGACCTTCTGAGAAAAGTGATGCAGTATGCATCAGACTTTTCTCTGCCTGTCTTAAATCACTGTGAAGAAATGTCGCTGGCCGACGGAGTCATGAACGAGGGTGCGATTTCAACCGAGTTAGGGCTTCGCGGAATTCCTTCCGCGGCAGAAGACGTAATGATCAGCCGGGACATAATACTTGCTGAATACCTAAACCTTCCGATTCATATCTGCCATGTAAGTACCAAAGGCGGTGTGCGTATGATCCGCGAGGCAAAAGCACGCGGTGTGAAGGTTACGGCGGAAACGTGCCCGCACTACTTCGTACTCACAGAAGAAGCCTGCCTTGGCTTTGATACGAATGCAAAAATGAATCCGCCTCTGCGCATGGAGGAAGACAGACTCGCGATCATTGAGGGTATAGCCGATAAGACGCTTGATCTTATCGTTACCGACCACGCGCCCCACCATACTGATGAAAAAGATCTTGAGTTTTCACTGGCTAACAACGGCATTGTAGGGTTTGAGACAGCTTTTGCACTGGGATATACATACCTGGTACGTCCGGGACACATAACCCTTGCCGATCTCATCGCCTGTATGTCGGAAAATCCATCAAAGCTATTCGGACTCGGCAGAGCTTCCCTTGCAGTAGGAGCTCCGGCAGACGTTTCCGTATTCGATCTGGATACAAGCTTTGTTTTTGATAAGGAAAAAATGCTTAGTAAAGCTAGAAACACACCCTTCAACGGATACACCCTTTATGGAAATACACTTCTTACAATTGCAGGGGGTAAAATTACATATGAAGAACTTTGCTGACCGTCTGACGGAACGCATAACTGCATTATCGAACCCGACTGTACTCGGGCTTGATCCCCTGGCAGAATATGTTCCACAGGAAATGCTTCTTTACTGGGGAAAACAGGTTGAAGATAAGGCCATGGCAACTTCCATGGCAATTTATGAATTCAACCGCATGCTGATTGATGCAACCTGCGGAATTATTCCTGCAGTAAAGCCGCAGTTTGCCTATTATGAGATGTATGGTGTTCACGGGATGGAAGCACTCCGCCGTACCATTTCGCATGCCAAAGAAAAGGGAATGCTTGTCATTGCCGATGCCAAACGAAATGATATCGGACCGACGGCTGCTGCCTATGCGAATGCAATCATCGGCGAGACCACCCTGTGGGATCAATCTGTCAGTGCAATGTATGATGCAGATGCAGTAACTCTCAACGGATACCTCGGGATCGACGGCATTAAGCCTTTCATTGATATTGCTAAAAGCAAAGGCAAGGGAATGTATATTCTGGTAAGAACCTCTAATCCCTCCGCAGGGGATTTTCAGGATCTGCGCATGGAGGACGGACAAACCCTTTATGAGAAAGTCGCCCGGAAAGTTGCATCTTGGGGCGAGGACCTTATCGGTGAGAGCGGATACAGTTCGGTCGGAGCGGTTGTCGGTGCTACATGGCCCGAACAGGCTGCTGCACTTCGGCAGATTATGCCGAAATCACTGATTCTGGTTCCCGGTTACGGAGCGCAGGGCGGAAGTGCGGATGCTGCTGCCGTAAACTTTGACAAAGAAGGTAACGGAGCCATAGTAAATGCATCCAGGAGTCTGATGTGCGCTTACAAAAAGCGTGATGATCTTCAACCAATGGACTTTCAGCAGGCAGCTTTCGATGAAGCAATTAGAATGAAGCAGGATCTGATGCAGGCAATATCTCAAAAAAACAGGTAAGAGAAACCAACAGTGTACTGTAAAGGTATTTCTTGAAGTCAGACGAAACCCAGTGTATAATAATACAAATATATGAATAATTATAGATCAGTCTGCCGCGATCAATGCGGCAGCCAAAGGAGATATGTTATGCCAAGAAGAAGTGATGTGAAGAGGGTTTTGATAATCGGTTCAGGTCCGATCATCATCGGACAGGCTGCCGAGTTTGACTATGCCGGTACACAGGCGTGCCGGGCTCTCAAGGCTGAGGGCTTTTTCGTAGTGCTGGTCAACAGCAATCCGGCCACTATCATGACGGATCCGGATATGGCGGACAAGGTATTTCTGGAACCCCTGCAGATTGACGTAATAATGAAGCTTATCATAGACGAAAAGATTGACGGTCTTCTTGCATCCCTTGGGGGCCAGACAGGTCTCAATTTTGCCATGGAACTTTCTGAATCCGGTTTCCTCGATGAGCAGAAAGTCGTTCTGATGGGGACCCAGGCCAAGGGAATCAAAATGGGTGAAGACCGTGAAGATTTCCGTGATGCAATGCTGCGCATTAATGAGCCGTGTATCCCATCAAAGACTGCTCTGACGATCGAAGAATGCAAGCGGATCGCGCTTGATATCGGATATCCTGTTATTGTACGTCCGGCTTTTACACTCGGAGGTACCGGCGGCGGTATTGTTTCGGATGAGGAAGCGCTTGTCGAAATTGCCGCAACCGGACTTGCAGTAAGCCGCGTCCATCAGGTTCTTATCGAGAAGAGTATTGCGGGATGGAAAGAAATTGAATTTGAAGCTGTTCGGGATGCCAAAGGCAATAAAATAACGATCTGTTCCATGGAAAACTTTGATCCGGTCGGCATTCATACAGGTGATTCGATTGTCGTAGCTCCTGCACAGACACTCACGGACATTGAGTACCAGACACTTCGTACCTCAGCCCTCAAAATCGTCGAGGAACTGAAGATTGTCGGCGGCTGTAATGTCCAGTACGCACAGCATCCGACAAATGGGGATTATGCTGTCATCGAGGTTAATCCAAGACTGTCAAGATCCTCCGCACTGGCATCCAAAGCTACGGGTTATCCGATTGCAAAAGTGGCTTCAAGAATTGCCTGCGGATATTCTCTGGATGAAATTCCCAACGAAGTCACAGGCTGCACAAAAGCCTGTTTTGAACCGGCACTTGATTATATAGTAACCAAGATTCCTAAGTTCCCTTTTGACAAATTTGTTAAAGCTAAGAGAACTCTGGGTACACAGATGAAAGCGACAGGGGAAGTGATGGCAATAGCCAATACCTTTGAAGCTTCTCTCATGAAAGCGATAAGATCCCTCGAGCTCAATATTTACGGACTTCTTGTACCGGCTGTTCATGAATTATCGGATGAATCCCTTGAGGCAAGGCTTCATACTGTTGATGATATGCGTATGTTCGTACTCGCAGAAGCCATCAGAAGGGGCTATTCCATCGAAACACTCTATGAAATCACTTTGGTTGATAAGTTCTTTTTGAGCAGGCTTGCGAATCTGGTTGACATGGAAGAGACCCTTCTGGCCTGTAGGAATACAGATATACTTGCCGGAGAGGTTCTTAATAGAGATGTACTTACCGATGAGGTATTATGCAAAGCGGTCAAAATGGGATTTACGGATTCATATGTTGCAAGACTTGTCCATGATACCGCAGTGAACATCCGCGTACGCCGGAAGTCGCTGGGTCTTGTGCATACTTTCAAAATGGTTGATACCTGTGCAGGAGAGTATAAGGCAGTAACACCTTACTACTATTCAACTTTTGACAGGTATAATGAAGCAATAAGGACAGACCGGAAAAAAGTACTCGTTCTGGGTTCCGGTCCGATCCGCATCGGTCAGGGCATCGAATTCGACTACTGTTCGGTTCATTGCGTCTGGGCACTTCGTAAACTCGGATATGAGGCTATCATCGCCAACAATAATCCGGAAACTGTATCTACCGATTTTGATACTTCGGACCGGCTCTACTTTGAACCGCTGACAGCCGACGATGTCCGGGCAATTATTGAGAACGAAAAACCGGACGGCTGTATCTGCCAGTTTGGCGGACAGACTGCAATTAAACTCATTAAAGCTGTATCAGATATGGGCGTTCCCATTTTCGGGACATCGGCAGACATGGTTGATGCTGCAGAAGACAGGGAGCGATTTGATGCTATTTTAGAGGAATGCGGAATCAAAAGACCCGATGGGAGTACCGTTTTTACAACGGAAGAAGCGGTAACGATAGCAAACGACCTGACATATCCTGTTCTGGTCCGGCCATCTTACGTGCTGGGCGGGCAGGGAATGGCAATTGTGTATAACGATCAGGAAATGGCTGAATACATGCGCATCATTAATCTTGTGGAACAGGAACATCCGATTCTCGTTGATAAATATCTACGCGGCGTTGAACTGGAAGTTGATGCGGTCTGCGACGGCAAAGAAATTCTGATACCCGGAATTATGGAGCATCTGGAGAGAGCCGGTGTTCATTCGGGTGACTCCATTTCGATTTTCCCCGCCTTTATTCCCGACCATGTACGCGATACAATTGTAGAATATACAAAAAGACTGGCACTTGCGCTTCACGTGATCGGCCTTGTCAATATCCAGTTCATTCTGTTTAATGACGAAGTCTATGTGATTGAAGTCAATCCGAGATCTTCGAGAACCGTTCCATATATCAGCAAGGTTACCGGAATTCCGATTGTTGATGTTGCAACGGAAATAATGCTGGGCGGGTCTCTTACGGACTTTAAATATGGTACAGGCCTGTATGCACGATATCCTTGGGTATACGCGATTAAAGCACCGGTCTTTTCCTTTGAAAAGCTTCATGATGTCGATGTAAGCCTCGGGCCGGAAATGAAAAGTACCGGAGAGGTCCTGGGGCTGTCAACGAGCTATGCACAGGCAATGTATAAGGCAATTCTAGCTTCCGGCTTTAAATTCCCGCTAAAAGGAGAAGGTATACTGCTGACGGTAAGGGACAGTGACAAGGCAGATCTTATTCCGCTGGCTGACAAACTTATGCGCCTGGGCTTTGAGCTCTATGGTACTGGCGGAACGGCCAACTATCTGAACAAAGCAGGAATCCCGACAAACAGTGTCCGCAAAATGGAAGAAGATTCCCCTAATTCCCTGGATTATGTTGCCAAAGGTGCTATCCGGCTGCTGGTAAACACCGAGTCAAACGGCGCAGTTATGGTCAATAACGGTTTCCGTCTGCGCAGAACCTGTATAGAGCATGGTGTTCCGACAATTACCTCGCTTGATACTCTGGTAGCTGTAATCGAGTGTCTTGAAAGGGGAATCAAGCCGACGGATCTGATAGCATATGAGTTATCGAGTTTTGCAGGAATCGTATCTGCCACACGTTTCAAGGAAATTCCCCAGAATGAGTCCCCGTTGGAAAACAAGATGCTGTCCAAATAGTTGAAGTGTTGAATTATGAAAAGGTGAAATATGGAAATCGAATTTGAGGCTGTACTGGTTGGTAAGAAAATTCTCGGGAAAGGAAATGCATTACTGACATTTTCATGCGGAGGGATTGCGGGTAAAGCACAGCCCGGGCAGTTCGTGAATGTCTCATGCAGCTATTTCCTTAAACGTCCTTTCGGAATCTGTTTTGTAAATTTGGAAGCAGGGACATTCTCGATCGGAGTACGCGAAGCTGGAGTCGGAACCAAAGATATTCTGCAGTCAAAAATCGGAGATTCGTTTTTTGTCCTTGGACCGCTCGGACACGGGTTTTCATTTGAAGGCGTCACTAAAATTATCGCAGTGGGGGGTGGTACGGGAATATACCCGTTGTATTTTGCTCTCTCAAAAGCCCGGGAAATCGGGATTCCGACGATTTGCGTTAATGGGTTCCGCAGCAGGGAAGATGCCTTTTTTCTGGAAGAATGTAAAGGCATTGCCGGCGATGTTTTGATTTCTACCAATGCCGGTGATTACGGCGTAAAAGGCAATGTAATCGATGCATTGGCGCAGCTGTCCGAAACCCAAATGCAAGGAGCTGCTGTTTTTGTTGTCGGTCCGGAGATCATGATGCGAAAAGTAAGCGAATGGGCGGCCAAAAATGGCATTTCCTGTCAGGTCTCACTTGAGAGACGGATGGCTTGCGGTATCGGGATTTGTCTTGTATGTATATGCAAAGTGAAAACATCGGAAGAAGGAGTGCCTTTTCATCATGTGCGCTGCTGCAGGGAAGGACCCGTAATGAACGCATCGGAGGTCATATGGTAGATTTATCAGTCTGTGTAGGAAATGTTGATTTCCGGAACCCTGTCATTCTTGCATCCGGTACCTGCGGGTTCGGACGTGAGTTATCCGAATATATTGATTTTGCCGGGATCGGCGGAATCTGTTCAAAAGGGCTGACTCTTCTTCCGCGCGAAGGAAATCCGGGCTGCCGGGCGGCTGAAACCGCTTCCGGAATGTTAAACTCCGTCGGCCTTCAGAATCCGGGCCTGGATATGTTCCTGACAAGAGAACTTCCCTTTATGGCGGGACTCGGTACAAAGATCATTGTAAATGTCGCCGGGCACAGCACCGAAGACTATCAGAGAATGGTTGAACGCCTTGGATCGCCTGATTGTGCTGTTGATGTTCTTGAACTCAATTTGTCCTGTCCGAATGTTAAGGAGGGCTGTATGACGATCGGAGCCACCGCAGAAGGCGTCTATTCGATGATGCGGGCTGTCCGCGGACTTACCGCGAAGCCACTTTGGGTCAAGCTGACACCCAATGTGACATCCATTACGGAAACGGCCCTTGCAGCTCAGGAAGCGAGAGGGGATGCAGTCGTCCTAATCAATACACTGCTTGGTATGGCGATTGATATCAACTCCAGACGCCCGGTTTTACAAAACAATACCGGCGGTCTTTCGGGGCCGGCGATTAAGCCTGTTGCACTGCGCATGATCCATGAATGCTACCGGATTCTTTCCATACCGATTGTTGGAGTGGGCGGTATAATGAATGCATCAGATGTTATTGAATTCATGCTGGCCGGTGCTGCAGCTGTTGAAGTTGGTACCGCCTCTTTACTTCATCCTGCTGTATGTGCGAAGATAATAGAAGATCTTCAGACATATGCGGCTGATAACTGTATTGAGAAGATTTCAACATTGACGGGGGATTTGCAGCCCTGGTAATTTCAGGGTATTTGGTCACCGGACTTAACCGGTGATAATTGGAAAGGGGCGCGGCTAAATAACTGTGTCGCGCAGGGTAACAAAATGAATAATCCGATACTTGAAGCTCTTTTTGCAACATATGCAATCCGAGTCTGCGACCCGGATCACCCTTTCTGGTATACCTCCGGATCTTTGGGCCCTTTCTTTATCAATACGCATTATTTATACAATAATGAAGAAGATGCAGTGAAATTTCTTCTGCTGATAGAAGAAGCCGCCATGGCGGACCGGATAGAATTTCCAAACTTTCTCCTTCAGGATCTTATGCGCCAGTACAAATCAAGTGCGACGTTTCGTCTGGTAACGGACCTTATCGTTGAGAAGGCTGCAGCGATTGATTTTGATTTTATTTCCGGCGGTGAAAGACGAGATTTCTATTTTTCCATTTTGCCGGCATATTTTCTGAAAAAACCGCATCTTTCGATTTTCAAAGACATGCAGGCAGTCTATACGAACAGTGGGTTCACACAGACAATTCCTGTATATGAAGCAGCTATAGCCGGCAAACGTGCCCTGCATATTGCGGATCTTGTGACGGAAGCCTCCAGCTATACACGGGCATGGATTCCTATAATCCGTGAATTCGGTGCAATTATGGAGGATACCATTGCCGTTATCGACCGTAAACAGGGAGGGGAAGAAGTTCTTCTTTCTGAAGGCGTGCGCCTGCATTCCCTCGCAAGTATTGATTCGGATCTTTTTGCCCGTGCCAGAGATACCGGAGAGATAACAGATAATCAGATGAAAATGATCACCGCCTTCATGGATAATCCCAAGTTCTTCATGAAGCACTTCTGTGAGACTCACCCTGCTTATATTCAGGAACAGCTTGCACTGGGAGGAAAACCCAGGGAGCGTGCTGAAATGGCTATTGCCAAGGGGTATGCACCTGCACCCGGATGCAAAAATTAATTTGTGATTTTGAGGAGCCCCAGATGAAATACGGCTATGACAGCCATTTATCACCGGATCATTCTATTCCGTTTTTTCTGCTTCGAAAGAAGAGAAGAACGGTTTCCATTCGCATAACTGATGAGGCAAATGTATATGTATTTGCACCTCTTCGTGTGAGCTTTTCCAAAATCGAGGCTTTTGTTGACCAGAAACATGATTGGATTCGGACAAATCAGAAAAAAACCAAAGAAAAAATACTTCTTCCGGTACTTACTCCTGCTGAAAAAAGGCAGCACACAAAGAACGTTAAAAAAAGAGCGGATATTTTCTTTCAGAATTATCAGGGATTGAAACCTTCCCGCATCTTTGTCAGATATTCAAAAACCCGTTGGGGTTCCTGCTCAACCCTCGGCAACATTTCATTAAACGGATATCTGGATTTTCTTCCGGATGAGCTTTTTATTTATGTTCTCAGCCACGAATTGACGCACCTCGTCCATATGAATCATTCCGCCCGCTTTTGGAGCGACCTTGCCATATTTATCCCAAATCCGCGCGGAATGAAAGTGCTTCTTGATCATTACAAAATTCCTTCACAGTTGTCGGGCGAATAAAGATTGAAACAGATGTGTTCATAGGATATACTTGGTTTGTCTTGATTTTCAAACTAATATCTGCCCATAATAAGAGAAATTTTTACAAGAGGTACATTTTTTATGAAAAATATTCCACTATATGAAGTCCGCAAAATCAAAGATTTAAGAGACATGCTTCAGCAGAGTGTAATGTTGTATCCGGATAAAACTGTTTTTATGATTAAGAAAATCAAAGGTCAACCCTATACCAATGTTTCTTTCAAGCAGTATGGCGAAGATGTTGATGCACTCGGAACGGCATTGACACATCTGGCCGGCCGCGGAAGCCGCACTGCAATTCTGGCAGATACAAGATATGAATGGTATGTATCCTATCTTAGTGTCACAAACGGTACCGGTATCGTTATTCCTTTGGACAAAGAACTGCCGGGGCAGGAAATCGCGAGCCTTCTGAATCGTTCCCTGGCGGATTGCCTGATATATTCTTCATCCAGACAGTCGGTCATTGATGCAATCCGCAATGAAATCCCTAACGTTAAGTACTTCATTTGTATGGATGATGCTGCGAACACGGATAATATCCGTTCTTTCGAGTCCTTGCTTGATGAGGGAAGAAAGCTTCTGTCCGAAGGAAACCGTGATTTTCTTGATGCGCCGATAGATCCTGAAGCTATGACGATTCTTCTGTTTACTTCAGGAACTACAGATAAATCCAAGGCGGTTATGCTGTCGCAGCATAATATCTGTGCGAATCTTGAAGGCATGTGTTCTATGGTATATATCGGACCTGATGATGTATTTCTCTCCGTGCTGCCTGTCCATCATACCTATGAGTGTACCTGCGGTTTCCTGTGTCAGGTATATCGCGGATCAACTGTTGCTCAGTGTGAGGGCCTTCGCTATATCACAAAAAATATGCAGGAGTGTAAAGTCACAATTATTCTTTTGGTTCCTCTGATGCTGGAGATGTTTCACCGTGCGATCATGAAGAAGGCCAAAATCGACAAAAAGGCAACACGTAAATTCATGTTTGGCATGGGTTTATCACGTAATCTCCGTAAAGTCGGACTTGATAAAAGAAGGTCAATTTTTAAGGCGGTCCACGATAATTTCGGCGGGCGTCTTCGTCTTATTATTTCCGGCGGAGCCGGTATTGATCCGCAGATTCTTACAGATATGCAGGACATGGGCATTCACTGCATCCAGGGTTATGGTCTCACGGAATGTGCGCCAATCCTTGCCCTGAACCGTGATGTTGACTTCAATAACAAAGCTGCAGGGCTGCCGCTTCCCGGTGTTGACGTCAGGATCATTGACAAGGATGAGAACGGTATCGGGGAAATCATAGGAAAAGGCCCTAATGTCATGCTTGGATATTATGAGAACACACAGGCCACTGAGGGAGCTATCGACAAGGATGGTTATTACCACACGGGTGACCTTGGCTATCTTGATGAAAATAATTTTGTCATTATCACCGGCCGAAAAAAAAATGTAATCATATCCAAAAACGGCAAAAATATTTTTCCCGAAGAAATTGAATCCCTGCTGTCACGGTCTCCCTATGTGTCGGAATCCCTGGTTACCGGCGAAAGTGACGGAAGAGATGATATTATCGTAAAGGCGACGATTTTTCCTAATATGGAAGCGGTCGCGGCCCAGCTCGGTGAGAACCCTGACCCCGCTGCAATAAGAATACTCATAGATGAAGAAGTCAAAAAAGTAAACCAGCAAATGGTCTCCTATAAACATATTCGGAAAATCGTGCTGAGGGATACTGAATTTGATAAGACAACTTCCAAAAAAATCAAAAGAGATTATAAATCATAACATTCATTTTTCTTCAGGATTTCTCAAAATCCTGTGAAGCGAACAGAACACATGTATTCTATGGTACAATTATTTTCATACTTTATGAAAAGGGAGGGCTATTATGCTTTCTGAATGTATCATCGAACGTGTCCTTCAGGCTGCTCTTTCAAAAGGAGGAGATTTTGCCGAAGTATATATGGAAGAAACCAAATCCTCCGGATTATCCTTTATTAACGGCCGAGTTGATAATGCGAGTGCCGGAATCGATTTCGGTATTGGACTGCGTATTTTGGAGAATACAAAATGCGTTTATGTTTTTTCAAATGATATCGGTGAAGACAATCTGATCCGAATGGCAAAAGATGCTTCCGCATCCCTTCAGTCAGTCCCACACGGAATGACCGTTCATCTATCTCCCCAAAAAGATTTTGTCAGCAATCCATGTGTGATTGCTCCGGTCAGCGTCAGCAAATCCCGCAAAGTCGAGATTCTTCGGCGTGCCTGCCTGGCAGCCAAGGAATACAGCCCGTTGATTTTGCAGACAAGTGCTTCCTATGGTGATATGCAGAAACACATCTGGATTGCCAATTCTGACGGTCTGTACCGGACGGATAAGCGGGCCAGGGTTCGCTTTACGATTGAAGCGGTGGCTTCTTCCGATTCCGAGAAACAAAGCGGATATTTTGGTCCGGGTTCCGGCAGGGGGTTCGAATTTATTGAGGATTATCCGGTTGAGGATACTGCCAGGGAAGCGGCAAGGATTGCCGTAACCATGCTTTCCGCAAAGCCCTGTCCATCCGGCAGAATGCCTGTTGTTATTGATAATGGTTTTGGCGGAGTCATATTTCACGAAGCCTGCGGACACAGCCTTGAGGCGACTTCCGTAGGTGTTCATGCTTCCGTTTTTGACGGCAAGCTCGGGACTCAAATCGCAAGCACCCTGGTAACAGCCTTGGATGACGGCACAATGCCGGGAGAATGGGGCAGTATTGCCATTGATGATGAAGGTCATGATTCTTCCAGGAACGTTCTTATTGAGAACGGTATACTTAAGGGTTATATGATCGATCTGCTTGGAAGCCGCCGCATGAATATGCCTGCCACCGGATCTTCACGGAGACAGAATTATCAGTATGCGCCGACTTCGCGGATGACAAATACCTATATTGCAGCAGGATCCACGGATCCTGAAGATATTATTTCCGATACTCCTTATGGACTCTATGCCGCCAATATGGGCGGAGGTTCCGTTGACCCGGCTACCGGTGAATTCAATTTCGCCGTAACGGAAGGCTACATGATCAGGGACGGCAAAATTTCCGAGCCTGTGAGGGGTGCGACGCTCATCGGAAAAGGTTCGCAGATTCTGATGAATATTGACCGTGTGGGTACGAATCTTGAGCTTGCACAAGGTGTATGCGGATCGATAAGCGGCAATGTACCTACTAATGTCGGGCAGCCTATGATCCGTGTCTCAGAAATCACGGTAGGCGGAAGGGAATAAATATGATATATCAGCCAAATGAATTTATGGATATACTTATAGGCCGTGCTGTAAAAGCAGGGTTTTTACAATCCGAGGTTTTTTTCGAAAACGGCCGTTCATCCGAAGTGCAGATCCTTGATGGTGAAGTCTCCATGTATGAGTCTTCGACTTTGCAGGGAGTTTCTTTCAGAGGTTTTCAAAACGGACAAATGGGTTATGCTTTTGCAGAAGAACTGACAGATGATTCCATGGATTTCCTCCTGGATCAGGCAGCCCAGAACTGTGCTGTACTGGAATCGGAGGAAGAAGAAACGATATACGGGGGAGACCCCGAGTACGGAACGGCAGACGTATTTTCCAAATCTCTGGACGAACTTGTTTTTGACGACTTTGCCGGCACCGGCCTTGCCCTCGAGAAGAAAATACTGGCATCCGATCCGCGTATTGTCGCCGTCGATCACTGCGCAGTGTCGTATGGGAGCTCAAATTCCCAGATCAGAAATTCCCTGAGTCTGAATCTATCCCATGTGAGCAATCTTTTATTTGTGTATGCAAATGCCAGGTGTGAAGAAGGCGGTCAGGTTAAAACCGGAGATGCCTATTGGTTCGGAAGGGATTTTGAGAATTTCAATATTGATAAGCTTGCTGCCAAAGTATCATCGGAGACGATTGGTAAATTGGGTGCTTGCCCTGTGCCTTCCGGAAAATACAACATTGTTCTCGACGCTATGGCTGCAGCCGATTTACTCTCGACATTTTGTGCCATTTTTTCAGCCGACCTGATTCAAAAAGGATTTTCACTCTTAGGGGATAAAATGAACACACGCATAGCTCCGGAATTTTTCACAATCCATGATGATGCCATTATGGATAAAAGCATCACTGCGATCCCATTTGATTCCGAAGGTGTCGCAACGCAGAATAAAATACTGGTTAACAAAGGTATGCTGACCGGTATCCTGCATAATAGAAAGACGGCCGCCAAAGCAGGAACCCAGTCCACAGGCAATGGTTTCAGAAGCGGATACAGAGGTTCCGTTTCCGTTGGTCCGACAAATTTGTATATTGAACCTGGCGATAAAAATCTTGATTCCCTTTTAACCCAGGCTGAAAACGGGTTATATATCAAGGAACTGGCAGGACTGCATGCAGGTGCCAATATTGTTTCCGGTGATTTTTCCCTGTCATGCGAAGGATATGTCATTGAAAACGGAAAAATCGGAAGAGCCGTTGATCAGGTCACTCTCGCAGACAACTTCTACCTGCTTCTCAGCAAAATCATCGCCGTCGGTTCAGATCTCTATTTTGATCCGCCGTCAGATGCCGGGTCTATCGGATCACCTTCACTTCTGATTGGAGATGCTGCGATATCCGGAGACTGAGGATTTATACGATTTATTACTGAAAAGGGCCGGCAACCTGTAAAATACAAATTTGCCGGCCCTTTGTGGGTCAATGAACAACTTGAAATTATAATACGCGCGGACGCCTGCGGCTTTTGCGTCTTTTCTTTTCTTTCTGCAGCATTACGTAAATAATAATGCAGAACGCAAGAATGCAAAGAAGAAGAAGAATGATCCCACCGCGAACAATAAGGGACAGCATGCTTGTCTTCGGTTTATTGGCCTCTGCGGCCGCCTGCGCGGCTGTCTGTGCACTCTGAGGGTCGCATAAAGTAATTGTCAGCGTACCGACCTGGTCCTTGCTGGTATCCGCATATTGCCTGAATACAGGAAAATTAAGTGTTTGCTTTGACAAATCAGCTTGAATGACAGCTTTGCTGATATCAATGACAGTGCTGTACCCGCCGGCCGATCTATCGGCTGTTGTTGTACAATAAGGATTCAGATTGAGTGTTACATCCGTAATCTCAAGCGCATATCCAGCCGCTGAAATCCCGGATGTGACCTGGTCTACTGTTTGTTTCTGCAGCTCGGAATATTCTGACACATCAACACTTGTGGTGCTGTATTTTTCAAATCCATACGTAAACAGGGCAATGAGATTGGAATAGCGTATCTCAGAGGATGATGCTCCCAAAATTACCCCTATCAACGTACGGTTATTCTGTCTGGCCCCGGCAACAATAGTATTGCCCGATAAATCGGTAAACCCTGTTTTGCCGCCGATATAATTCTCATAAGCGTACGTGGTAGTTGAAACAAATCTATTTCCATTCGTGATATTTCTGGGTTTATGCTTATTTGTTGCGGGCATTGTGTAATTAGCTGTCGTTGAAATTTTGGTATATGTTTCATTTTTAAGTGCTTCAGCCATCATGAGCGCCATGTCATGCGCGGTTGTCACGTGCTTTTCATCGGATAATCCATACGGATTGGTAAAATTAGTATGCATGCAGCCAAGCTCGACAGCCCTTTCATTCATCATTTTGGAAAAGCCTTCTACGGAGCCGCCCATCGTAACGGCCAGCGCCATAGCTGCATCGTTGGCAGATATTAAGAGACAGGCATAAATTGCCTCTTCAACGGTAATGACTTCACCTTCGACAAGCCCCAGCCTGACATAGTCGTCCGGTATACTCTCATACATATCACGGGTAACCGTTATGCTGTCAGTCATTTTGAGATTTTCGAATGCCAGAAGTATTGTCATTACTTTCGTTATGCTCGCAGGAGGAAGGGGAGTATCCTGATTATTTCCCACAAGAAACGCTTCGGATTGGGCATCATAAAGGACATATGCCTTGCCGTCAATTTCCGGGGCACCGGTTCCTTCAGGATCCAGAAGTGTGGTCAGTCCGTCAGGGGAAGCAGAAGCTGCATCCGGTAATGAAGAGCCTGAAGCGGATGTGTCCGTTGAAGGTGCGGCAGATGGTTCAGCTGCAGAGGATGCTGCCGGAAGGGAAGAGACGTTTTCCCGGGCGGAAACAATGGACACAAAACCGCTTGAAGAAAGAACCGCAAAGGTTAGAATTATAGAAAGGAGGCAGTTCCCCGCCTGAATGATTCGTGAATTCTTTGCAGAATTGTATCTGATAGTTGAATGTTTATGTATAAACAGCAAGAATCAATCCTCCGATATATGTTTTGTACTATTGTACCTCAAGATTCGCATTCACAAAACCTCGGCGTTTCTGCTATGATATCAGTATTGAAAGAAAAAGAGGTGTATTTTTTGGCAACAGTTGTGATCCGGCCTGAAGATTTAGCCGTACAGAAAAAATTTGCAGAAGATCTGACCCTGAGTTATCGTGAAGAGACGAAGCGCAGAGGGTATGAATTTACATATAACATCCGTACATACGGATGTCAGCTGAATGAATCCGACAGTGAAAAACTTTCGGGTATCCTTAAGTCGCTTTCGTTTGTCCCCGGACGTACGGAGGACACTGATCTTGTTATTTATAATACCTGCAGCATCCGGGAAAACGCCCGGGACAGGCTGTTTGGCAACCTTGGACTGGTTAAGGCGATGAAACGGAAAAATCCGTCGCTTATAGTGGCGGTCTGCGGATGTATGATGAAGCAGAATGAAAATGTTGAAAAGATTAAGAAGAGTTATCCATTTGTTGACTTGATTTTCGGACCGCAGGATATTCACCGGCTGCCGGAACTTCTGTTTCGGATCCGGTTTCAGCAAAAAAAAGTCTATGATGTTTCGCAGACGGATTATATTGCCGATGATCTTGATCTTCCGATTGACAGGTCAAGAAAGTTCCGGGCCCTTGTTCCGATCATGTATGGATGCAACAATTTCTGCACCTACTGCATTGTACCTTTTACAAGAGGAAGGGAGCGTTCCCGGCCTTTTGATCAGATCATGAAGGAAATTACAGGACTTTCGTCTGAAGGCTATAAAGAAATTCTTCTTTTGGGCCAGAATGTCAATTCATATGGCAGGGATCTGGAGGGAATGCCGGATTTTGCAGATCTTCTGGAGGCTTGCTCCAAAGTATCGGGAATTGTCCGGGTTCGATTCATGACATCACACCCCAAGGATCTTTCCGACAGGGTTATTGAAATTATTGCAGCTAACCCTACTATTGAAAAGCACCTTCACCTGCCGCTTCAATCGGGAAGCGACAGGATACTTACTGCTATGAACCGGCATTATTCCAGAGACCAGTATCTGAGAACAGCACGATTATTCAGAAACAGTGTGCCGCAGGGTACGATTTCAACGGATATCATAGTCGGGTTTCCAGGGGAGACGGAAGACGATTTTGAAGAAACACTATCTCTGATGCGGGAAATCCGTTTTGATTCGGCGTTTACCTTTCAGTACTCTGTGCGCCCCGGTACGCCCGCTGCGCAAATGACTGATCAGATTCCACAGGAAGTGGTTACAGCGCGTTTTTCGAGGCTCCTGGAGCTTCAGAACGGTCATTGCTACGAGTCAAACATGCAGGTTGTCGGAACTCTTGAAGAAATCCTGATTGAAGGCAGAAGCGAAACAGCTCCCCATATTCTTTCCGGCAGAACGGGATCCAACCGTCTGATCAATTTTACACTTCCTGATAATATTGATCTTCCGGACGGGTCGCATCTTGAAGAGGGAGATACTTTTAACGGCGACAAACTTGAGGGATGCCTGGCTCAGGTCAGAATTACCGGTGCCAGACCGTTTTCACTTGAAGGACGATGGGAGAGCTGGAATTCATGACAGATGAACAGGAGTTATTAACCTATAAAACACTGGATCGGGATCGGATTACCCCCATGATGATTCAGTATCTGGAACAGAAAGACAAATGGCCCGATGCCATTCTGATGTTTCGTCTCGGCGATTTTTACGAGATGTTTTTTGATGATGCAGTCACGGCCGCCAAGGTTCTTGAGCTCGCGCTTACCGCGCGTGACTGCGGACTGGAAAAACGTGCACCTATGTGCGGTGTACCGCATCATGCTGCGCAGTCATATATGCAGAAACTTGTTGCCCATGGATTTAAAGTTGCCGTATGCGACCAGATGGAAGATCCTTCCGTGGCCAAAGGTATTGTCCGGCGTGCTGTGACCCGTATCCTGACACCCGGAACCATTACGGACCAATCCGGACTTGAAGACAAAAAAAACAATTACCTTGTCTGTATATATCGATTGGGAATGCAGTATGGATTGGCAGCTGCTGATATTACAACCGGTACATTTGAAGCTACCCAGCTGGTTACAGGAAACACCAGTGCCAAGCTGGCAAACCAGATCGCACGTTTTTCTCCCTCGGAAATGATCTGTAACGAATCATTTCTTGCGGACCCTTACTACAAAAGAATTATTGAGCAGTTTCCCGTTCTGCTTTCCGTACGTCCGGACTCGGATTTCTCATCCGAACGGATAAATTCGTATATGTCAGGGTCAGAACCGGATAAAAAGAAAGCACAAAATGATCTGTGGAGCATGAGTCATGTACAGACACTTTTATATCGTTCAGCAGCCTCAGCACTCCTTTGCTATCTTGAAGATACACAGCAGTGTCCTATTTCGCACTTGCATAATATTGCGGTTTATCGTCTTGAAGATACAATGGAGCTTGATATATCAACCAGAAGGAACCTTGAAATGACAGAGACAATCCGGAGCAAGACACGAAAGGGCAGTCTTCTATGGTCGATCGACCGTACTAAGACAGCGATGGGAGGCCGACTCCTTCGAAGATGGCTGGAACAGCCGCTCATACAGGTAACTGATATTCTACCAAGGCAGGATGCTGTTGAAGAAGCCAGGGAATCATTCATGCTCAGGCAGGAACTTCTTGAATCAGTCAGCGGCATACACGATCTGGAAAGACTTACATCACGAATTGCCCTCGGGTCCGTTCATGCCCGTGATCTTCTGGCACTGCGGAACTCCCTTGCCAAACTCCCGGCTATTTCAGATCTGGCAGCAAGATTCACCCGGGGAGTGTTTGAAGAGATCAACCGGCTTTTGGATACGATGGAAGATGTATGCACCCTTCTGAATGATTCACTTGCCGATGAACCTCCGATCGGCCTTAAAGACGGCGGCATTCTCAAAGAAGGCTATAACGAAGATGTAGACCGCCTTCGTGTTGCTTCACGTGACGGAAAAAGCCTGATCATGAACCTTGAAGCACAAGAGAAAGAAAAATCAGGAATCCGCACAATGAAGGTCGGGTATAACCGTGTTTTCGGATATTATCTGGAAGTATCCAAAGGAAGCATAGCCATGGTTCCTGATTATTATATCCGTAAGCAAACGCTGGCAAATGCCGAGAGATATATCACCGAAGAACTTAAAAGCCTGGAAGATACGATCCTGGGAGCCCAGCAGAAACTGATTGCCCTTGAATATGATATTTTCTGTCAGATTCGCGAACAGATTTCCGCGCAGTCTTCAAGACTTCAGGGTACGTCGCAGGCCATCGCAATGCTGGATGTTATTTTGTCTCTCGGAGAACTTGCTGACCGCGAAAAGTTTGTACGCCCGCTGCTGGACGATTCCGATAACCTTGAAATTGTAGACGGCCAGCATCCTGTTGTTGAAAAAATGCTGCCGGCCGGAAGTTTTGTGCCCAACGATACATATCTTGATAATGTAAATAGACGCATCATTATTCTGACCGGTCCGAATATGGCCGGTAAATCAACCTATATGCGTCAGGTTGCACTTATTGTTCTTCTTGCACAGATGGGCAGCTTTGTACCGGCAGCCAGTGCCCATATCGGTGTTGTTGATCGGATTTTTACACGAATCGGTGCATCGGATGATCTTACGTCCGGACAATCCACATTCATGGTGGAGATGAACGAAGTATCTACGATTTTAAGAAATGCAACAAGAAGAAGTCTGCTGCTTCTCGATGAAGTCGGCCGGGGTACCAGCACCTATGATGGTCTTTCCATAGCATGGGCAATTCTGGAATTCATAAGTGATCCGGAAGTCATTTTTGCAAGGACACTTTTTGCGACGCACTACCATGAATTGAATATGCTGGAAAGTCAGATTGCCGGTATCGTAAATGCCCATGTCGATGTGGATGAGAGGGATGGTGAAATCATCTTTTTACATCATATTGCCGATGGCGGTTCAGATGACAGCTACGGAATAGAGGTCGCCCGTCTCGCAGGCGTTCCGGTTGAAGTCGTTGAAAGGGCCAAGGATATTTTGCGCGAACTGGAAAGCGAGCGTAAAATACACGGTGGGCCCCTGAGCGAAGTGCTTGCCGGAGACCAGGATAAATTACCCTCTGCCGATCCAATGCAGGGACAGCTTGCTTTATTTGATAAAAAGGCCAGGTATTCCGTGCGGATTGACCCGATTCGCCAGGAACTCAAAGATATGGATATAACTCATATGACGCCGCTGGAAGCAATGAATACACTATATGCCATGATTTCCAAGGCGAGAGAAGAATAAGGAGTGTGTTATGGGACGGATACATGAGCTTGATGCTGCAACAGCAAACGGCATTGCGGCCGGAGAGGTAGTCGAGCGCCCGTCATCAGTTGTAAAAGAACTGATAGAAAATGCGATTGACGCCGGGGCCACCGTGATTACCATCGAAATAACAGGCGGAGGTATTTCCCTGATCCGTATTTCCGATGACGGATGCGGTATGGATGAAGAAGACGCCAGGCTTGCTTTTCTTTGCCATGCCACCAGTAAACTAAACACACTGGACGACTTGTTTTCACTGCATTCAATGGGCTTTCGCGGAGAGGCACTCTCAAGCATTGCTGCGGCTTCCCGTGTAAACCTTAAGACACGGCAGCCGGGTGCTGATACGGGAACCGAAGTAGTGCTTGAGGCAGGGCAGACGCTGCGTGTCATGCCGACCGGCGGTCCAAGCGGCACAAGAATTGAAGTGCGTGATCTGTTTTTCAATCTTCCTGCTCGATACAAATTTCTCAAGAAGGACCAGACAGAGGCACAGTACATAGCGGTTTTGTGTGAACGTTTTGCCTTGATCCGTCCGGACATCTCCTTCCGGCTTATAAGCCAGGGTAAAGAGCTTCTGCATACGCCCGGTAATAATGATTCACTTTCTTCCCTTTATTGTATTTACGGCAAACAGATTGTTGATCAGTGTATTCCGATAAATGAAAATTTCGGTGAGCTTTCAATCACCGGTTTTGCCGGCAAGCCTGCAATTGCAAAGAGCAGCAGGGGAGACCAGGTTATTTTCGTGAATGATCGGCTTATCCGTTCGAAGGTGATCTCTTCCGCCATTGACGAAGCATACAAGACTATGCTGATGAAAGGACGCTATGCTTTTCTTATCCTTTCCATCCGGATTCCTTCTCAGCTCCTCGATGTAAATGTTCATCCTCAAAAGGCAGAGGTGCGCTTCTGGAACGACAGCGAGGTATTCAGGGCAATTTTTCATTGCCTCCACAACGCGCTTCTTTCTGTGCCGCTTGTCGTTGAGCCTCAGATGCTTTTTGGATCATCGGACAAAAACATTGGTGCAGATCATCCTGCAGATATATTAGTTTCTGATTCCGACGAATCACCTTCATCCGGTTCAGGCAAAATTGTGACGTCAGAAATTATTGATTCCGATGAAATATCTGCGGATCCGTCAGATAGTATTATGGATTCTGAACTGCTTCATAATAAAGTTCCTTATAACTATCCAATTCAGCCCCGCATACAACCGGTAACGGATGGAACAGCATCCTATCAGGCAAACGATTCGAAAGACCATTTGGATGCCGGATCGTCGGAATATTCCGGGCCTTCACTATCCGGACCTTATGGATTTTCGGTGTCGGATCTTCTTGCTGCACGAATTATCGGAGTCGCTTTTGCCACATATATAGTACTTGAATTGGGTAAGCACCTTGTTCTGCTGGATCAGCATGCTGCGCACGAGAAAATACTTTTTGAAAATCTGGTTAAAGAACATGAGCAAAAAGGAACAAAAAAGATACGTACCCAACCTCTTCTTATTCCTGAATTTATCCCATTAACAGCATCTGACATGCTTTTTGTTCAGGAAATGACGGACACAATGGAGAAAGCAGGCTTTGTTTTTGAACCGATGGGTGATCACGAGATCATCCTCAGAGAGGTGCCGGCAATCGAGCTCCCCTATCAGCCGGTAGATGCTTTCCGCAGTACACTCGAAAGCTTAAAGCGGGAAACTCCCAAAACGGATGAGGCGTTACTTCTTATACTGGCTACAAGCGCCTGTAAAGCCGCAGTAAAAGGTCATGATCGATTGGATGAGCTGGAAATTAAAGCACTTATATCCGATCTTTCCAAATTGAACAACCCCTATCATTGCCCCCATGGCAGGCCGATTATCATCCGTATGTCCCAAAAAGATCTTGAAAAAGAATTCAAACGCATTGTGTGAGGCAGAATAATGATATCCATCGAGCCATTTTTGGACGGACGGTATAAAAGCATTCCTATTATTTGCGGTCCTACGGGCAGCGGGAAGAGTGCCCTTGCGCTTGCCCTTTGCAAGGCGAGCGGAGGGGAACTCTGTTCCATGGATTCCATGCAGATCTACAGGCATATGGACATCGGCACTGCAAAACCAACCGCTGATGAACAAGCGGAAGTTGTGCATCATCTTATCGATTTAATTGAACCAAACGAGGGTTTCAGTGCCGCGATGTACAAGACAGCCGCTCTATCCTGTATAGAAAACTGTCTAAAACACGGCAATCTTCCTGTTTTCTGCGGAGGAACGGGCCAGTATGCCAGTGCACTTGCGCTCGGAATTACCTATATTTCCATTGTTGTAGATCCGGATATTTCCCGGTCGCTTCTGCTGGAAGCATCTGAAAAAGGATATGAGGCACTTCATGATGAACTTACCGTTCTTGATCCGGTATGCGCAGCCAAAATTCATCCCAATAATAAGAAACGTGTGCTCCGTGCAATGGAAATTTACCGGCAGACCGGTAAAACAATGACGTATTTCAATGAACAGTCAATAAAAGAAGGGCCGCAATACCCGTTTTCCCTGTTTGCTATTGATTGGGACCGCGATACACTTTACAAACGTATGGATCAGAGGGTCGATCAGATGATCAAGGACGGACTTCTTGACGAAGTGAAAAAACTGCGTCAATACGGTCTGACATCCCGAAATACAGCAATGCAGGCGATTGGCTACAAGGAATTAATAAGTTTTCTGGAGGGGCACGAAACGTACGAAGATGCCGTATCTCAAATAAAGCAGAACACTAGAAATTATGGCAAACGACAGCTAACGTGGTTTCGCAATATGGGCGGAGTAATCTGGATAAAGCCAGAAGATCTTGATGTTATCCGCAATATAATCAGTGTATGATATATATTAATAAGCCCAGTTTTCACGATTGAAATAAAATACTATAAATTTATTTTATATATTACGTATATATCATATAGCAATCATTGCAGATTGGATGATATGCTTCTTTTATTAGTAAAGAAGAGAGGTATCATATTATGTATCGTCAGCCTGCATTCAAAAAGACTTCGGGATTTTTCGAGGAAACGGATAACAGAAACAATTACGGGGGAGGCAGCGATTCTTTTGGGAGAGACAACAGAAGAATGTTCAAAAATGCAAATTTGCAGGAAATATTCCTGAATAATTGCAGAAAAAACGAAAATCTTGTCCATGTTGAGCTCATTAAAGGAGAGAAGAGAACAGGCAAAATTGTCGGATTTGACAGCCAGTCCGTAATATTGTCAAGTATGGAGACACAGTTCCTGATCTACAAAAGTGCAATAGCCACCGTTATACCCGATAAGCCTGTACAGTATATCTTCAATGAACTTCACAAACATGAATACTATGGAGCCAATGAATTTGAATTTTTACATACTGGCACGGAAGAGGCCTGTCACAACGCCTAATATCTGGCAGTCATCATGATCAAACGGTATAGGTGAAAACGCCGGGTTCTCAGGACGGAGCGTCATTCTTCCATCTAGGGAAATCAGAGTCTTAACAGTCGCTTCATCACCAATTCGAGCAACAATTATCTGTCCGAGTGCAGCCGCATTCTGACGTTTGACGATTACGTAGTCTCCGTTCAGTATATGAGCGTTTATCATGCTTTCTCCGCGGACTTTAAGAACAAAATGTTCGCCGTTTGTAAATAGGTCAGCTGAAAACGGGAGGGTGCGCTCTATATTTTCTTCTGCCAATATGGGCAGTCCAGCTGTAATGGTGCCAAGAACAGGAAGATTGGTTACTCTTTCCTGCTGGAGATTCGGAACGATGATTGCGCGGCGTTTACCGGGTGTATATTCGATACGGCCGAGATCCTGAAGACGTTTGAGATGAGAATGGATAGTAGAGGTCGACTTGATGCCAACGCCTGAACAGATTTCGCGGACAGAAGGCGGGTAGCCTTCCTTACGAATATGTTCAACAATATATTCATATATTAACTCGATTGTCTGATCAAGATTACTACGTGTAAAACGATTCTTCTGTTCCAAGATAAATCCCTCCGTATCCACGCTTCTTCTAACCGAATATATTTTCACTTTTATAGTAGCATTGGACCAAAGAGATGTCAAACGATTGTTCGACTCTGTGCAGAAGGAAAATCGAGCAAATTGTGCTATAATAAATGCAATACATTTATCTGCGGAGGCACGATGAAATCTGACAATCAGGACGTAAATATTCAGAATGAAAATTCACATGATGAAGTGCCTATTGGTGCTTATTCTGTTATCCCTTGGTTTAAAGGGGTTGCAGACAGCATTTTCAGAACAACAGAAAGATTTATCAGGAATATCCCGTCAAGACTGCGGAATAAGTATTTGCGTTACCGCAATGAGAAGAACCGTCTTCCTCGAAGAAAAACAAAAAGCAAAGTATATGTTTTGGTTGGCTACACGACTAAAGAACATGTTGACAGGAGATTTACCGGGATAAAGGTACAGCAGATGATTCGTAAAGTACTGCTGCTGCTCATATTGTTAGTTTTTCTATTTATCATGTACAAATGGCTGAATCCTTTAGGGAATACCAATGAAATAAAACAAATAGTAGGAATTGACAAAATTGATGACCTTGCACAGGAAGATCCGTTCGGAGCTTCAGGAAAATCAAATCAGATTCAGATCAGCACAACAACAATTACGCAGGTGCCAACACTGACACCTGAAATAACAGGAACAGAGGGCTAGAGTGGGACCCCTTGACAGAGGTTCCTCTTTTTTATCATCCTCAATTGAACAAAATGATAGTTTTGTTTAATTGAGGAGAGGCATATCAGGAAATTCGAGCAAAAATCAATTAATTTAACTTAAAAAGCCGCACGGTATCTCTCCGGGCGGCTTTTCAGGATTAGAGATCAAAACTGCACTTCACCAGTTTTTCCTGGATAATGGTTTCATCATGAATGGTTTCCATTTAAATTGCAGCTCACCAGTTTTTCGCAGACGATGATTTCATCGTTCAGGAAATTTCCATTCGTTCTGCATATTGTTTTAATATCCTTTTTTCTGTCTTGTATCATTCTTGTGTGTTTTCTGATTCCTTCATTTGCAGCATACGGTTTACTGCGCTCACTACGGCACGCAGTGATGATTTGGATACTGAGCTTGAGATTCCGGCTCCCAGATACTTACCATCGTTTGGCAGTGCAATTTCCACATATGTTATGGCGGCTGAATCAGAACCGCTTTGCATGGCGTGTTCGTGATAGGTTGTAATTGATATGTCTTCGCCAATTGTTTTGGAGAAACCATCACAGAATGCGTCAAGCAAGCCGTTTCCGGCTCCGCTGATCTGCAGTATCTTTCCACCACGCGTTAATGTTGCAGCAACTTTTACATGATTGTCATCCGATGATTCTTCACGATACTTTTTCAATGCATACGGCTCAAACACATTTACATATGTATCATCGAACAATTTAAAGATTTCAGAAGGAAGCAGTTCACTTTGCCGCATATCAGAGTATTTTGTGCAGATGGCGCCAAAATCTTTTTGAAAACTCTTCGGTAGAAATAATCCGAAATTCGTTTCCAGGATAAAGGCTACGCCGCCCTTGCCTGACTGACTGTTGATTCGTATAATCGGATCATAGCTTCTGCCGACATCTTTGGGATCAATAGGCAGATACGGAACTTCCCAGCGATCCGGATGCTCTTTCATCTTCGCCATACCCTTTTTGATTGCATCCTGATGCGAACCGGAGAAGGCCGTAAATACAAGTTTCCCGGCCCAGGGGTGACGCGGCGGAACTTTCAGGTTCGTGCATTCTTCATAGACATCAATAATCTGGTTAATATCTGAAAAATCAAGTTCAGGATCGATTCCATGCATGAATAGATTCATGCCGATCGTCAGAAGGTCTGCGTTTCCGGTACGCTCACCATTTCCGAACAAAGTTCCCTCGACACGGTCAGCACCGGCGAGTATACCAAGTTCGGATGCTGCGACGGCTGTACCGCGGTCATTGTGCGGATGAATGGAAACAATGGTCTCATTACGCCATTTTGTATGAGTGCAATAGTACTCAACCTGATCTGCATAGACATTCGGGGATGCCATTTCAACTGTATTCGGAAGATTGATTATTGCTTTATTTTGTACGGTCGGCTGCCAGACATCGAGTACAGCGTCACAGATTTCCACAGCAAACTCTGATTCCGTTCCTGAAAAACTCTCAGGGGAGTATTCCATGATCCAGCGGGTCTTACTGGTGTCAGCCGCAATATAATCCTTAACAATTTTTGCGCCGGATACGGCAAGCTCAATGCATTTCTTTTGATCAAACTGAAAAACGACTTCTCGCTGCAGCGTGGATGTTGAATTATAAAGATGAACAACAGCCTGCGGGGCTCCGCGAAGGGCTTCAAATGTACGCTCGATAATATGTTCACGGGCTTGTGTAAGAACCTGAATGGCAACATCATCCGGTATCAGTTTGTTATCAATCAAGTATCTGGTGAATTCAAATTCCGTATCAGATGCTGCCGGAAAACCAATTTCAATAGTCTTAAATCCAATATCTACAAGAAATTGAAAAAACTTCAGTTTCTGAGACAGATTCATAGGAGTTTCGAGCGCCTGATTTCCGTCACGCATATCAACACTGCACCAAATCGGTGCTTTTTCAATCTGTTTTGATGGCCATTTCCGGTTTTCAATCGGAACTGTTGGAAAACGTGTATACCTAGAATAATTCATAAATATTTCCTCCTTTTAATGCTCGGAATATTCCTCCGTGTATGGCATATCAGGAAACCTCTTCCCTACCCTTCAGTTTGTCTATGATAAATTTTCGAGCATAAAAAAACCTCCCGTCTCCTATTTCTAGAGACGAAAGGTAAACTTCCGCGGTACCACTCTGCTTCATCCGCATAAGCGGATGCCCTTAAATCGAATACGAGGATACGATCCTGATATTCTGCCAAAATAACGGTTGGCTTCCGACTCCTTCTACTCACATACAAAATAAACAAATATGTTTTCAACGAGCGCACTCCAAGGCCAGTTCGGACAGATGATTCGCTATGCTTCGCACCAACCAGCATCTCTCTGCAGCGATCAGACTATCTTACTATTCCTCTTCAATGTGTTTAAGTTCAATTGTATTTCCAAGGTGCAAACTACAGTGCAGCAATAATTGTCTGCAGGATAGTAGGACAAACATAACATAGGAGAATCTGTTTAGTCAAGAGGGATTTTCAATATGTTTTTGGCTTCAGAATTCTGCAACGAGTTTTTTAAACAGATTCCCGCGCTCTTCAAAATGCCGGAACCGGTCATAACTTGTTCCTACAGGAGACAATATGACGATCTCACCGGGGACAGCCAGTTCTTTTGCTTTTTGAAGGGCATCGGAATATTCCTGAACTTCAATAACAGAGTAAGGAATTCCATCACACTCTTTAATGAGGGCTTCGCGAATCAGGGAGGCATTGCTCCCACACAGTATAATACGGTCACATACCGCCAGAATGGCCTTTCCCAGACCTGTGTAATCACATTGTTTATCCGCTCCGCCGGCTATAAGTACTCCATGTTCTCCGCGGCTTTGGAGTGCCTTCATCGTGTTAATCGTGCGATTGGGACTTGTATCAATGGAGCTGTTAAAATAGCGGACACCGTCCACACTGCGGACCAACTCGATTCTATGTTCAACTCCTCCGAAAGATTTCGCTATGGAAGCAATATCATATGTTCTTACAAACGGCATGGCGGCACAGACAGCCGCCATATAATTCTCAACGTTGTGGTCACCGGGGATAACAATATCGTTTATTGCTACGATTTTGTGTTCAATTCCTGCTGACGCATACATGAGAATTCCATCCTTAACAAAAGCATGGTCAAATAGTGCAGAAGAAGCGTTATTAAGCGGTTTATGCGGGTCCCATGTGAAATAGGACACTTTCCCGCGAGCAGAAACTGCCATATCCCGTGTGATTTCATTCTCGCCATTCAATACCAGCCGTCCGGAAAACGATTGGTTTGTGAAAATATTTTTTTTGGCTTCAATATACTCCTGATAATCCAGGTGAAAGTCAAGATGATTGGGAGTAATGTTCGTAACAACTGCGACATCGGTGCTTTTATGCATTGTCAGGAGCTGAAAAGACGAAAGTTCGAGAACAACCATATCCGTATCCTTGATTTTATCTATCTGGTCAAGCAGAGGCGTGCCGATATTCCCGCCTATATATACTGTATAGCCTGCCTCTTTGAGAATAAGTGATAGAAGTGTGGTTGTTGTCGTCTTCCCGTCGCTTCCTGTAATACCAAAAATGCGCGCCGGGCACAGCTCCATAAAAACTTCCATCTCGGAAGTAAGAATCGATCCTCTGGCCACTGCCGCTTTAATCTCAGGAACATCAGGTCGCATTTTGGGAGTCCGGAATATCAAATCAAAGGCACCATCTTCAAGCGAAGAAAGGTAGTTACTGCCGCAGGACCACTGAAGATCTATTCCTTCCTCTTCAAAAGCATATCGTGTTTTTTGAAGAACTGGATCATTTTCCGGAAGTGCATCAAAGGCTGTTATGACGGCACCCAGTGAATGTATATATCGGATCAGCGGCCTGTTGGAAATGCCGACTCCAAGAACGGCAACGCGACGACCGGAAATGTATTTGTGAAATTCGGAAACTTTACGGTAATTTTGCATATTGATATCCCTCGATTATCTTTATTTAGCGCTTTCATTGTATCATTTTTCGTGTCGTTTTTCGTGTCGTTTGGTAATTTTTCGATAACCCAGGTATGTCAGTATGTCCTGCAAGACTGCATTCTCCTTCCGTTCGAATATATGATCTATATTAACATGGTTTCATACTTGCTTTTTCCACTATCATCCTGTATTATTACAACTGTTCGCGGGAATGGCGGAATTGGCAGACGCGCTAGCTTCAGGTGCTAGTGATTGCAAGATCGTGCAGGTTCAAGTCCTGTTTTCCGCACCAAGCATCAGCCTCTGACGGATATTTCCTTCAGAGGCTTTTTTGCATAGAATCGGGGCGATATATATGACGAATATGGAAGAAAAGCAGGAAATTTCCCGTTATGAAATCTCGGTCAGGGCGCTTGCGGAGCATGTCCACCGTACTGGAGGCCTCTCTTCCCTTTCTTTTTCCGGAATCTCGGGCGTGGAAGGTACCAGACTCCATAACCGTGTTTTTTCCGATTTGAAGAATCAATACCAGCCGGCCTCCGTTGATACCGAAATATCTCTCTCCTGCGAGCTGCTGGCAGGAGACATTATTCTTGCTGTCCGCGGACGTGCGGATTGTGTGCTTCATATTGAGCTTCCTGCCGGGGATGAGGAAATTACCCTTATCGAAATCAAGTCATGTGCCGGAAATTTCACAGAAATATCAGAAATTATGCAGCCTGTTCATTGGGCTCAGGCCATGATGTATGCCCACATGTATTTTGAATTATTTCGAGAAAAAAACGGCATTTTCGTGTCTCTTCGATATGTATCTGTTGAGACGCTTTTATTTGTCGAAGAAAAAAAGTGGATTGTCAGGAGTGAAGCAGCCGAATTTTTCCAAAAAACATGTAATTCCTATATTTCCTTTGCCAGGGATCTTGTTAAGTATCAAAAGAACAGGGATACGTCGATTCTTGCCATGACTTTCCCATACAGCGGCCTGCGGCCCGGTCAGAAAGTATTCATGCAGGAAGTAATCTCTGCAATCTCCCACAGGTCAACACTTTTTGTTGAGGCACCTACAGGCATCGGTAAAACAATTTCCACGCTCTTCCCTGCTATCAAGAGCCTTGGACATGGCAAATGCGACCGCATCTTCTATCTGACAGCCAAAACAGCAACGCGGGTGGTTGCACAGAAAGCACTTTGTGATCTGAGGGAAAACGGCCTCATCCTTCGATCCATTACACTCCAGGCTAAAGAAAGCCTCTGTCCCTGTCCGGAAATCTACTGTGAGCCGAGGCAGTGCGCCTTTGCTGCGGATTATTATAAGCGGCTGCCCAAGGCAATATCCGAACTGCTCATCCAATACGAAATCACACCGGAATCCGTTCTGCTGACAGCAATAAAGCATTCCCTGTGCCCGCACGAACTTATGCTGGATATTTCACTTTACTGTGATGTGATAATAGGTGATTATAACCATGCGTTTAATCCCCGCGTTAAACTGGAAAGATACTTTAACCAGCCGGAGCTGCACCATGTTCTTCTGGTTGATGAGGCACACAACCTGGTGGACCGGTCAAGGGATATGTATTCTTCCGCTATAATGAAAAGCACGCTTATCCTTTGCCTGAAAGCTTTACGCGGTATGGATGCCCGTGTCGACGGCTATATGGCTGATATTATGTCTTATTTCCAGATTTTAACGGACAGCATCGTACGCGATGAAGACGGCTTCAGTCTCGTCGAGCATGATATGCCTGCAAAAGATGTCATGGTTGCTCCCTCGTTCCGGGCAGTGCGTTCCGTTCCAAGGACACTTTATAAGATGCTCTGGAAATTCTGCTACTTTGTGAGGCCGGTTCTCGACGCCCTGCCGCCCGGACCCATCCGGAAAAGCGTCCTGGATTTCTTCTTTGACGCGCGATTCTTTCTATCTGTCCTGGAACTCTATTTTGATGACGCTTACGTAGTCACCGCCGAAGTAATACCCGGAAATACATCCATGGGAATTGATACGGAAATGATACTTAATCTCGCCTGTCTTGATGCATCGGCTAAGATTCATCAGTCAATTACGGATCATCATGCGACGATATTCTTTTCGGCAACTCTTTCCCCTACGTATTACTATACTACAATGCTTTTGGGTGAAAAAAATGCAGCGGACGCCAACACGCTTACACTTTCCAGTCCGTTTCCGCCGGAAAATCTTTCTGTCGGTATTCTAAAAACGATTAAGACAACTTATCAGGAACGGCATTTCAGTGTTAACAAGGTTACCGATGCCATACTGTCGGTAACACAGGGAAAAATCGGCAACTATATGATCTACCTGCCGTCTTTTGAATATTTGCGCATGCTCTCAGATGCTGTTCGCAGCCGACTCCGTGCGGATGGAATCGACACAGTTGATTTTCTGATTCAGACTCCTTCTATGAACCGCAAACAAAAAGCAGTCTTTCTTGACCGCTTTGAAGAATTCGGGAATCGTACCCTGTATGCATTTGCTGTCCTCGGAGGTCATTTCGGAGAAGGCATAGATCTGGTCGGCGAGCGTCTTTCAGGCGTTATGATTGTAGGTGTCGGTCTGCCTCTTCTATGTCCGCAAAGGGAGATCATGCGACAGTATTTTCAGGATAAATTCGGTGAGGGTTTTGCGTTTGCGTATCGCTTTCCGGGCTGGGAAAAAGTTCTGCAGGCCTCTGGCCGTGTTATTCGCAACGAAGAAGACACAGGTTTTGTGCTTCTGATGGACGAACGCTATGAGAAACCGGAATACCACATGCTCTTTCCAGAGAACTGGCACCCGTTAACATTGGATAATCCGGACGATTTTGCAAAAGAAATCATGAGCTAATCGGAGTTATTCGATTGTTTCCTTCGGATTCCAGATAGGCTGATCAAGAAGAAGGTCCATACGCGCGTAATTTTTTTCAAGGCGGTCGCTTAAATACCGCCGTGTTATCCGTGACATTTCCTCAAGAATTTTAGATGTAACAGTAAAAGAAAATAGTTTGGCTATTGGTGCTGTATAAATATAGACAAGCGCATCAACACAGCCGGGCGACAATAACTGATAATTTCCGGCTTTATTCAGGCAAGTAGATTTTCTGCAGTACAGCCGGCAATGGGAGAATGAAAAAGCGCCGTACTCCCTGGAATTGCTTTCCCCGCAGGAGCACACGCTTAAGTCGGAACTAAACCCGAGTAAATCAGGAACTTTCCACTCAAAAACACTAACGATCAGACGATAATCCTTCTCTTTTTTAGTAAGTGCATAAAGCGCATACAGGAGTAGCGCATAAATGGCCTTGCATGATTCATTGTCGATACACACATCTGCCGAAATTTCCAGCAGATGCGCACAAGCTGTCAGACGCTCTATATCTTCCTGTACCGCCTGGAAGGTCTCTATTATCTCCGCATCCCGCAGATAATAATAATCCCGTGTCTTTGACAGCACGAAGTCACAGAGCATCAGAGGCTGTGTAGAATAGGAGAACGGGCTCGAAGCTTTAGCAGCACCGGACGCGCAGGCAGATACTACACCTTTATCCTGCGTCAGTATGCTGATCATACGATCCGATTCTTTATAAAGGACAGATCTGATAATCAGTCCGCGGACAGATAGAAAGGACATATCGGTCAATCATCCTTCCGGTATCCGAGGTCCTGCAGAAATACAGGTCTGTTTTTCCAATCCGCGCGTACTTTGATATGAAGATCAAGAAACACTTTGCATCCGCACATCTTTTCGATGTTTTCACGGGCTTTTGTGCCGATCCGTTTGATCATCTGCCCGTTTTTGCCCAGAAGTATAACCCGATGTGATGTTTTTTCACAGATAATCGAAGCTGTAATCCGAATCAGATCCCTGTCGTATTCATCCTCACCGCCTTCGCGCAGACGTTCGTCAAACAACTCAATTTCAACAGCAGTACCGTGCGGGATTTCTTCATTGGTATAGTGAAGAATCTGTTCGCGGATCAGTTCAGCTGCAAGAACCCGCTCCGACTGATCCGTGATTTCTTCAATCGGGAAAAATCTCGGACCTGCAGGCAGGCGTAAAATAATTTCTTTAAGCAATTCCTCAATCCCGTCTCCTGTTCGAGCCGATACAGGAATAATTGCTTCGAAAGCGAAAAGATCATAGAATTTCTGAATGATCGGAAGCAGGGACTCTTTGTCAACGGCATCTGACTTATTGATCGCAAGAATAACCTTCTGTTTGGATTCCTTTGCTTTGAGGCAGGCCTCCCTTTCAACAAAAGAAGGATTACCTTTGGTAGCATCCGCCAGCATCAGGATAAGGTCTGCATCTTTAGCCGCACGGAAAGCTACGTCAACCATATATTCGGCAAGCTGGGATTTCGGACGATGGATGCCGGGCGTGTCAACGAAGACAATCTGTGAATCATCCCCATTTACGACGGAACGTATGTTCTTTCTTGTCGTCTGCGGTTTAGAAGATACGATTGCCAGCTTCATTCCGGAAATTTGATTCAGCAGAGTTGATTTTCCGACATTGGGCCGGCCAATAATTGCAACAAAGCCTGAATGCGCCAGTTCATTTTTGTCCGGATCAAAGAGCAAAGGTGCCGGTGCGGCAGAGGTATCGGAAGCCGGTTCCCTGGTAAGTCCAAGTTCGTTCAGGACTTTATCCTGTTCAGTTATCATTCTATTCTCCTCTGTCTTGTCAATATGATCAAAGCCCAGTAAATGAAGGGCTGCATGGGTAGCAAGAAAAGCTACTTCACGGTCCATTGAATGTCCGTAAGTCTGTGATTGTTCAAACGCTTTATCCAGGCAGATCAATATCTCACCAAGCGGCAGTTCACTGATGCCGTCTGCATGCGGGATCACATCCGCAGCAGAAATAGCTTCGGCCAGTTTGCCCTGCTTCATCTCTAATAACGGAAATGTCAGCACGTCGGTAATTTGGCTGACGCTTCGGAAATCGCGGTTTGCTTTGCGCATATACTCCCCGCCGACAAAATTGACGGTGGCTGAAAGAACCATATTCGCCCTCTGCATACGTTTATCAACAAAGGAACGCTGCATAACTTTATCCATGGCTTTTTGACACAAATTTTTATATTGGACAACCTGGTCAGCAGAAAAATGACGCTGCTTATTTACGAACAGTAGTATCATCCGGATATTTCACCCTTTCATGGAAGACGCCGGCATATACCTGCAAAAATGAGCGAATAATTAATTCAACATCATTAAAGGATAACCCGGAGTTAACTAATTGGTCCTGGTCGATTTTTTGCTTGATAAGCTTACGAAACAGATCCTCCGCTGCATCAAGTGATTTGATTCCTGTAGATTTAATGGCAGCTTCACATGTATCAGCAAGCATTACAACAGCAGATTCGCGTGAAGAAGGTACGGCGCAATGATATTTGAATGCACTCATCGGAGGCTCGGGAAGTCCGTTTTCCACTGCCTGTGTCTTCGCCTTGTGATAAAAATAAGCTTGGAAAGTTGAACCGTGATGTTCCTGGATAATCCGGACAATATTGGACGGAAGTCTATACCTTCTTGCAAGCCGTACCCCCTGGTCCGGATGTGCGGTAATGATTCCGGCACTTTCTTCAGGCGGCAGTTCGTCATGAGGATTACTTCCGTCCTGTTGATTCTCCGTGAAAAATAACGGTTTTTCCAATTTGCCGATATCATGATAATAGGCGCCGACTTTTGCCAGAAGGGAGTTGGCACCAATCGCTTCTGCAGCAGAATCAGCAAGATTGGCTACCATCATACTGTGCTGGGATGTGCCGGGAGCTTCAACAAACAAACGTTTCAAAAGAGGATTTCCCGGCTGGGACAGATCGATCAGGCGAACGGGAGACACTGTATTTGAAATAAGCTCAAAGATCGGCATAAATCCAATCGATGCAACAACGGAAACGGAACCCGCCAGGACAGCCCAAAGTGCAGAAATCAGAATTTCTGTCCGACTGGATTTAAGCACAAGGTTAATGCCGACGGCAGCTAAAAAGCATGCTAAGGATGTCAGCAGAATTAATGAAGCTGAATTGTATTTCCTGCCTCGCTGGCCGGCAATCATAGCACATACAAATATTCCTATGCATGAAGTGAAAACAAACTCCACGTCAAACTGGCAGATAGGCAGAATGATCAGTATCTGCAGAAGGGAGATAACAATGCCTGACTGTGTGCCCAGATATGTTGCTACAATGACAGCTGTGAAATACACGGGTGAAATAAGGGTAGAAAATCCCGAAAAATAAACAGCGCATATGATTGGCAGCAGTACCGACAGCGAAAGAGCAATAATATCTCTCGGATCCTTAACAAGCTCCGGCTCAAATCGGGTTAGGTACAGCCCCATTATTGTAAACACAATAACCATATAAGCAATGATGCCGCCCAAAAGGGCATAGTCAAAATTGTTGTTTTCTATCAGGTCAAGATCCGTAAGTGTCTGGTAGGTGTTCTGTGTAATAACATCCCCGTAGCTTACGATCCTTGTCCCCTTCTCAATCATGACAGGATTGTTAATAACGGAATTGTATGCCGCCTGACGCGCAGTATTTGTTGCTGCTTCATCATATATGGCGTTCGGTTTCACAAAATTCATCAAAAGAGATTTAACCAGCGTGGAGTTGGAGACATAAAGGGAACCCGCTGATGGGTTAAGATTGGCAGTTAACTCTTCGATCTGTTGTGCCTTCATCGCGTCGTCAATCTTATCAGACAGGATCAGTGAAGCAATTGATACAGACTGGGTCTGTATATAATCAAGAAGTGTCTGATCAGCAGTAATGAGTTGAAAGGATTCATCGACTGTCAGCGCAACCCCGAAATTGCTCTTTGCCGCCTCTATTAATTTGTTGCTGACATCCGTGTAGATCTCTTTTACTGTTCCGTCCGGATTAATATTGCTGTTGCGAAGCCCGGTACAGATAGAAAAGAGTTCTGTAAGGTTACTTATATCCTTATCGGATATATCTTTGGAACGAACATAAATGGGTAAAACCGAATTCATACCCTTCGTTGCACGTGCTTTTGTCTCATTTGTATCTTTTACGGAACGGGGGGCTGTGATATCTACACTGCTAACAGTCCCGGGAGTAAGCGTATACCTTACCGGGATGGAACCGAAGTAAACAAGGCCGATCACAATGAATGCAAATAACACAACAAAAATTACCGGAAGAATGCGTTTGGGATTACCGGAAAACTTCATGATTCGATCGTCCCCCTTTCTTTTCTGTCATTATAAGCCCTTATTATTCTTTGTACCAATGGATTTCTAACAATATCTGCATCGGATAGGGATACAATTCCGATTCCCGAAATATCCCGGAGAAGAATAGATGCATCCGTGAGTCCGTTTTTCACCCCTCTAGGAAGGTCAACCTGCGTAATATCTCCGCAGATGCAGGCTTTTGCATTCATTCCAATTCTTGTAACGAACATTTTCATTTGTTCAACAGTGGTGTTTTGAGCTTCATCAAGAAGAATAAATGCATCATCGAGTGTTCGTCCACGCATAAAAGCAAGCGGAGATACTTCAATCAGCCCTTTTTCCGTATACTTCAAAAATGCTTCATCTCCAAGCAATTCATGCAGGGCATCGTAAATAGGACGCATATACGGGTCAACTTTTTCCTGAAGATCGCCTGGCAAAAAGCCTAATCGCTCTCCGGCTTCAACTGCCGGTCTTGCAAGAATAATACGTGAAACCTCCCGGTTTCGAAAGGCCGCGACTGCCATTGCAACGCCCAGAAAAGTCTTGCCGGTTCCTGCAGGACCAATACAAAGAACTAGTTCATTATGCTTAAGGGCATCAATATATACCCTCTGTCCCAGAGTTTTCGTACGGATAGATTTGCCTTTGGGTGTAACAAGAATTACTTCTTCAATCGACTCGCGAAAAGCATCCAATCTGTTTTCAAGTGACAGCGTACAAAAATAGCGAATGATCTGTTCATCGATCTCTTCCTCTTTTTCAAGAAAATATTCGATGGAAGACAGTAATTCCCTGGCCTTTGTTTTGGATGAAGGGCTTCCGGAAAGAAAAACCCCTCCTTCTGCGGCTTCAATCTGCACAGACAGTTCTGATTCAATAATTTTGATAAACTTACCGTTTCCTACTGAAAGATCACGGGTTCTATCATATAGATATTTCTCTGCTTCCCCTGTTTTATCATTCATGTTTCAGTTTGACTTCCTTTCGTCAATTTATATTTCACGGTTAGTCAAGCTGTCTTCTGAGAGTTTAGGAATGGAGATGATATCGCTTGATGAAACAGTCATTATTGTAACGGTCTGCAACTGCTCTATAAGGTTATTGACAAGTTGAAGACCACGGTTAATATCCTCCTGGTTATATATGGCCCTGATAATGAATTGTGAAGTAGCGGGATATGAATTGCCGTTTATAACAATCTGCGGATTCGTTGTGCCGGTATCACGAATTTCTGTCATAGCAACAATACGATCGTCATTTATACTTATTGCAAGCGCGCCTGAGGATCTGAGTTCATTTACAAGCAGCAGCAGTCTTGATGCTTTGACGGAAACATCTGTTCCCGGTTCCATTACTACCTGAATCCCGCTGCCGGATACATCAGTAAGTCCGGCAAATATTTCTGCTTTGAGCTTTTCATCCATAATCGTCTGCAGGGACTTGTTGTCTCCGGAAAGTTCGTCCCCCATTGATGCGATAAGATCGGAAAGATTTTGATTCTGATCGGAAAGATCAGAATTCTCACGCATAAGTGTCATAACCTGATCCTGTAACTCCGTAAGATCCTGTTTGGCATAATATGCCTGAAGGTTGTTGGCATTTATGTTCTTCAGCTGCAGCGCAATCAGCAATCCAAGAACAAAAAATACGATAATCGCTCCGGAAGATATCGACATTCTGCGTTTCATGTTGGATTTACAACCTCCAGCTCTTTGCTTAATGAATCAATTACGGTAACGTCGGAAAACGCAGGAATCGAAATTGAATCATTTTTTTTGACAGCAATCTCAACACCTTCTGATATTCTAAATATAATATGCGGATCATTTTGAAGTATATCATATGTTGTATTGGGATCGCAGACAGCAGTAATTACAAAGGGAACCGGATACCGGCTGTTATTTACGCGTATGGTTGGCCCTGTGCAGATGATGCTTGTTGTGCAGACAATTCGCTCCCCATTGATTGCAATGGCTTTTGCGCCTGCCGATTTGAGCAAGTCTACAAAATACTGAATATCCTGGGAGTGGATAAGGCTGGATTGATTAACATCGGTCGTATCAGTAATGGTTGAATCGCTCAGGGTTATGGTTACTCCGGCTCCGTCAACTATGGTTAAACCCGCTAATTTGCGTATGCCGGCAAGTGATTCAGCAAGTTCGGAATACCCCTGCTCATTAAGCACACTCTCGGTTAATGCATCCTTCTGTACGGCCAGAAGTGTGTTCTGCTCTTTAAGCTTGTCATTTTCGCTCTTCAAATCATCCAGTTGAAGCAGATATACTTCGTGCTTTTCTTTGGCAGAAGAAAGCTGCTCCTGCATGCTTATTCCATCGCGGATTTGTATCATGAGAAAAGTACCGAACAAAAGCAGGAGAACCATAAAAAGCAGATTTTCGACATGCCGCTTCTTGATTTTCGTATTACCGGTATGCAGTGAAGAATCAATGGGTGTCAAAGGAGCAGGTGCTGCTGATTCGGGCTCACCGGATGCTTTCACAGAATCATTTTCCGCTCGGTCAAACGACATAATCAATCATTTCTCTTTCTCCGAAAACATCGGTCAATTCTGGTCGCGAAGCTTATCAACCAGATCGATATAGTACTTCGGAAGATCAATTTCAAGTGAAATCGTCTCTCCGGTAGAAGGATGTACAAAAGACAGGGATTTGCTGTGCAGCGCCTGACCTACCATACCGTATGTCGTGCGTTTTGCTGCATAAATGGGGTCTCCGATAGCAGGATATCCGATATATGCCAGATGTGACCGGATCTGATGGGTTCTGCCCGTCTCCAATATGAGAGAAAGATCAGTAGCACGGCCAAATCTCTCAACCACTTCAAAGTGCGTGATCGAAGGTTTGCCTTCCGCTCTGACAACCATGCGTCTCCGGTCCGTAGAAGAACGTCCGATCGGAGCATCAATCGTGCCTTTATCGGAATCAACCACACCGTATACACAGCAGCGGTATTTTCTGACTACTTCATGGGAGGCAATCATCTTAGCCATTTTTTCATGAATGTCATTATTCTTGACTGCAATCATAAGACCGGACGTATCTTTATCAATTCTGTGGATGATGCCGGGACGAATTACACCGTTAATATCCGACAGCTGCCCTTTGCAGTAATAAAGGAGTGCGTTGACAAGCGTACCGGAAGCATGTCCCGGCGCCGGATGAACAACCATTCCCTGGGGTTTGTTGATGACAAGGAGGTCATTATCTTCATATACAATATCAAGCGGGATATTTTCAGGCAGCGCATGCATCATTTGCGGTTCCGGCATATCAATAGTAATTGCCGCACCAATACTTGTCTTGGCCGAAGGTTTTGCCTTACTGCCGTTTACAAGTGCTAATCCATCTGTAATCAGTGAAACGGCATACGATCTGGATATTTCCGGCACATTCTCGGAAATATAAACATCAAGCCTCATGTTTGCTTTTGTAACGATAATTTCATGCATCATTTGCTGGACTCTTCCCTTCTGTTGCATCCGAATCTGTTGGAAGACTGGTTTTCATTTTATCTTCTTCCGTGCGGAATAGCTTCTTGTCAAACATCAGCAGAACTGCAAGCAGAATGGATCCGCATACAATACACATATCTGCGAGGTTGAATATTGGAAATGTATAGGTACCGAATGTAAACATCAGATAATCGACTACCGATTTAACACGAATACGATCGATCATGTTGCCTATGGTTCCTGATACAAGAAGTGCAATGGCAAAACGAATCCAAAATACCTGCCTGCTGCGGAGTCTGAAGAGTATATATAAAAGTATAACAGATACAACAACCGAAATACCGGAAAGCAGGAAAATGCCCCAGTTGTTTTCGGCAAGGAAACTGAATGCACCGCCAGTATTCGTAGCATGAACGATGGAGAAAAACCCATCTATAACAGGAACCTCTCCTCCGAAAACAATATTCTGTGTAATTAGATTCTTAATGAATTGGTCGAAAAAAACAAGGACGGCAATCAGTACATACAGCATTTTATATTTCCCTTTCATCTACATATTGGTTGATTAATCGTACGTTTAGTTAATGAGCGGATCAAAAATGAATCAGGTTTCAAAAAGCTGTACTCGTTCAATGGCCAGGCATCGCCCTGATTTAGGATCCAAAGATGCAAATATGCCATTAATCATTGCATTTCCGTCAGCTGGAACATATGCAGCAGGAAGCTGATCAACTAAGCGACGCAGGGATATTTCGACATCCATTCCAAGAACACTGTATGCGGCACCTGTCATACCGGCATCTGTTATGTGGCCGGTACCCCGTTCTAGTATCTTTTCGTCAGCTGTCTGAACATGTGTATGTGTCCCTATTACCAGCGATACACGGCCATCCAGATAATAACCCATCGCCTGCTTCTCAGAAGTGGCCTCTGCATGAAAATCAACAAGAACCATACGTGCATCAAGTTCCGCCTTGTACTTTGCCAGCAACCGGTCTGCAGCCACATAGGGAGAGTCGCACGGATCCATTCCTACCCGGCCGAGCAGATTGAACACAAGGAGTTTACCTTTGTCGCCGCCGTCAAAAAGAGCATAATCAAATCCGGGCCAGGAAGCCGATACATTAGCAGGCCTAACGATGCGTTTCTCTGATTCGATAAATCGAAAAAGATCTGCCCTTGAGAATGTATGATTGCCCATTGTGATGATATCGACACCAAAGTTGAAAAGATCACGGGCAATCGGGTTGGTCAGGCCAAAGCCTGCAGCTGCGTTTTCTGCATTGGCAACACAGACATCGACGTCGTACTGCCGGCGCAGGTCTCCGAGTTTATCCTTGAGGATCTTTCTGCCAGGCTGGCCAACTATATCTCCAATAAAAAGAACGTTCAAGGGCACCCCCTATTATGCGGTAATCAAATAAGACACCCAATCATTTTACCATAAAAAAGGCGTTCTATCCTTTGATTCTCATCAAGGATAAAACGCCTTTATCAGGATCGTACACTAAAACGGAAAAACATTACTTGGCATAATCAGACGCTCTTGTTTCGCGAATGATGTTTACCTTGATCTGTCCGGGATAGTCAAGCTCTTCTTCGATCTTCTTACAGATCTCTCTGGCCTTAAGAATCATATCCGGATCGCTGACGATTTCAGGAATAACCATGACACGAATTTCGCGTCCGGCCTGAATCGCGTACGATTTTTCAACGCCTTCAAAACTTGTCGCAATCTCTTCGAGTTTCTGGATACGTTTAATGTATGTTTCCAGATTTTCACGACGGGCTCCTGGTCTTGCAGCAGAAATTGCATCAGCAGCGGCAACAAGAACGGCAATCAATGTCTCCGGTTCCACGTCACCGTGGTGGGCCTGAATGGCGTTGATGATTTCAGGAGTTTCTTTGTAACGACGTGCGATGTCCGCGCCAAGTTCAATATGAGATCCTTCCATTTCGAAATCAGCAGCTTTGCCAATATCATGGAGAAGACCGGCGCGTTTTGCAAATGTAACATCTAAACCAAGTTCCGATGCCATCATACCTGTGATCCAGCAAACTTCGATAGAGTGCTGCAGAACATTCTGGCCATAACTTGTACGATAACGCAGTTTACCGAGATATTTGATTATCTCAGGATGCAGACCGATGATACCCGTATCAAATGCAGCACGCTCACCCTCCTGCTTGATGGTTTGCGCGACTTCTTTTTTGGCTTTTTGCGCCATCTCTTCGATACGCGCCGGATGGATACGTCCATCTACAATTAGCTTTTCTATGGTAAGTCTTGCAATTTCTCTTCGAACAGGATCAAAACTTGACAGGATAACAGCCTCGGGCGTGTCATCGATTATCAGGTCAACTCCTGTAATAGTCTCTATTGCGCGGATGTTTCTTCCTTCCCGTCCGATAATGCGGCCCTTCATTTCATCATTAGGCAATGTAACGACGGACACGGTAACTTCGGAAACATAGTCAGAAGCGTAACGTTGTATTGAACTAACGATAATATCTTTGGCTTTTCTGTCTGCCTCTTCCCTCGTCTGCTCTTCCATTTGTTTGAGCAGAGCAGCCATATCATGGCTGTACTCAAGACGGGCCTGATCCAGAACAAGATTTCTTGCATCTTCTACGGTCAGGTTGGAAATTCGTTCAAGTTCAAATACTTTCTGTCTTTCCAGATCACGTGCATGTTCTTCCATCGCGAGCACATCACTGACACGTAAATCCAGCGCGTCTTCTTTCTGCTCGAGATTTTCCAGTTTCTTGTCAAGAGTTTCTTCTTTTTGTTCAATTCTGTGACGTTCCTTGGCAAGCTCGGCTTTTCTCTCACGGACATCCCGCTCAAGTTCAACCTTTGCTTTGGTAATTTCTTCTTTTGCCTGCAAAAGAAGTTCTCTTTTTCGGCTCTCCGCAGTCTTTTGTGCTTCGCCAACCAGCTTTTCTGCATCTGAATCAGCTTTTACGATGTCTTCCTGTAATTTTTTCTGCCGCGCGGAAAATCCCTTGCGATAAAAGACAACTACAGCAATAATACCGATAACACCAACCAGGAGACCAATTGCTATTCCTATGAATAACTTATCTATGGTACTCACCCCCAATATTAAATTTTCAAGTTACAAAACTTTTGCACAAATTATGAATAAGCACGTTAATCATTTTAATAATTATGCGCTATGTATGTCAACTCTTTTGTTCATTTGAGGTTCAAACTTTTGTTAAAATCGAAATGATTCCAATATTTGATATTCCCAATATGAAAATAACCGGACATGATTGGTTAAATCATGTCCGGTCTTTCAAATTAGTTAAAAACAAAAGAAGGGCTCAGAACAGCTGCAGATGACAGATTTCACTGTTCAACCAGACTTTCCGGATATATTTCGCGCGGGGCATAATGTGTGTGCAGCAGTTCATGCGCTAAATGTCCGTTTGGTTCCCCGAGGAATTCTTTGTACAGAGTCATGACTTCACTGTTCTTATGGCTTTTGCGCTCAGGCATCTTTTTGTCTTCTTCATAAAGCGCTTTTGCACGTTCGGAACGAATATCGATATCCATCAGGTTCTGCGCGGATACCTGCGGCTGTCCGCCGCCGCATACGCAGCCGCCTGAGCAGCCCATGATCTCTATGAAGGTATATTTAGGTGCTGTACCGGCTCGGATGGCATCCAGAAGCTTTCTGGCGCCTGCTGTGCTGTGTGCAACAGCAACTTTGACTGGCATTCCTGCCAGTGTCAGATCAGCTTCCTTGACATCGTCTGCAACACCGCGAACTGTTTTGTATTCAAAGGCAGGAAGATCCTTATCCTCTAAAATATCTGCGACAGTACGCAGAGCTGCTTCCATAACACCGCCGGTTGCTCCGAAGATAACCCCGGCACCTGTATATTCGCCCATAAGATCCTGATCAGGAGCTTCGTCAGGAAGAGAATTGAAGTCAATTCCTGCTTCACGAATCATACGTGCGAGTTCCCTTGTCGTAATGACAACATCAACATCACGCAAGCCGTCCTGATCCCTAAGCTGGTCACGTGCAGCCTCTGTTTTTTTGGAGGTGCAAGGCATTACGGACACAGTGAAAATTGAGTTTGGTTCAATTTCATTTTTCTGTGCATAGTATGTCTTAATTAGGGCTCCCTCCATCTGATGAGGTGATTTGCAGCTCGAAAGATTCGGAATAAAATCAGGGTAGTAGAACTCGCAGAAACGAATCCAGCCGGGCGAGCAGGATGTAATCATAGGAAGAACTCCGCCGTTGTTTATTCGGCCGATAAGTTCGGTTCCCTCTTCAATTATGGTAAGGTCGGCTCCAAAGTTCGTATCATAGATCTTATCCGCACCGAGCCTGCGCATAGCGGCAAACATTTTGCCGGTAGCACGGGTGCCGATCGGAAGACCGAACTCCTCGCCGATTGCAGCTCGAACAGCAGGGGCTACCTGCATGACAACATGTTTATTCGGATTATGGATAGCTTCCCATACCTTTTCTGTCTCTTCCTTCTCATGGAGGGCGCCGACAGGACAGGCAATGATGCACTGGCCGCAATATATGCAGGGTGCATCAGCCATGGATACATCGTATGCCGGTCCGATGCTTGTTGCGAATCCGCGGTTCAGGAATGAAAGAACGCCAATATCCTGTTTTTCACAGGCAGATACGCATCGTCCGCACTTAATGCATTTACTTCCGTCCCTGATAATGGAGAACGATTTATCATCATATACCGATGGGCTCTTCTCACCGTCAAAGGTTATTCCGCGGATTGAATACTCATCAGCCAGTGTTTGCAGTTCGCAGTTGCGGTTGCGGATACAGGCAAGACAATCTCTGTTATGGTCAGAAAGAATCATTTCAAGTGTGGACCTTCTTGTAGCACGAACCTTGGCACTATTAGTATGAACAATCATACCTTCACTGACCGGCATAACGCAGGCCGCAGCAAGTGCACGTGCTTTTTCAATTTCGACAAGACAGACGCGGCATGCGCCTACTTCATTAATCCCTTTCAGGAAACACAGGGTAGGGATCTTAATGCCAGCACGTCTTGCCGCTTCGAGAACGGTATACGTGGAAGGTACACTAACCGCAACCCCGTCAATGGTAAGATTCACCATGTTCACTGTTATTCACGCTCCTTTTTGAAAATGACAGATGTCCCAAAGACAACCGGCCATTATTGTTTCACTACAGCCTTAAACTTACATACTTCCATGCATGCTCCGCACTTAATGCATTTGGCAGCATCAATGACGTAAGTCTCTTTGCCGACAACGCCGGAGATGCAGTCAACCGGACATTTTTTGGCACAAAGACTGCACTTTTTACATAAATCAGGCACAATATAGTATTGTGTCAATCCTTTACAGACATGGCATCCGCACTTCTTCTCAACAACATGCTCCAAATATTCATTACGGAAATGATGGAGTGTCGAAAGAATCGGGTTTGCGGCAGTCTGTCCGAGAGCACAAAGTGATCCGTTCTTCAGGGCAAGTGCAATTTCCTCAAGCGATTTAATATCATCAAGAGTGCCGGTGCCGTTTGTGATCTTTGTGAGGATCTCAAACATACGTTTGGTGCCGATACGGCAAGGCGCACATTTTCCGCAGGACTCGTCAACCGTGAATTCAAGGAAGAACTTGGCAATATCAACCATGCATGTGTCTTCGTCCATAACAATCATCCCGCCGGAACCCATCATAGACCCGACAGAAATCAAATTGTCATAGTCAATCGGTGTATCTATCAGCGATGCAGGAATACAGCCGCCGGACGGACCGCCGGTCTGAACGGATTTGAATTTTTTACCGTTCGGAATACCTCCGCCGATTTCAAATACGATTTCGCGTACAGTAGTTCCCATCGGAATTTCAACAAGGCCAACGTTGTTGACTTTACCGCCGAGGGCAAATACCTTGGTTCCCTTGGATCGTTCCGTTCCAATTGAGGAAAACCAATCTGCTCCGCGATTCATAATGACAGGAATATTCGCGAATGTCTCAACGTTGTTGAGAATCGTCGGTTTGCCAAAGAGCCCCTTGACTGCCGGGAACGGAGGACGAGGCGTAGGATTCCCGCGTTTGCCTTCTATGGAACGCATCAATGCAGTTTCTTCACCGCAAACGAATGCTCCGGCACCCAGACGTATATCCAGATCAAAAGCAAATCCCGAATCGAAAATATTATCACCCAGGAGACCATACTCCCGTGCCTGGTCAATAGCGATGCTTAATCGTTCAACAGCAATCGGATACTCAGCCCGGACATATACGAAGCCCTGGTGTGCGCCAATGCAATAGCCCGCAATCGTCATAGCTTCAATGACACTGTGAGGATCACCTTCCAAAATGGAACGGTCCATGAAAGCTCCCGGATCACCTTCGTCAGCGTTGCAGCAAACATATTTGGTGTCATTATGAACTTTAGCTGCAAATTCCCATTTACTTCCGGTGGGGAATCCTCCGCCGCCTCTGCCGCGAAGTCCGGATGATTTTATCTCGGCAATAATTGACATCGGATCTCTTTTTTCGGTAAGAATTTTGCCGATAGCCTGATATCCGTCATGCGCAATATATTCATCTATCTTCTCAGGATTAATTACGCCGCAGTTTCTAAGTGCAATACGGAGTTGTTTCTTGAAGAAACTATTGTCTTCCGCTGAATAACTTGCGTCCGTAGGGGCAACAGCCGTCAGCGTCATCAGACGATGTACATAACGGCCTTTCAGCAAATGTTCGCTGACAATTTCGTCAACGTCTTCCGGAGTAACGCGGTAATACATAACGCCCTCAGGGTAGATAACCACGACAGGACCTTCGGCACAGAGTCCAAAACATCCTGTTTTTACTATTTTGATTTCCTTGTCAAGACCATACGTCGGCAGCAGTTCCGAAAATCGGTCCATAATTTGGGGAGAACTTGATGATGTGCATCCGGTTCCGCAGCAGACAAGGACATGTGCACGAAATAACTCCATGTTCTTATGCCTCCTTATACTTTGCTATGATTCCGGGGATTTCGTCGGGCGTGAGACGGCCATATACATCATCATTCACGAGAATGACGGGGGCAAGACCAC
>Ga0209125_1000364_pt1 | contig 62397 bp, 52 predicted proteins | sample BarGraIncub1131A_FD_184503 | JGI IMG/M metagenome (GOLD analysis project Ga0209125, IMG submission 184503) | Arctic peat soil microbial communities from Barrow, Alaska - Barrow Graham LP Incubations 11-31A (SPAdes) (version 2) | ecosystem: Environmental > Terrestrial > Soil > Wetlands > Peat... | reverse complement strand
CCGCTGCAGTTCAAAAAGGATCCCTGGTATTTGTCGGAGACGGGATTAATGATGCGCCGGTTCTGGCTCGTGCCGATATAGGCATTGCAATTGGTGCGATGGCATCCGGCGCAGCTATCGAGGCTGCCGATATTGTCATCATGACAGATGACCTCCAGGCACTCCCAAAGGCAATCCGGATTGCCCGGAAAACAAAACGAATCGTGATGGAGAATATCTTCTTTGCCCTTTTTGTAAAGGGATTGATTCTTGTCCTTGCCTCCCTCGGGCTTACCAACCTGTGGTTTGCGATTTTTGCAGATGTTGGTGTGGCCGTCCTGGCCATACTGAATTCTGTCCGCGCAGGGAGATAAAAAATCGTAAAAACAAAGGAATCCGTATATCGGGTTTTTTTGTACATCAGAGATTATCTTTTGAAAATTTGGTTTTCACCTTCCATCGGCCATGGTTCGAGCTCGAGCAGGTCGACAGCCAGCGGGCAGATGTTCAGAAGGCTTCCGCCCGCTCTGACTTCATTAACAGGAACATTTCCGCCTGCTGCAAGATAGAAAGTATAATACTGATCCCGGTCCAGTGTATATCCATGCTGACCCGCTTCAAATGTCCCGAAGCAGAAACCGTCAGCCGCTGCGAAACCGTAGGCGAATTCGCTGTCCGCGCCGGAAGTGTACATCTCCTCAGCTGTAAGGAGTCTGGCAAAGCCGGGGCTTAACAGGCTGTCTTGTACAAAGGCAGAAATTTCAGTCTTTTTTTGTTGATTATATATTCTTAAGAAGCAGCAGCCGCCTGCGGTGTGGAAATAAGCATCGGAATAGGACAAACCGTACTTTGTGAGCAGTTCATTCGGATTGATGGCGGTGTGAACTGCGCAGCAGTTGTGATCGCTGAAAACAATAATTGATGTCGAGTCGGAAAGACCTGCCTTCTGAAGGCTTGTGATGAGTTCGCCAAGCCGGTTATCCAACTGATGGAGCGCTTCCCATGCCTCGGGGCTGTTGGGTCCGAAATGATGTTTTTCCAGATCGGCCATAAGGAGATGGACCATTGTAAGGTCCGGCTTTTTGTGTTCGATTGCCCTGCAGGCTGTTGCCGTAGTGAACAAATCAAGTGCTTCCGGCTTTTTGGACATCATCCTGTGTCCGAAGCGCAGAAGGGAAGAGAGCTCAAACCCGGTCGACCCATATTGACTTGTATACTTTATGCGCTGCCAGACCGGTATATGGCCCGCAATTTCAACAAAGTTGTAACGAATGCTTTTGGATCCGCCTGTGACCGGATACAGAACAGTACACACTGTTTTACCGGCTTTGGCTGCCTCGTCCGTCAATGTCCTTACACGGATGTTTTTGACGTAGAATTGCCATTTTTCGGTCTTGTTGGACGGTTCCTGGAAATCATTGTCCATAATCCCGTGTGTTCTCGGAAGAACACCTGTCTGGATAGTCGTGTGCGTCGGATATGTGTTGGATACAAAAACGGAGGATACATCGCGTACCAGCGTACCGCGGCGGCAAAGGGCCGAAAAATTCGGGAAAGTGAGAAGGCGGTCAATATCCTGACTGCCCACTGCATCAAATGACACCATAAGAAGGCGTGCAGTACTCGTCATATATGGATCCTTTCATAGAATAATTAAAAGTCCCGTAAAATACAATCTCAATTATATGCTTAAATGATAAACCTGTCTGTATACATTGCCGGCGGACAGAAATGCAATATTGCAGCCGAGGCTTTTCCCGTGTGCCAATGCCGTTGGAGTGTTATTATATAGATAACAAGTGCAAGTTCCATTCTAGCTTTTCAGGAATACGAACGATGGGAGGCCTGCATATGCTGACGGGCACCTGACTTGAAAAGGAGCGTGATTTTGTGAGATACGTTTTAACCCAGGGTAACTGGAGAGCGGTTGTTGATACATTAGGCGCGGAACTGATTTCCTGTAAGGAAAAAGACCTTGAATATGTCTGGTCCGGCAACCCTGCCTATTGGACAGGACATGCACCCGTTCTTTTCCCGATAGTCTGTGCACTGAGAAATGACCGTACCAGTTTCGGCGGAATGCCGTTTGCTATGAAACAGCACGGCTTTGCCAGAAAAAGTGAATTCACAGTGTTGTCGGTTACCGAAAACAGCATTTCCCTGAAGCTCATGGATTCTCCCGAAACGAGGGAACAATATCCGTTTTCTTTCGGGCTGATTGTCAGGCACGAGCTTACAGGGAATGGATTCCGGACTGACTATGAAGTACAGAATCTGGACAGCACAGTCCTTCCGTTTGCGCTAGGGGGGCATGCAGGCTTTAACTGTCCGCTCTCGGAAGGAGAGGCTTTCGCTGATTACCAGGTGGAGTTTGCTGAAAAAGAAGATTCGAATGTGTTTTTACTCAATGACAAAGGGCTTCTTTCACCTGACCGCAAAAGAGCAGTTTTGACACAGAATGGGAAGGTACTTCCGGTTACTGTGGATATGTTTGCTGAATCCGCCCTGGTTTTTCTTCACATAAAATCAAGAAAACTCTCCCTTGTGCATCGCAAAAAAGGTACGGGAATTGATTTTTTCTTTGATAATTTCTGTAATTTCGGGATATGGACCCCGCCGGGCAAAGAGGCCCCGTTCCTTTGCCTTGAACCCTGGCAGGGAATTCCGTCCTATGAGACGGATGCATGGATCTTTGAAGAGAAGGCGGACATAGTCTTCCTCCCTGTGGGAGAAAGCTATAAGGCAGGATATCAAATGATACGGCGCTGATGTACTTTTTTATATTTGATACTCTGCAGGCGGGTTCGGGTCAGAAGTCTGCGTTATACATAAGAGGAGGCACTTACAATGATTGACAGTACATCCGGCGAAGGCGTTTATATGGGCGTCCGGAAAAGGATTTTTCTGATTGTTCTGGACAGCTTTGGGATTGGCAGGCAGCCTGATGCCAAAGCTTTTGGTGATGAGGGCAGTAATACTCTGGCTGCCATTGCTGGAAGTTCTGAGCTCAACGCACCCAATCTGACAAAGCTTGGCCTTTTTTCGATTGATGGGGTAAAAGAGGATGTTATTGCTTCCCGGGCCGCTCTTTCCGGCGGGGGAGACTCTAATTTGTTCAAACTGCCTCAGGATGATTATGTTCCGATAGGTGCATATGGCCGCCTCGAAGAAAAAAGCATCGGAAAAGATACGACGATAGGCCACTGGGAAATTGCCGGCATCCTGTCGGAGAATCCGCTTCCTGTATATCCGCACGGTTTTCCGCCTGAAGTGATTGCCGCCTTTGAAGCCGCGACAGGACGTAAGACTATCTGTAATATGCCGTATTCAGGTACCGACGTGATCAGGGACTTTGGCAGGGAACATGTCAGGACGGGTGCCTTGATTGTGTACACGTCCGCTGACAGTGTATTTCAGATTGCTGCGCACGAGGGCGTTGTCCCGATTGAAGAACTGTATCGTTACTGCGAAATCGCGCGCGGGATTCTAACCGGCAGGCATGCTGTCGGGCGTGTCATTGCACGCCCGTTTGAAGGTGAATATCCGGATTTTAAAAGGACACCGCGCCGTCATGATTTTTCGCTTCTGCCGCCGAAAAAGACTCTTTTGGACTTGCTTGTTGAGAACAAAAAAGATATGATTGCGGTCGGAAAGATCCATGATATTTTTGCAGGCCGCGGCATAACACGGTTTCTGAGGACTTCGGGAAATGCTGACGGTGTCGAGAAGACAAAGGTGATTTTGAAGGAGTCGTTTGAAGGACTGTGCTTTGTGAATCTGGTTGATTTTGACATGATGTACGGGCACCGCAATGATATTGATGGATATGCTGCAGCAATTTCTGCATTCGACAAGGCGCTCCCGGATATTCTGCAGCTTATGCAGCCGCTGGATATCCTGATGATTACTGCGGATCACGGCTGCGATCCGTCCACTCCTTCGACAGATCATTCCCGGGAATGCGTTCCGCTTTTGGTTTATGGAGAAATGGTTAAAAAGGGCGTGAACCTTCATACCAGGCAGACTTTTTCCGATATTGCGGCAACAATTGCAGAATACCTGGACATTCCTATGGACAGTAAAGAAACTATTTCAGGAACATCCTTCTTATCATCCATTTTGTAGGTCAGGTTTACAATGCCAAAAATATAAAATACAGCATACAAATACTGGAGGAACTACATGTCAGATTTATTCTTAACTCCGGAAGCAGCATGTGAAAGATTATTAATGAGGTAGGGGGATAATTACGATGGAGGAATTTTATGCAAAAGAAGAGCAAAAGGAACTCGTTGATGCGGCACGTGCAGCGCGCGCTAATTCATACTCGCCTTATTCACACTTCCAGGTTGGCGCCGCAATACTGACAAAGGACGGGAAGATATTTACAGGCTGCAATATTGAATCTGCCTCTTTTTCGCCGACAAACTGTGCCGAAAGGACAGCTGTCTTTAATGCTGTCAGCGAAGGCATACGGGAATTCACTGCGATTGCGATTGTCGGAGCCTTTGAGAACCAGCCGTTGACTTATGTTGCGCCCTGCGGCGTTTGCCGGCAGGTCCTTCGTGAGTTTTGCGATCCTGATACGTTTCAGATATTACTTGCACAGGAAGACTACCTGACAAGAAGTTACTCTTTGGAGGAACTTCTGCCTGAAGGGTTCGGCCCGGAAAATTTTGCATAGAAGGTGCCAGTATGATTTATTTGCTTGCCGTGCTACATGCTCTTGTTGATGCGGCCTGTGCGGCCAAGCTCTATTCTGCAGCAGGAAGTCTTTCCGTACAGCAGCTTTCATCGTGGTTTTTTCTGTATAATCTGCTTGCTTTTTCAACGCAGGCTATTATGGGCGGATTTCTGGATGTGATCTCACAAAGACAAAATCGACTATCCGTGAAATTTTCTTCCGGTAAATACAGCAGTCCCAATCTGTACCTGATCTTTGCTGTTTCCGGTGCGCTTATTGTCGCGCTCGGGGCGGCAATTTCATTTTCGCTGCCAGTGGCCATTTGCCTTATCGGTATGGGAAACAGCTTTTTCCATGTCGGCGGCGGCGGATATTCCCTTTCTGTTTCCAAAGGGAAGGCCGCCGGGATCGGGATATTTGTCGGTCCCGGCAGCCTGGGACTTGCGGCAGGGATTCTTTTTCCTGATATGAAACTGGTTTATGTAATTGGCCTTGTCATTGCCGGTATGGCTGTTGTTTTTCAGGGAGCGATGCGAGGCAGCAGATATATCAAAAAATCCTCGGATTCCCTGCAGGAATTTCTGAAGGAGAAAAAGGTTCATAATAACGCCGCGGATGAATCCATCCGGGAGGTACCGTCCCTGCCGCCATGGATACTCGTACTGACAGCAATTCTGCTTTGCCTTGCGGTCGCTTTTCGTGCATTTGGAGGATCCTTTCCCGGTTATTCCTGGAAAAAGGGAATCCCGGCAATTCTTATCGCTGCAATCTTTGTCATGGCCGGCAAAATTGCCGGAGGATTTGCCTATGATCAATTCGGCGCATGGAAAACAATTGTCATATCTTCTGTCTTTGCGGCACCTGTCATTGTGCTTTTTTCGGGAAATGCACCGGCCTCGCTGTTGGGTATTTTTGCCTTGAACATCGCGATGCCGGTAACCCTTGTGCTCCTGTACCGCTGTCTTCATCAATACCCGGCCTTTTCATTCGGTCTGGCCGCAAGTGTTCTTTTTCCGGGATCCCTTCTCGGACAAATGGCCGGTGCCGGTTTAAAAAAAGAGCCTGCATGGGAAAGCTCTGCAATATTCATTTGCTGTTCAATGGCCGCCCTGCTATTTGTTCTGATAAGCTATAGGTTGATTACCCGAGGGAAAAATAAAAAGGAGGATTTTTCATGATTACAAATGCTGTTGTAAACAAGCTGCTGGATGTCGCTGTTTTCCCGGATGTATCCGGTGCTGTGCCGATGTTTGTTGTGCTGCTCATTGCCTGTGGGGCTGCACTGATCATCGGCGCAATTCTTCTTTTGTACTTTCTTGTCTTCAAAAATAGAAAAAAGAAATGATTCAGGCGGCTGTTCTGACGGTTCTTATGGAAACTTTTCTGTTTTTTCTTTATGGATATCGACAGAAGAGGTTTCTAGCTGTTGTCGCGCTGGCAAACCTGCTAACGAATGTAACCCTTAATTTATCTGCTTTTTTGACGGCGCTGCTGTGTGCACGGCAGGGCTGGCCCATGTTCGCGGTATATGCGGTATTTGGTGTGGGAGAAATTGGCGCGGTTGCTGTCGAGTATATTATCTATAAGAGTTATTTTGCAAGAGCCGTTTCAAGCACGCGCCCTGACGCGGCCGGGAGTACATTTGAAAATCAGGGCGATAACCAGAGCCAATCTGCAGTCACAAACCGGAACCGGATACTTTTTCTCCAGACACTTTCGACAAATGCCGCGTCTTTTTTGACGGGACTCTTTATTGCATTTATATGGGGCTGAAGAAAACACGTTTATTCAATAATTTTAACGGGCTTTTCATAAAGTGCAGCAAACATGATAATAAAACCGATAAAGCCCAGAATCGTCGCAACAAATAGCATGCTTTGGAGGCCCCATTTGTCGAGGATGAATCCGCCGCCCAGATTTCCAAAGACGTTTCCGATTCCGATTCCGGCGACCATCGAGATTGCCTGTGCGCGCACACGGTCCGCATCGGTAACCGAGTGATCCGAAAAATGAACGGCGGCCGGTGTATAGAGCCCGAAAGCCGGCATCTGGAAGGCCTGTACCAGAAAAAGAAGCGAAATACTCGGAACGAACATGGTAGCGAGCGATTTGAGGAAAAACGAAAAAGCGGAAATGGTCAAAAGCTTATGACTGCTGATCCGCCTTGCCAGGATACTGTAAATAAACATAATCGGGAGCTCGAAAGCCGCGGAAATGCCGCGTATGATTCCCTGATCCGTTATGGACCCGCCAAGCGAGTCCGTGATATTCGGTAGAAAGTTGCTGACACAGGCATGGCAGGCAAAAATAAAAGAGGAAGCTATGCAAAAGCCGGTATATACTTTGTTTCTTCGCAGAAAAGTCCAGATATTTGTCTGGGGAATCTGTGCCGGTGATGCGACATCGGCTGCCGGTTGTCCCTTGTATGGGGGAGCATACATTCTCCATATAAGGATGCACGTAATAAGCACAAGAATAACGGAAAAGGGAATGATCATATCTGTACCGGATATATCAACGAGTTTGCCCAGAAGAACACCTGCCAAAGCGAAAGATAAAGATCCGATACCCCGGGATACCCCGTAATTTATTTTGACTCCGGCATTTGTAAGCTGCATCGCAATGGCATTTATGAACGCTGGAGCTGAATACTCCGTCATTCCGATAACCATAAATATAAGGACAGCCGGAAGGAAAAGATGCGGTAGAAAAAAGAAAACAGAAGAAATGGCGGCGCCGAAAAGAAGCATGGCAGTAACGATATTTTTCAGGGGAATGCGGGGATGTTTCCCTGCAAATGTCGAAATGAGGGGCTGTGCGATAATGGATGCGATAGACTGCATCGCCAGGATGATTCCAATTTCGGAATCAGTGAAATTCTTGGACTGCAGGAGCACAACCGCAAATCCGCCAAGCGGCAGGAAAGAAACCCAAAATGAGCCCTGAATTGCTGCAAATTGCAGGTTAACCTTCTTTGTTAATGACATTTTGGTTTTGGGCATTGAGCTGATTCTCCTTTTCGAACCGCGGAAACGTTATATTAGTATAGCAAATGATTGGAAAGATTGCGGATTTTTCTGATTTAATGTACATTCGAGCGTATACGAAAGATATAAGGAGCGCAGCATTTCATGAAAATGATGTATCAGATCGGCCTTCTTTTTGGTGTCTGCCTGCTTGGACAGGCCGTTTCGGTTTTTTTGCCGATTTCTTTTCCGGGAAGCGTGCTGAGCATGATTATCCTGTTTCTTCTTCTGTTTTTCCGTGTGATCAAGGTCGACCATATCCGGCAGAAAGCGGATTTCCTTCTTAAGAACATGTCGTTCTTCTTTATCCCTGCCGGAATCGGCATCCTTTCAAGTTTTGACCTGATCCGCAGCAGCATCCTGCCGCTCATTACTGTAATTATAGTGACAACAATCCTTACCTTCGGGGCGACGGCTCTCACGGTGCAGGGAGTAATTGCGCTGCAGGACCGTCACGCACAGGCGAAACAGACAAAGGAGAAGTCTAGTGAGTGAAGTATATGCATCTCCGTTTTTCGGAATATTCCTTAGTATTCTTACCTTTGAGATTGGTGTCCGGATCAACAAAAAAACAAAATCCGCCGTCGCAAATCCTCTTCTTATCGCGGTGATCCTGTGTATCCTAGTCATTAAAATCTTCCGGATCCCTCTTGAAAGCTACTATGTCGGAGGCGATTTGATTACCGTATTCCTCGGACCTGCTACGGCGGTTCTTGCACTGTCTATTTACAGTCAGTTCGCACTCCTGAAGAAATATTTTCTGCCAATTCTTTTAGGCACGATTACCGGATCCCTGGTTTCGGTCAGTTCGGCATATCTGCTTTGCAAATTATTCCATCTCGACGATGTCCTGACGCGTTCCATGCTCACCAAGTCAGTTACGACCCCGTTTGCAATTGCTATTTCCAAAAATATCGGAGGCATACCTTCGGTTGCCGTGGCAGCCGTAGTGATGACCGGCATCCTGGGCTCCGTATTTGCGCCGCTTCTGATCCGGTTATTCCATGTCAAAAATCCGGTCGCAGCCGGGGTGGCCATTGGTACATCAAGCCATGCTGTAGGTACATCCAAAGCAATAGAATTAGGGGAGACCGAAGGTGCCATGAGTGGAATCGCGATTGGTATGGCAGGCATTGTCACCGTGATTATTTCACTTTTCCTTTAAACAAAAAGTGGAGTACATACGACAATTTTGATTTATGTGCAAACCTTATATCGGTGATCAGTTTCAGGCATTCCGAATAGGCGCAGGCCACCTCGTCATCGGTAGGAAGATGACGGCCGTAGATCCATTTGTCATAAATACCTGTAATATGACGGATATCGAAATCGTAAGTATCTTTCCTGCAGCCGGCGATGTATACCGGAATATTGCGCAGCTTTCCGGCAAAATCGGACGCCGTGTCAGCAGGGTCAATGCGGATACGAAGAAGGGATAAATGACTCATGCTTCTGATCCACAGGTATGACAAGATTTCTTCCGGGGATTTATTTTCTTTGATTTCATCCAGAGGATGCAGGCTGAACTGCCTGTTCCAGCGCCGGAGAGCCAGAAGAAGGAAGCCGGCAGCAATAAGGAAGACTGCAAAAAGCAGCGGAAGGAACAGAAGGCGAAGGACTGCTGCAGCGGCCGAAAGGAAACCGCCGGAACTGTCCGTCACAGGCGCGGGACTGTTGTTGTCATGCGGTGGGATATATCCTTCCTCTGGCGGGATGAATGCCGGTATATCGGAAGGCAGATCGGTTCCCTGAGGGGTTCCTTCCGAAAGGGAGCCGCCGCCGGGCAGGCTGCTTGCGGTCGCATCAATCGGAATCCAGCCGATGCCGTTGATATATACTTCACACCAGGCGTGCCCGTTCTTGCCTGTTACAGTGACGGTTTCGGGTGAATCTTCGGTTGCAGTATCCGGAACATCAACAACAAAACCCTCTACATACCGGGCTGGAACACCGTTAATCTTAGCCATTACCGTCATAGCTGAAGCAAAATAGGTGCAGTACCCGGTTTTGGTGGCAAGGAAAGATTCCACAAAATCCCCGTCCGCAGGAGGAATACCGACATCAAGTGAATATGTAAAATTCGTCAGGAGGTCTTCCCTGATTGCAAACACCTTTTCAAGCGGCGTCTTTGCATCGGCCGTAAGGGAAAAGGCATAATCCTGCACAGATACCGGAGCGCTGATGGAAAGGTAGCCGTCTTTGATTTCTTTCATGCGCCCCTCAGAATCGGCAGTCTCCGGATGTGCAAGGATATAAGATTCCAGTGCGAGAAGATTGGTTTTATAGTCCGGCCCGGATGTTTTGAAATGAGCGAAGGTAAGGGAATATACTTCGCCCGGGGATACAGTCTGATTCTGGAATATTTCTGAGGACTGGTTATAATACACGGTAAATTTTGGGTTTATGACATCAAGCAGATGGTCGGCAGAAAAAAGCGTAGTACCTATATGTTCGCTCATATTTTTAATGGTAACCGTCTGGTCCGCCATAACGGCTTCGTACAGGTTTTGCGGGATTACCGTGATGTCCGGCCGGTTCATGTCAAAGAAATCTTTCGTCTGATCCGACAAAAGATTCGAATGGAATCTGCTGGAGAACAGGGAATTTGAGCTGCTCCAGAAAATTCTCTCGTATTTGTCATATGTCGCTGCACGCAGAAGAAAATCAGACCCGCTGGTTACCTGCATAACCTTATCAGCCGGGACATAGGCGGGGCCGCCCAGCCGTTCATGCAGGGGATAGTAGCCAAGACCGCCCAAATTGAAGGAGCTGCGGTTCGATGTACTCGGCAAAGGGAGATGAAGGGCGGAAAGGATATCGTTGGTCGTGTCCGTTACACTCTGCGAACGGAGGCTTTCGGCAGGGAACGAATACGATACGGCAAACGAAATAATAAGTCCCGCAGTTATCAGGGGAAGGAAGGATGTCAGTGTCTGCAGATAACCTCTCTGGGAATACACTTCGGAAACTTCTTTATGGATGGTGGTTTTAGCGGTCAGCGAAAACAGAAGAATGATTCCGAATACAGCAGGCAGAAGAAGTACGTAAGGCAATTCCTTATCAGAAAGAATACTTAGTGCAATGATAGGGATAACAGTCAGCAGGACAAGGAGAAGGGAACTGTCCAGAAGGCATGCGATGATAAAACAGAACAGAGAAATAATACAGACTGCAGCAATAAATAAAGTTAATTCAAATTGCTCGTTATGATTGGAGGAACCCATCACAAACGGGCCGAGCCATGCAAAAAACCGGGATGTATATTTATACAGCGCGGAAAGAACATCAGTGAAAACGGCAAGAATAAGGACCGGTATCGTCAGACCCGCCATTACAGCCAGAATGATTGCAAACCGATAGGTCATAAGAAGAAGGACAGACATGGCGGCAGCGCAGAATACAGACGTAGTTATCCATGAAAACTCACTGGATAGTCCCAGCATATCCAGCAAGAAAAGCTGAAGTCCCAGGGCGCTCAGGTAGGCACATAAAATGTGCAGGAATAAATCCAGATTCCATTTGGATGTCATAAGCCTTCTTCCTCCTTTGCAGTTTCTGCCGGGACCGGAACAGGAGGGGAAAGAAGAATGGTCTGAATGCCTTTGTCGGAACACAGGTGCGAAAGCACCTGCTGCTCTGCCTGATAACCCGCCTGCGGAATAAAACAGACGGAAACCGACGAGTAATCACCGGCGCGGTACGTGAGAAAGGAGAGGGGGGACGCTGTGACGGCCATGGTGAAAACCGTAAGTGTTGATTTCTCTGCTAGGACATACCCTGCAATCAGTTCCTTATATTCGGAAGGAATTTCATTTGTGAATTCGCGCTGCGCGAGAAAACAGCGTGCTGCTTCCCACGCATTCGAATGGACCAGCGAGAAGCGCCCGTCTGTTTTGGAGCTGTATCCGAGAATGACCATGGGAATCTGCTCGAGAAGAAGCGCGTGACAAAGGCTTGTCGCACTGCAGAGCATCAGATCTTTGCTTTTAACGGCAGCTTCACCGGAAAGGGGTGAGTCCGTCAAATCCAGATATATCAGATGCAGCTCCTTGGCGCCCTTTTCATATTCCTTCACGTGAAGCTTGCCGATACGGGCAGAATACTTCCAGTGAATGCTGCGCATGTTGTCCCCCCGTTCATACTCGCGTACGCCGACGGCTTCCGCCCGCTCCCTTGTTTTTCTGACAGGAAGCATGATCTCATCGTAAAGGAGGTCGGCATGTAAAAATGTCGAAGTGTCGGGAAGAACAGTCACATAGATAGGATTTCTATACAAATAGCGGTCCGAAGGGACCTTTATGTGCCATAGTCCGAAAATGTCGGTTATTTCGACATCAGTCACCTCCAGCGGAAAAGTCCCGCAGTAAGGTGACACAATGCGCAGGGGCACAGGCGTTGTTTTTCGAAATGAAGGAGAGACGTAAAAATCCCTGTGGGGTGTATGTGCTTCGGATATATTAGGGATATTGACAGATATTTTGGCATGGGCAACCGGAATAAACCTGGCTTTGGGCAGAAGTTTCCAGGTAAAAGGCTGCCCTTTTTCAGCAATACGGGAAGAAAGGTTCGTTCGCAGGCTGAATGAAAAAAACGACAGGAACAGCTGGAGCACGGAAATAACGAAAACAATCGCAAAAAGGAAAAAGGCATAGTAATATACAGCCATTCCGGAATACAAAACGGCCCAGAGGCTCAGCGCCCATAACAGGAAAAATCCGATACGCCGCCCTCTCATATTACTTGGGAACAGGGAGCGTGCGAAGCAGGTCGGTAAGAACCCCGTCCGGTGTCTTTCCGGCTGCATTGGATTCGGATCGAAGGGAGAGCCTGTGCGCGAGGACGGGCAGGCACATCTGCTTGATATCCTGAGGCATCACATAGTCCCGCCCTTCAAGAAGCGCGAGTGCCTTGGAAGTCTGCATCAGATGGATGGAAGCCCTCGGGCTGATTCCCAGCTTGAGGTCGGGATGTTTTCTTGTTGCGGCCGCGATTTTGGCAATATATTGCTTGATGGAGTCGGCACAGTAAATGTTTCGCGCCGCTTCCTGCAGTTCCGTGATTGTCTGGGAGAGAATTACGGGCTGAAGCGATGACGCAGCGGGGCACTCATCAACGCGGGTCATAATCGTCATTTCCTGTTCAACTGTGGGATAGCCCATATGAATAGAGAGGCAGAAACGATCCAGCTGCGCTTCGGGAAGGGGGAAGGTTCCCGCGTGCTCAATCGGATTCTGTGTGGCAAGAACCATAAAGGGCGCAGGGAGCGGATAAGTAATCCCGTCCACGGTTACCTGGTGTTCCTGCATGATCTCCAAAAGACTCGACTGGGTCTTGGGCGATGTACGGTTGATCTCGTCGGCCAGAATGATCTGGTGCAGGACCGGACCCGGCCGGAACTCAAACTCCTGCGTCTTCATATTGAAAATAGAGAAACCTGTGATATCTGACGGCATCACATCAGGCGTGAACTGGATTCGTGCAAAACTGCAGGCAAGGGATCTTGCCAGTGAATATACCATAGTGGTTTTGCCGATTCCGGGTACGTCCTCAAGGAGTGCGTGGCCTTTGCTTAAGAGGGCTATAAGCAGTAGATTTACGGCAGCATCCTTGCCGACCATAATCTTCTGCATATTCTGCCGCACATTCTGGATCTGTTCAAGAATTTGTTTCTGATCCATGTAAGATACCTCCGCAAACCAATTTTATATATCATAACATTTTGATAAAAGAAGCAACAGGTACAATCGGTTTTACAACTATTTTCTCCATATTGACACAAAAAACTGTGCAAGTGACTAAACGCCAAAAGGTATGTATATGCACAAAATCAACGTATAATGTATAATGTTCTGTAAATTGTGAGGGAAATTAATGATAAAACCAAGTAAAAACAAGATTAAGATAATAATTTCACTTGTCGCCACGATTGTTCTGATGACACTTCTGTTCACAAATACCGCTTCGTTCCGGAATATCAGTGTAAGTTCCAACGTTGGAAACGGTTCCCGTACAATGGGCTTACTGACAATGGATACACCGTATCGGCAATTTTTTGTTCCTGCTCAGGAGGAACTTACCTATATTGAAATTCGCTTTGCAACATATACGGATGAGACTGCAAAAGGAACCGTCCAATTTACACTTTTTGATGATGCCGGCAAAACTCTCTCGACCCGGACCGTGCCGATTAAAGATTTGCAGGACGATGCATATTACCGGTTTGATACAAATGTGAAGCTCGATACGGCCCGGACATACTCCTATACACTCGGTGCTGTTGATAACGGCTGGGACAAAGCTCCTATTGCCTGGGTTTCGGCACCTACCGGACAGGAACAGACAAGCCTTGTTCTTCCGGGTGATTCGCTGGAAACACCGTATCAGACCAATGCACAGTATGGGTATTCGTATTTTAATACAGCCGCCTTTGCCGGCAGTGTGTTCCTTATTCTGCTTTGCGGCGCTGTAATGCTTCTTGAAGTTGAGATCCCTGAAAAGTTCCGTGCCCATGCCGGACGCCTGCTGTTGTTTCTTACACCGGTTGCCATGTTTTTTCTCGTAGAAGCTTTGAACGACAACTCGGCCCTGGCTAAAAGGGTTCAGGTATATTCGCTCAATTATGCGTATTACTTTATTTTGTATGTAATTGTCTTTGTGCTGATCAACAGGCTTAAAATCAGCATGGTTATCTCCAATACGGTTATATATGTACTTGCAGTCATAAATTATTTCAAGCTTATGTTCCGCGGAGAACCCCTGCAGCCTTGGGATATCTTTTCTGCAAAGACGGCAATGAACGTAGCATCAAGTTATTCGCTGAGTCTGACGGTAGTTCTGATAATGACTTTCCTGTTCTTTATTCTTCTGAACCTTATCTCCTGGAAGGTAGATTACTCGTTTTCACGTATCCGCAGCCGCATTTTTGTCGGAACTGCAAGCGCCGTACTTGCGGTTTTCCTGGTCTTTTCCCTCTTTGGGACGGACCGGTATGCACTTGCGGCCTTTAATTTTATGCAGAAGATCGGTGTTACGAACAACGTCTGGAACCAAACCTCCAACTATGAGCAGAACGGACTGGTTATTGCCTTCACGATGAACGCACAGTATATGAATGTTGATAAGCCCGGTTCATACAGCGCGCAGGCTGTCGCTGATATCAAATCCCGGATCGGGGGAAGCGGCACGGTCCTGACAGCGGCCCCCGGAATGGAAACATCCGATGAAACAGCAGCAAATGGTGCTGAGAACGGGTCGATTCACATGACAACGGCAGCACCTGTGACGCAGGATACGGTATCCAAACCCAATATTATTGCAATCATGTGTGAATCTTATGCGAATCTGCAGACAGTTGCAGAATATACGACCAACATGGAAGTCACACCATTTTATGACACCGTTTCCGACAATGTCATAAAAGGCAGTCTGTATGTATCGACATACGGCGGCGGAACGGCGAATACGGAGTTTGAATTCCTCACAGGGAACTCCACGGCTTTCCTGCCTAAGGGAAGCATACCGTATCAGCAGTACATTGACGCTCCGACGGGTTCCCTTGCCCGGATTCTTAAGACCAACGGATATTCGACGATTGCCGTTCACCCCTATCTGGCAAGCGGCTGGAATCGTACAAGCGTATATGATAATCTTGGATTCGATCAGTTCCTGTCCATGGATGACTTTACCAATCCGTCTTATATGAGAGGGTATATCAGTGACGCATGCTCATACGGCAAACTGATAGATCTTTATGAGAGCAAGCCGGCGGGGCAGCCGATCTTTCTTTTCAATGTCACTATGCAGAATCATGGCGGATATATAAATGAATATGCGAATTTTACCGAGGACGTGAATCTCCCTGAGTATCCTGGTGAATTTCCGGAGACTGAGCAGTATCTGTCGCTTATCCATCAGTCCGATGCAGCGCTTAAGGACCTGATTGATTACTTCTCAACTGTGGATGAACCTACGGTAATCTGTTTTTTCGGCGATCATATGCCTAACATGAAAAACAATTTTTATGAGACGATTCTCGGCGAGAAACTGTCTGACCTTACTGCCGAGGAAATGCTTAAGCTTTACCAGACACCGTTCCTTATCTGGGCTAATTATGATATTAACGAGCAGGAAATTGATAAAATCAGCGCCAACTATCTGTCAACCCTTCTCCTGCAGACGGCCAACATTCCCCTGCCGGATTATAATACGTACCTGAGCAGCCTGTACCAGACTTTTCCGGTCATTGATGCCCTGACCGTGATCGATTCAGAAGGAAATACTTATCAATCGATTGAGAATGTCCCCGGGAATGAAGGAATTTCTGCATATTCCATACTTGCATACAACAATCTGTTTGACAAAAGCGGCCGGGATGCTACACTCTTTGATAGTGCCCCTCTTGCAGCAGCGGGAGAGGGCGTAATGATTTCCGGGCTGCCTCTTTCCGATTCGTCTGTCGAAACAGGCGTTGAAGGGACAGATCAGGCAGCAGCCGCAAGAGGGGAGTCAGGAATTATCGCTCCGGTGACAGTCACTCCCGCAGCCTGACTGAGGTAGCACATGCAGGTTTATTCTACAAATCATCCGGATAAAGATCCTTCGGAGAGCCCGGAGATAATAGCACACTTTTCCACACGGAGAGTGTCTGATCCTGACGCGGATTCACAGGAGCGTTATATTGCTTTTCTGACACCTGATGAGGTCGCAGACAGCAGAAAAGAACTTCAGTTTCCGGATTATGCGATTCAGGAATGCATTAACAATTCCGTTCAGACACCGAAAGTTGAAATGCTGGAGGATCTGATCTATGGCGTACTGAATCTGCTTTCAAACGGCGAGACAGGATTGGGATCGGAAGAACTCACGTTCTTTCTCACCCCTACAGGCCTTGTGATCGTTTCCAAACCGTGCGATCTTATTGACAGTGTAAAGAAAGCCATTTTGACCGAATTTACTTCAAAACGTATGCTGCCTATTTTACCTGAAAAGACACTTTTCTTTCTGCTTGAGAAAATCATAGCCCATGACGTTGCCCTGATGCGCGAAACAGACGAAGCGGAGACCGTTCTTGAAGAGAAGCTTCTGGCAGGCGAGAAACTTGATTATCCGGTTATTATTTTTCGATTGAGACAGAAGACACTTCATCTGATGCAGTATATGGGACTTATGGTTGACCTATCGGATATACTGGTAGAGAACAACAATAACGTTATACCAGATGAGGCTCACCATATGTTCCACTTGATCGGCACTCGCCTGGACCGTCTGGAACGGGCATCTGTAACCCTTCGTGAGAGTGTCATGCAGCTGCGGGAGGCTTACCAGTCCCAGGTAGATATTGATGCCAATCTTATGATGCGATTGTTTACCGTAGTATCCACAATCTTCCTGCCGCTCATGGTGATGACCAGCTGGTATGGCATGAATTATGAATTTATGCCTGAAATTTCAAAGCAATACGGATATCCGCTGTTTGTTCTGCTGGCAATTCTTGTTACTATAGCAACAATCTGGCATTGCAAAAAAAAGAAATACCTGTAATGACCGGGCTGAAAAAAGCCCTTTTACCAAGAAAGGATCTAAATGGAAATAAACACGTTCGCTGATCTTGCCCTCTCCAAAGAAATCACAAAGGCCCTTGAAAAACTGGAACTGCACACTCCTACATCCGTCCAGAAACAAGCAATTCCCGTCATGATGGACGGATATAATCTTATCGCCAAAGCCCCGACCGGTACCGGCAAAACCTTTGCTTACGGAATCCCCCTTCTCGAATACCTGAATATGGACGCGAAATTCGTACAGGACCTGATTCTATGCCCGACCCGTGAGCTTGCACTTCAGATTTGTTCGGAACTTAAAAGTATTGGCCAGTATATTCACGGACTTAAGATCTGCGCGGTGATTGGCGGACAAAGTCTTGATAAGCAGTTCAGGGAACTTGCGGCTCATCCCCAGATTGTCGTGGCCACACCCGGACGTCTCCTGGATCATGTGAGCCGCAGAACAATAGACATCTCGTCCGTGTACAGCGTTATTCTGGATGAAGCCGACGAAATGCTTAACATGGGATTTATTAAGGATATCCGCAAAATTCTTGATCTTACCCCGAACGAAAAACAGGTTGCACTATTTTCGGCTACGATGTCCAGGGATGTTATGGATATTTCCTGGCAGTATTTTCAGGGGGCAGTCGACATTGATGTTGCGCCCAAAGCGGAAGACATGCCGAAGATCAAACAATATTTGATGATGGTTGCAGAGAAGGATAAACTGGATACGCTTCTCAAAATTATGGAGACAAAAAAACTGTCCAAGATCATTGTGTTCTGCAACACCAAGACACGTGTCCGCCATCTGACGGAGCGGCTCCAGCGGGCCGGCATTGCTGCAGACTGCCTGCATGGGGATATCAATCAGAACACCAGGAACCGCATTATGGACGGTTACCGCAACGGGAGTTTCCCGATCCTCATAGCGACCGACATAGCTGCCAGGGGCATTGATGTTGCCGATGTTGACGGAGTTTTCAATTATGATGTACCCAAAGAGAATGATTACTACCTTCACAGGATCGGACGTACCGGACGCGCTCAGAAAAAGGGTGCTGCCTATACGCTGGTTTCCTATCTTGAGACACAGCGCATGGAAGAAATCATCAAATATACAAAGGTTGAGGTTGAAGATCTTTCGAAAATTATTTAAGGGAATAGAATTTCTGTATATATTCAACACGATTCTTTCGCAAAGGGAGTCGTGTTTTTTTGCGTTTCCAATTAAAAATGATTAACGGGTACTGGTTTTGTTAAAAAATAAATTGATTTTAATATAATGGCTTGAATTATTAATCTGAGAGGCTTAATATAACTCTCGAGAAAGAAATTTAAGCAAGGCGGTGTGTATATGAGAGACGGAGCCCGAAAAAAGGTCACTATGAGTGACGTTGCCGTACAATTGGGTGTAAGCAATGTAACGGTTTCCAACGCCCTGTCCGGGAAAAAGGGTGTCAGCCCGACTGTCCGTGATGAAGTTTATCAGAAGGCTAACGAGATGGGATATAAATATTTGAAGGCTTCTCCCAAGCCGGATATTGATTCGATAGAGGGCTGTGATATAGGCATACTGACAGCTCAGCGCTATATTCAGATCAGCACTTCTTTCTATTGGGAACTGTATCAGAAAATTGCTGTTGAGCTTAAGCTCAGGGGCCTTTACAGTATTTTTGACATTTTGTCCTATGAGGATGAGGCGTCCCTTACTATTTCAAAAATGATTATCGAGAAGAGGGTTTCGTCCCTGATTATTATTGGTCAGCTGACGCCGGAATACCTGCAGTGCATAGCGGATACAGGTATTTCCTGTGTGTATCTGGACTTCTATGAGAAGAATTTCGATGTAGATTCCATCATTACGGATAATTTCTTTGATATGTACCTTATGACGGACTACCTTATTCAGAATGGACACAGCCGGATCGGATTTATCGGCAATGTCCTTGCTACGACAAGTATCCAGGACCGGTATATGGGTTTTTATAAGGCTATGATTGAACATCGGCTTGAACCCAGACGTGACTGGCTTATTTCGGACCGGACGAACAGCGGAATAAACATCGATTTTGTTCTGCCTGCGGACATGCCGACTGCGTTTGTATGTAACTGTGATGAAGTCGGCTATCGCTTTGTTAAGTTTCTTCAATTGAACGGCTATCGGGTACCTGAGGATATATCTGTTGTCGGGTTTGATAACTACTCTACGGCGGACATCACATCGACTCCTCGTATAACGACCGTTGAGGTCAATATGAAAGGGCTTGCAAGGGCGGCGATCAACGCGATCGTAAAGAGATACAAGAATCCGTCCTATCGGGCCGGGCGCGTGCAGATCGGCGGCAAAATCGTCTTAAAGGACTCTGTGAAGCCTATTCCCGCTGAACCTTGCCCTGTCTGACGCTATTTGGATAGAAAACCCGGAGGTTCGAAGCATAACAGCGCGGGCCTCTTTTTTTACAGGAGGACAGCAATGCATACGATGCAATTAGACGGGATGTGGAAACTCCGTGATACAAAAAGTGACCGGTGGATTCCTGCACAGGTTCCGGGGACGGTGCTTGGCGCCCTGCTTGATCAGAAAAAAACAGAAGATCCTTTCTGGCGTGAAAATGAACAGGCCGCCAAAGAACTTTTTTATAAGGATTATGAGTATGAACGGTCGTTTTTTGTGCCGGATTCCCTTCTCGGCCAGAAGAAGATTGATTTGGTCTGTTTAGGGATTGATACCCTGTCGGAAATTTATATCAACGGAGTTCTTCTTGCAGTAACTGCCAATATGCACCGCACATGGCGGCTTCCCTGCAGGGATCTCCTGAAACCGGGCGAAAACAGCCTGCGTATAAGGTTGTTTTCGCCGCTTGCCTACATCGAAGGATACAAGACGGATTACAGTAAGAATATTACTTTTACAGCAGCCGGAGCCATATCCGGCAATCAGTATCTCAGAAAAGCACATAGTATGTTTGGCTGGGACTGGGGTCTGCAGATTCCGGATGCCGGTATCTGGCGGGATGTTTTTCTGGAAGGATACAGCACGGCCAGATTGAAAGATGTGGAAATTCTCCAGGACCATGAACCCGGCCGCGTTCTGCTTACAGTGAATACGACTTTGGATATTGTTGAAACAGCTGCATATGAACTTGAAATTACGGTAACGGATCCGGACGGGGGTATCATCCGTTCCACACAGGAAACCCGGACGACATGCGACAGCCGGCAGGTTGTGATCGAGAATCCGCAGCTCTGGTGGCCCAACGATTATGGTGCACAGCCGCTATATTCAGTATGTGTCACCCTGCGCCGAAGCGCAGAGAAAATACAGGAAAAGTCCCTTACCATCGGTCTTCGTACACTTAGTATAAGCAGGGATAAAGATACATGGGGAAGCGAATTCGCTTTCATAGTCAACGGTATAAAGATATTCACGCGGGGAGCGAATTATATTCCTGAGGATACTGTGTATTCCCGTATCAGTCCTGAAACAATCGAGAGCCTGATTGCGGCCTCTGCCGTGTCGCACTTCAACTGCCTGCGCGTCTGGGGCGGCGGATATTATCCTTCGGATACATTTTATGATTTGTGCGACCGCTACGGGCTGATTGTATGGCAGGATTTGATGTATGCCTGTAATGTATACGAACTTACCCGTGCATTCGAAGAAAACATAATCGAAGAGACTAAAGATAATGTGCGAAGAATCCGCCATCATGCAAGCCTCGGAATGTGGTGCGGCAACAATGAGATTGAATCAGGATGGGACCACTGGCCCGAAATGATGAACCATTCGCCGGAACTTAAGAGTGATTATATACGGCAGTTTGAAGAAATCCTCCCGCGTGTGACTGCAGAAAATGACCGCCGGACTTTTTACTGGCGGTCGTCTCCCTCGTCAGGCGGATATTTTGATGAACCGGATGATGAGAACCGCGGCGACACCCATTACTGGGATGTCTGGCACGGCCTTAAGCCTTTTTCAGAATTTCAGAATCACTATTTCCGGTTCTGCTCGGAATTCGGATTCCAGTCATTTCCCTGCATGAAAACAATAGAGACATTTACACTCCCGAAGGACCGCAATATTTTCTCAAAAGTCATGGAGGCACATCAGAAAAACGGAACGGCAAATGCCAAAATTCTGCACTATATATCGGAACAGTTTCTGTATCCGAAGGACTTTGAGAGCCTCCTGTATGTATCACAGGTCTTACAGGGAATCGCAGTGAAGAGCGGCGTGGAACACTGGCGCAGAAACCGCGACAGGTGCATGGGCGCCCTTTATTGGCAGCTCAATGATAATGCACCGGTCGCATCCTGGTCGGGCATTGACTATTTCGGGCGATGGAAAGCCCTGCAGTATATGGCCGGAAAGTTCTACGCACCGCTTGCCGCTTCTTTCGAGCGCAGGGGGGATACTTTTTCGCTTCATATTTCCAGTGAACTCTTAGCCCCATGCAGGCTCCACATAGCAGTGACGATGAAGACATTCGCGTTTGCAGTACTTTCCGAGACTTCCTTTGACATAATAATGGAACCGCTTTCTTCCCGGAAAGTTTTTGGGAAAGACTATTCGGCGCTTGCTTCAGGCAGGGCGGATACCTGTTTCCTGCAGTACACCCTGACAGACGAATCGGGCAAAATCATATCGGATACCGCACTTTTTGTACCGGATAAATATGCCGCCCTGCCGGTACCCTGCTTAACAGCTGCAGTACGGGAAAGCGGGGCCGGATTCAAAGTTGAGCTGCACACGGACTGCTTTGCCCGGTTTGCCGCGCTCGACTTCGGAAATTTTGACGCGGTTTTCAGCGACAATTTCTTTGATATTACCTCGGATGAGCCTGTGTACGTGAGAATCATGCATGTCAGAAGTCTCGGCAATGTGCCCGTGACAGCAGATAACCTTCAAAAAAGTCTTCAGATAAGGACGCTTACTGACACATACTAATATATGCCGGTCCGGATCAGATTTGCTTTTGCATGCGGAATTTGAGAGGGGTAACCCCTTTATAGCGTTTGAAAAGTCTGACAAAATAAGATGTATTTTCCATGGCGACATCTATTCCGATCTGCGTAATCGTTTTGGGTGTAGCCAGCAGAAGATCACAGGCAACCTGAATACGCCTGCTTATAAGATACTCAATCGGAGAGACGTGATAACATGTTTTGAATTCTTTGGCAAGCTTGTATTTATTTATATGAAGATCGTTCGATATAGTGTCAAGACTGAGGGATTCGGAATATCGTGTGTCCAGCAGCTGTTTCATTGACGAAATGTAGAGGGGCGGCAAAATCGCGTTCTCGTAATCAATAGACCTGCAAAGAGAAAGTTCTGTGATCAGGTCGGCGGCAGCTTGTTTATAGAGCGACTGGCCAGGAACTGAAGAATCCGAAGTGAGACGAAGCAGCCTTGAAAGAAGTTCCGGTATTTTTGAGTATACTTTGACATCATAAACAGGGTTATCATCAACCGAAAAGGAAGAATATGCATTCCCGGCTTCCGTAGAGGATAACAGGAAGCAGGACACTGCAAAAGGGGGACGGATTACTTCAATTGAGGAAGCCTTTGTCCGATCCGTAAATATAAGTGTTCCCGGGGACAGCGTAAAAGCGGAATTGTGTCTGCGAAATATGCCTTGCCCCGTGCTGATATAAAGCAGGTAATAACCTTCTGACTGACTGCATGCAAAATGCAGGGAGGAATAAAGCACTCCATCAAAGATGCACTGAACTTCGTTTTCGATATTCTGAACAATAAATGTGCATGGGGAAGGCTGCGGAACATTAAACATAATGTATCTCCTTGTTTGTACAATAGCAGCATGTCAGTAATTTATTATATAATCCTGACATTTTGAAATCAAGTGCAAGAAAAATCCGAAAATTAAATAAGCAATTAATTAATTTAATTATAATATAAATTAATCTATGGAACATGAAAATAGGTTGGTTTGAGTGTCAATGTATATAAAAAACATCGAAAAACAGGGCGATTTTTATATAATATGACAAAGAAGCCAAGATAATGATTTATTTACAAGATAATGCAATGACATTTACTAAATTAGCCAATATGATACAGGAAAGGCAAAAAAACTTAATTCACCTAATTTATTAAGGAGGGACCCAAATGAAAAAAGTATTAACCTTTATCTTAGCAACGGCCATGATGCTTTCTCTTGCTTCCTGCACAGGAACAGCCAAGACGACGGAAGCCACCACAGCCAAAGCTGCCGCAACAACAACCGCTGCCGTAGATACAACTGCAGCCTCTGAGACCACCGCTGCGCCGGGAGCTGTTACGTTTGATACCGTTAAGGTTGGAACAGACGGAACCGGCATTACAGCCAGCATCAAAATCCTTTCCCACAGAACAGACCTTGTTGATACCGTTTTTGCAGATTACATTAAAGAATTCAATAAAATTTATCCTAACATCACGATCACCTATGAAGCCATCACAGCTTACCAGGATGATGTAACAACCCGCCTGACAACACCGAACTGGGGCGACATCTGCATGCTTCCTGCCACTGTCGACAAAAAAGACCTCTCAACATACTTTATGGTTCTCGGCGATCAGGCTACTCTTGAGAAAACGTACATGTATGTTAACGAGAAGTCCTTTGAAGGAAAGACATACGGAATTTCCTCAACCGGCAACGTACAGGGTGTTGTATATAACAAGGCTGTCTTTAAGGCTGCCGGTATTACAACCCTCCCGACAACACCTACCGAATTTATCGCTGACCTCCAGCTGATAAAGGACAAGACAGCTGCAATCCCTCTGTATACCAATTTTGCAGCCGGCTGGACAATGGGCGCGTGGGATGCATACATCGGCGGAAGTGCTACCGGGGACGCCAACTACATGAACCAGATTCTTCCTCATGCCAAAGATCCATTTGCAAAACAGGCAACCGAAACAGGTCCGTATGCTGTATACAGCGTTCTTTATAATGCTGTAGCCAAAGGACTCGTAGAACCGGATCCGACAACTTCCGACTGGGAAAGCTGCAAAGCAAAGATCAACAACGGAGAAATCGGAGCCATGGTTCTTGGATCATGGGCTGTAACACAGATGCAGGCAGCCGGCCCGAATGCTGCTGATATCGGATACATGAGCTTCCCGATAACAATTGACGGCAAGCAGTATGCTACTTCAGGATCTGACTACTGCTACGGCATCAATGTTAATTCTTCTGCTGACAATCAGCTTGCTTCGATGCTATACATCAAATGGCTGACTGACTCCTCCAACTTTGCTTTCGATCAGGGCGGAGTTCCGATCACGAAGGGCGCTGCACTGCCGGCTTCCCTTGATGATTTCAAAAATGTCACACTTGTTGTTGACAACCCTGCCCTTACCGGCGAAGAAGCCCTTCTTGGAAATATCAACCGCGACTCTGAAGTCATGCTGAACTCCGATCCGTATCACGTTGCATCCATTGTTGAGTCTGCCATTTCCGGCAGCAAGACACTTGATGAAATCGTTGCCGCGTGGAATACTTCATGGACAGACGCACAGGCAAAGAATGGTGTAAGCTAACACCATACTAATTAATATCTCTAAGGATTAGCCCGTGAGCCAGTGCAGATTGCGCTGGCTCACGAGTTTCAGGGAGGCACATTATGAGCACAGCGGAGAGCAGCGTTATACACAAGTGGAAAAGATGGAGAAGAGGAAGCGGCGGACAGAAAACTCTTGTGGGAATTACTTTCCTGCTAGCCCCGTTAATTCTATTATTTATTTTTACTTATCTGCCATTTTTTAAGATGTTTCAGTTTAGTTTTTTTGATATGAGATATATTGGGAAACGTATCTACGTAGGATTTGAGAATTACATCGAAGTTTTTTCGAGAGACGATATTTTCGGTTCATTGAAGCTTAGTTTTTATTATATGGCAGGTGCAATCGTCCAGTTATGCCTCGCTCTGTTTTTTGCAACGCTTCTCAGCTTTAAGATAAAAGGATCTGCTTTCTTTAAAGGAGCAATTTTCTTCCCCTTTCTTGTCTGCGGCATCGCAGTAGGGTTCGTATTCAAATTTTTCTTTACACCTGGATTCGTGTTGGACACAATGCTGTCGTGGATTGGCTTTGATATGGAGAAGCTTCCCTATTGGCTGCAAAATATCAAAATCAACAACATTGCATTGGTCTGCACTTCCGTATGGAGGTATCTCGGACAGAATATGGTCCTCTTCATCGGTGCGATTATGTCTGTCGATCCCAATATGTACGAAGCGGCTGAAATTGATGGAGCTAATCAGTGGCACAAATTCTTTTATATTATTCTGCCCAGTATTAAGACAATCGTTCTGCTGAACCTCATTCTATCTATTTCAGGGTCACTTAGTGCTTTCGAAGCTCCCTTTGTTATTACCAAAGGATCTTTTGGCACCGCAACATATTTTGTAATGATGGATCGTATGGCTCATCAAAGTCAAAAAGTCGGACTTGCCTCAGCGATGGCCGTTGTGCTGCTTATGATCATCTTCATTGCAACAATCGGTCAGAAACTTCTGTTCCGCTATGTGTTCAAAGAGGATGACAACGGCTCGGGAATGTCAGGAAGGTCCCTTAAATCAGCGGAGAATCATAGAGCTGCAGCAAACAGAAAGGGGAACAAGGTATGAGCATCGGAACAGCCGGGTTACCCGCATCTTCAAAAGCATATAAAATCTTTTTAACGATTGCGAAGTACATAATCCTCTCATTCGCAAGTTTTCTTTCTGTGGTGCCAATTGTTGTATGTCTTATTACCGCATTTAAGACGCCTGAAGAATATGCCAAAACGAGCGTAATGACTCTTCCTCAGAACTGGCTGTACTTCGATAATTTTGTAACAGCATGGTCGAAAGCGCATATGACAACCGCCCTCATGAACACGGGAATCATCCTTGTATGCGTTCTCTTTGGATCCATTCTTTTCAGCTCCATGCTTGCCTATGTACTGAACCGTTTCAAATTCCATGGTAATACGGTGATCCGCAATCTGTTTCTTTTTGCGACTTTGATCCCGGGTATTGCAACGCAAGTTACTGTATACCAGATTATGTTTTCTTTTGGGCTTATTGACTCAATCGTCGGATACATCATTCTCCTTCTGGGCAGTGACGTCATTTCCATTTACATCTTCCTCCAGTTCTTTGAAAACCTGTCGGAATCCCTGGATGAATCTGCAATCCTGGACGGATGCACGTATTTCGGAGTGTTTTTCAAGATCCTGCTTCCTCTGACAAAGCCGGCTATCGTAACAGTCATGATCCTGAAGGGAGTTGCCACATACAACGAGTATTACATGGCTCAGCTGTACCTGCAGACAAAACCCCTGCGGACGGTAGTTTCAACATCCCTTTATGTGTTCACAGGTCCGATGGGCAACCAGTATAACTATATCTGCGCAGGCGTTATCCTTACTATCATTCCTGCACTGATCGTATTCATTCTGTGCCAGAAGCAGATCTATAACGGCCTTGGCGCCGGTTCTGTCAAGGGCTGATTTGTGGCCAAAGGATACACGTTCCTTGGATTTTGTTGAAAATATTAATAACATATATTGGAGTAATGATATGAGTGAGATCAGAATTATCGGACCCGCTGTCAAAAACGTACCGTGGCAGGACAAACCGGAAGGTATTGTGAATGCTCCCGTCTGGCGTTATACGGATAATCCGGTTATCGGGCGTAACCCGGTAAAGGGAGTTGCGCGCATTTTTAATAGTGCCGTTATGCCTTACGGCGACGGATTCATCGGCGTTTTCAGAGGGGAACAGGTCAACGGAATTCCGTACATCTATATGGGGCGGAGCAGCGATGCCATTGTCTGGTCTATCGATGAGGAGAAAATTCCTTTTACAGACGCGGACGGTAATCCGTTTATGCCCAAATATGCTTATGACCCCAGGCTTGTGAAGGTTGACGACACCTATTATATCATCTGGTGCCAGGATTTTTTCGGAGCTGCGATTGGGATGGCAAAAACACAGGATTTCAAAACATTTACCCGAATAGAGAATCCTTTTCTGCCTTTCAACCGAAATGCCGTGCTTTTTCCGAGAAAGATCAAGGGTAATTTCTGCATGCTGTCACGTCCGAGTGACAGCGGACACACACCGTTCGGTGATATTTTCATCAGTGAGAGCCCTGACATGGAATTCTGGGGAAGACACCGCCATGTCATGGGAAAAGGCTCAAAGTGGTGGGAGGCGCTCAAAATCGGCGGCGGTGCTGCCCCGATCGAAACCAGCGAAGGATGGCTGTTGTTTTATCATGGTGTGGCCGGAACCTGCAACGGGTATGTGTACAGTATCGGCGGCGCCATTCTGGACATTGATAATCCGTCTATAGTGAAATATCGCTGTCAGAATTTCCTTCTGACACCGGAAGAGTGGTATGAAGAGCGCGGATTTGTACCCAATGTTACTTTCCCAGGCGCCACCATCCACGACGCCGAAACCGGCAAAATTGCTGTTTACTACGGTGCGGCCGACAGCTATGTCGGTCTGGCATTCACAAAGGCCGATGAGGTGATTACCTACATTAAAGAAAACAGTGTCCTTACAGCAGAAGATACAGAGCAGGGCATCAGGTAAAGGAAACAAAAATCTTGACAACGATAGGAGAGGGAGAAATGCTTCATTCCAATTATTATATTGAACTGGAGAAATACAATCAGACAATCTGCAGGAAGAATGTAAAATCCGATGAATATAACGGAATTATTGACCGCTGGGAGATTCCGGTTCTGACGAGAAAACATATTCCGCTGAGTTGGAAGTATGATCTGAACCCTGAAACGAATCCTCTTTTCCTGGAGAGACTCGGTGTGGATGCCGTTTTGAATTCCGGTGCTATTGAACTGGACGGTAAATTTTACTTGATAGCCCGTATAGAAGGCAATGACAGGAAATCATTTTTCGGGGTTGCAGAAAGCGACAACGGTATAGACGGGTTCCAATTCTGGGATTACCCGGTTCTTCTGCCGGACACATGCGGGGAGGAGGCCAATGTATATGACATGCGCCTGACGAAGCATGAGGACGGATACATATACGGCGTGTTCTGCTCGGAGAGTAAGGATACTTCGGTCGATGACCTGTCTGCTGCTATTGCGGCGGCCGGTATTGTCCGTACGAAAGATCTGAAGACATGGGAACGTCTTGATAATCTGATCACGCTCCGTTCACCGCAGCAGCGAAATGTAGTGCTGCACCCGGAGTTCGTCAATGGTAAGTATGCATTCTATACAAGGCCGATGGATGCGTTTATTGACACCGGTTCAGGCGGCGGTATCGGATTCGGGTTGTGTGACGATATCGAACATGCTGTTGTTGATGAAGAAATTATTACAAGTGCCCGCAAGTACCATACAATCACAGAAGCCAAAAACGGGGCCGGTGCGGTTCCGATTAAGACGGACAGGGGCTTTATTCACATTGCTCACGGTGTCAGAAATACCGCGTCCGGTCTGCGTTACGTCATTTATGCCTTTGCTACATCTCTTGAAAAGCCATGGGAAGTGATCGCCGAGCCTTCCGGGTTTATGATCGCTCCCATCGGAATCGAACGGGTCGGAGACGTGTCCAATGTTGTATTTACAAATGGTGCGATTGCCCGGGACAATGGGGATGTATATCTTTACTATGCATCATCGGATACGCGCATGCATGTAGCTACCACGACAATAGAGAGGCTGAAGGATTATGTATTTAATACCCCGGCTGATCCGCTCCGCTCGGTTGAATGCGTTAAGCAAAGATGCGGCCTCATATCCAGGAATCTGGAGTTTCTGAAGTCGCAGTAAAAGAGGTAATATATGCAGAAATTCAAAATAGATAATCCGTTTTTTTCTTTGATGGATAAGATAGGTGACCTGGTCATCTTAAATATTCTGTGGCTTGTCTGCTGCCTGCCGGTCATTACAGCCGGCGCGGCTTCAACAGCGATGTTCGCTGTCGTAATGAAGATGTCAGCCGGTGAGGATCCCGTAATTTTCGGCACATTTTTCAAAGCATTTAAAGAAAATTTTAGACAGAGCACATGGACATTTCTACTGTTTCTTGTTTCGGGCGCCTTTTTGCTGGTTGATTTTCTGGCAGCGCCGTCTTTTCCGGATCTTGTCGGCAAGCTTCTTCTGATCGGCAGTGCGGCTTTTGGTGTCTTGTGGTTCTGGGCGCTTGTGTACTCCTTTCCTGTGCTGCTGACTTTTCATGCCGGTATAAAAGAGACCGTCCAAAAATCCCTGCTGATGAGTTTCCAGAATCTGCCGAGTACCCTTGCAGTCAGTTTTCTGGTTCTTCTTCCCATCATTACTTTGTTCGTATTTCCTGATATTGCCATCTATTTGCTTCCGTTCTTTCTGATAATCGGCTCCTCCTGCATTGCGCTCGGTACAGCCTGGTTTTTTAACAGAATTTTCACAATAAAAGACCAAGGGGATTCTTTATGATAGATATAAATGCATTTACGTTTACCTATGCCTGCCGTGCTGCCCGTTATGCAGATGATTCCTCGAAAACATCTCTCCGGCTCCTCAAAGAATCAACAGCAGCCGACACGGTGATTCTTGTACTCGGCGCTTTGCAGGACACCGCCCATTCGGAGGTCATTGACTGGAAAGGGTCGCATATGCCGGCGGATGATGAGCTCAGGGAGATGATTGCCTTTGCAGGATCACTGGGACTGTGCGTAATTCTGAAGCCCTTTATCAATTGCAGGAACGGAACATGGCGGGCCCATATCAATTTTTTCGATGTGGATGTTCCGCACGAACCACAGTGGGGTAAATGGTTTCAAAGCTACACGGATTACCAGATCCACTATGCCGGAATTGCACAGGAGACAAATTGTGAGATGATTATCATCGGCTGTGAAATGGTGCAGGCGCAAAGAAAAGATGCGGCATGGCGCGAATTGGTCCGCCGGATCCGCGAAGTATATACCGGTCTGTTAACGTACAACACGGATAAGTATATGGAGGAATACGTCACCTGGTGGGATGCTCTCGACGTTATTTCATCAAGCGGCTATTATCCGGTTACCGATTGGGAAAAAGAGCTCGATCGTATCGAAAAAGTGGTGCAGAGGGAAGGAAAGCCATTCTTTTTCGCGGAAGCCGGGTGTCCGTCCCGGGACACATCCCCGATGATCCCCAATGACTGGGCGCTTCCTGGCATTGTTTCACTGGAAGCCCAGGCCAATTATTATGAGGTCATGCTGGAACGCTGCAGCCGCCGCAGCTGGGTACAGGGTTTTGGAATGTGGGACTGGAGTTCGCATCTGTATCCTTTGTCCGCCGCTGTGACCGACGGCGGCTACGCAGTATACGGAAAACCGGCGGCAGCGGTCATTGCATCCTATTACCGGAAGACCCGATAATAGGAGGTGTCGGATATGATATTTTTGAGCAGAAGGCCGGCGAAGACGGCGGCCTTCGCATCGGGCCCGATGCAAAGGGAAAGAAGCTTCTCGGGTTCTTTCTGGCAGGAGAAGATGGAATTTTTTATCCGGCAGATGCCGGTATTCATGGTAAAATTGTGATAGCGGACAGTTCGCATGTCCCCTCTCCCTGTTATGTACGTTATGCATTCGGCGGCTTTGTACCGGCAAATCTATACAGTGACGCAGGACTTCCGGCAGAACCGTTCCGTACGGACCGGTTCTGCCAATATTAACAACTGTCACGTCTGCCGTTATCCGGCAGGTCAGTAGGAGGATTTATGTACCCGTTCAAATTGAAACCGGCAACAAAAGACTATATATGGGGCGGAGACCGTCTCAAACACGAATACGGAATAGATTCCCCGGATTCGATCGTTGCGGAGGCGTGGATGCTTTCGTGCAATGTAAGTGGTGCTTCGACAATTATGAACGGCCCCCTGGCCGGAAAATCGCTGGCCGATGCACTTTTTTCAGATGTCGAAAAAGCTCTAGGGATAAACAATTCATTTGCTGTTTATTTCCCTATTCTGATCAAATTCATTGATGCTAAGGACGATCTTTCCATTCAGGTTCATCCAAGGAATGGATATGCATTGGAAAATGAGGGGGAATTCGGGAAAACCGAAATGTGGTATGTCCTCGATGCACAGGAGGGAGCCTTTCTTTACTATGGCTTTTCAAGGGCTGTCACCAGGGATGAGATGAGGGAAAGGATTGAAAATAATACGATCATTGAGATCCTGAACCGTGTTGCTGTCAAAAAGGGTGATGTCTTCTTTATTGAAGCCGGCACGATTCACGCGATTGGCAAAGGCATCATGATTGCTGAAATCCAGCAGAATTCCGACTCGACATACCGGGTATATGATTATAACCGGACGGATTCCAACGGCAATAAGCGCGAACTTCATATAGGGAAAGCACTTGACGTCACAGACACTAATTTTGTTCCCGGTGTACCCAAAGTGCATGCATCTGTGAAGAAGCCGGGATATTGCGTCACACGACTTGCATCCTGCATATATTTTACCGTGGACCACTTGTCGATCAATTCTTTTGCAAAGCTTGAATGTGATGAGAAGTCCTTCACGTCGCTTCTATTTATAGAAGGCAGCGGAAGTATCCTTTTTAATAATCGTGAATACGGGGAAGACGGTGTGATCGCAGTATCCAAAGGAGACTCGCTGTTTTTACCTGCCGGTACAGGCGCCTACCGTATTGAAGGCCGGTGCCGTGTCCTTGTAACTGTCAGATAATAAACAGCCTTACATAAGCGGTGAAAATATTCGCAGAAGAAGCCCGAATGCAGACCGGAGGGTCCCGACTTTCTTTAAATCTTCAATGGTAACCCGGTAACTCCGGGCTACGGCGGATTCAATATCCTGCTTGACATCGGCGACGGCCTTTTTGCCGCAGAACCAGACGCCATCCTCATACTGGCTGTAAAAACTGCGGTTATCAAGATTGATCGTGCCTACTAAAGCATGTATATCGTCGGCTACGACCATTTTGGCATGCAGCATACCGGGTGAGAAGCGATACACCTCGACTCCGGCTTCAAGCAGCGCCGGGAAAAAGCTCCGGGTTACTTCGAAAACATACCAGTGATCCAATTGATAAGGGACCAGAAGGACAACGCGCACGCCGCTAAGGGCGACGCGGCAGATCGTGTCAATCAGCGCCTGAGACACGGCCAGGTATGGAGTAGTCAGATAGACGTATTTCTGGGCTGATTCAATCATACGGAAAATCAAACCTTCTGCAGGATTACTGGGGTTGTTTGACGGACCGTCGCAAAGCACCTGGCAATAGCCTTCTTCCCCGCTGCGAAGACCGGGCCGGTACGCTTCATATGACTTCGAACGCTGTTTTAGTGTCTGATCCCACATATCAATGAATGTGACCGAAAGACCGAATACGCCCTGCCCGTCGAGCCGCACGCCGGTATCCTTCCAGTATCCGAAAGGAGACGTGTAGTTTGCGTATTCGTCAGCAAGATTCACTCCGCCGGTGTAACCCACATCGGAGTCTATGACTACAATTTTCTGGTGGTTTCTGTAATTCAGGTACAGGTTATTCAGATAACGGTGCGTGGGGTTAAAAAGTTCAACATGAATTCCTTTAGTATTTATCTCTTCTAAATATTCGGTAGAAATATTGAACATGGTTCCGGCATCATCCAGAAGGAGCCGGATTTCGACACCCAGGAGAGCTTTTTCACAGAGTACTTTATAAAACTGCTGCCAGAGTCTGCCGTCACGCAAAATGAAGAATGAAAGAAAAATACTTTTCCGGGCATTCCTGATGCTGGCAAGACAATCCGCAAAAAATTCTTCCCCGCTCGGGAAATAGGTAATTTTTGTCTGGCCATATACAGGGAAGCCATGCGCTTTCAGATATCGGCTTGTATTCCATACCGTAGGATATTTGAGGGATAAGTCCAGATCGCAGCGTCCGGCAATCTCCTGCAAATCATCCGAGTAAGTAATTCTTGCTTCAAAGGAATCTTTCTGCGACGCGATCTCCATGGCATGCCGTTTTGTGCCGTGCCGGGGAAGCCCCCACATCAGATAAATGATAAGCCCGAACGCAGGAAAGAGTGCGATCAGCAGCAGCCAGAACGGCCGGGTAGACGGGTTGTCATGATGCGCAGATACATAGATAAAGGCAATGAAAGAAACTACGTACAAAATAATCACGACTGCAACGGACAGCCGCTGCAGAAAAATCGAAAGGACAGCGGCAAGTGCCGCCTGAAGGATCAAACCAATTGCAAGTACCACAAGCCGTACAGTGGCACTTACCAATATGCGTCTCTCTTTATCTCCTCGCGTTGACATAAGTCCTCCACAAGACAAGGTTTTTCAGATATAATAATTCTTTACAGGCATGTTAAGGCATAATCCCCGCACATGGTCAAGTGATATTGAAAATAAAATTTTCTTACTAATAGTTATATTGCTTGAGTAAAGGTTTTTGTCATGCTAAAATTAGTATCATTATAACATGGTTATGTAATTTATAGGAAGGGTGGAATATGGTCAATCAATCCGGCAAAATCAAGGTTTTGCATGCTGCAGATTTCCATCTTGGATCTCCGTTTACCGGCTTGTCCGCCCAGAAAGCAGCCGTCCGTCAAGGCGAGCAAAGGGCCGCTTTCCGTGCGGTTATTGATCTGTGCCGGCAGGAAGAAATACAGCTTCTCCTTCTAGCGGGAGACCTCCTGGACCATCTGCGCTTCCCTGCGGAACACCTCCGCTCGCTTATAGACAGTTTTACAGGAATTCCGGATACTGCGGTTGTTATTGCTCCCGGCAATCACGATCCCTTCACAAAGGATTCCCCCTATATGACGCAGGAATGGCCGTCGAACGTCCATATTTTTACCGGTGAATTCTCATCGTTTTCCTTTCCTGAACTCAGGACTGTTGTATGGGGCGCGGCGTTTACAGGAATTCGTGCAGTACGCACGCTTTGCCCGCCTTCGTTTTCGGTCCGACAATCCGGATATCCGGAAGATACGATTCACATCGTGCTGATTCATGGGGAAATAACGGAAACCCCTTCCGAGAATCGTTTCTATAATCCGGTACCGAAGGAGTGGATTGCAAAGAGCGGTGCGGATTATGCCGCACTTGGGCATGTACACGACAGGAGCGGCCTGTGTAAAGCCGGAAATACCTTTTATGCGTATCCCGGATGCCCGGAGTCGCGCGGCTATGACGAACCCGGCCCGCGCGGTGTCTATCTGGGCACTCTTGCCAGAGGCGAGGCGGAGATTTCTTTTGTTCCGGTTAATCAGAGAAATTATTACTGCCCGGATATTGCTGTTGACGGTTCCGATACGCAGCAGCAGCTTGAAGATAGAATTTTATCTTTCCTTCGCTGCTCTTATGGAGAAGACTACATGCGCGCCGCTTACCGGATTACGCTCTCGGGAGCGCTTCCTCCGGATTTTTCACCTGTTCTGTCAAGCCTGCGCGAGAGGTTGTCATCGATTGTTTTTGATGTGCGGATCAAGGATCGGACACGTTCGTTCTCGAATCCCGAAGAGCTTCGCCGGGAGACCTCCCTGAAGGGGGTTTTTGTCGATCGCCTTCTGGGCAGACTTGAACAGGCACGTGCAGCCGGGGATACAAAACAGATAGAGGAATGCGGGCAGGCGCTGACCCTGGGGCTCCGGGCATTTGAAGGGGAGGTGAATTATTGTGAAGATCAATAATCTGCACATAACCGCCTTCGGAAAGCTCACTGATGTCACGATGGTCTTTGAACCCGGCATGAATCTGTTTACCGGGGATAATGAATACGGAAAGAGCACGATTCTTTCCTTCATCCGTGCGATGTTTTACGGATTTTCAGGTCGGGCTTCGACCCGGATAAGGGATAATGACCGGAGGAAATTCACACCATGGATCGGTATGCCCTTTGGGGGATCCATCGAATTTCAGCATACAGGGAAGACATATCTTCTTGAGAAAACATTTTCCAGAAAAAAAGCGGATGATAAGGTTGTGCTGACTCTTATTCCATCCGGTCAAAAGACGGATCTTGCTCAAAAAGAAGTCGGCGAATATCTTTTTGCAATCAGCGAATCTGAGTTTGTAAACACGGTTTTTGTCGGGCAGCTTTCCAGCAACATAATGGGAACTGACAAGGAAACGTCTGATATCTCCGCTCGACTGGCCAATCTGGCCGATACGGGAAGCGAATTGTTTTCACATGAAGAAATCAAAGCCCGACTCGTAAGTGCTTCATCAAAGCTATATGCGCTTCGCGGCCCCGGCGGCCTGATCCCGCGCATCGAAGACGAACTTGCCGATCTGGAAGAGAAAGAAAAAGATCTGTCCGACTCGCAGGAGCAGACCGAAATTCTAAGAAAGGAAATTGAAGACGGTCTCGAGAGGCAGAAACGCATCGGCGAAAGCATTCTTTCGACCGGCAGGCTGCTTGAAGAGAAGAAGAAAAAGAGCGAACTTTTGCTGGCCGATATTCAACAAGAAAATATTTATCTGCAGAAGGCACTCCAAAAAAAGCTTCTCGATGAGGAACGGGCCAATGCAAATGCTGATTTTGAAAATGCCCGCCGCGAGCACATGCTGCAGAGGCAGGAAATGCGCAGTCAGCTTTCCGAAGAGCGTTTCCGCGCAGAAGAAGAACTGGGTCGTCTGCATATTCAGAATGACCAAATCAGGGAGCGTTCCGCACTCCTAGCCGCCGACATAGATGCCCTCCTTATGACTGAAGATATGCTGTGCCGCGAAAACAAGGCCCTGTATGAGAATAAAGCGAATGAAACAGAGCAGCTCGAGGAAGAAATTCTTGCTGTAAGTTCGGAAATCAAGGCGCTGATTCAGCTGCGGGAAGAGGCCCGAAAAGGGCTGACTACCATTTTTGTGTACAAAATGCATGTCAGAAGATATGAAATTCTATTTATTGCGGCCCTTGCGGTCAGTTTGACAGCATATGCGTTCATGCGCGACCCGGTTCAGCTGGCCGGACTGATTTTCCTTGTTTTTACTGTCGGACTTCATCTTTCCAACTGGTTTCAGATCCGCTCCGTCGAGAAGACGATCATTGAGAAAAGTATGGCCCACGAAGCCAAGATGAAAATCTATGAAAACGCTGCTGCTTCCCAGTATGACAGGCAGACGGCACTTACCGATTCTCAAAAGCGGCTTGAAGAACTGCATATGCAGAAGCTGCGCATCAAGGAGAACGAACAGAAGGACATGGCGTTCAATGAGCATTTAACAACGCTGGCACAGGAACATCTTTCTTCCTGCAGAGCCAGATCGGACCAGTTTACAGATCCTTCAGGGGAAGAGTCCGGTGCGGTGCATAAAGCGGAGCCCAAGACAGAGACCCTGCCGGAGAACCCGGAGACTGTCATAGATACAGCGGCACTTGAAATGCAGATGAAATCGGATGAGTTCCAGCTGTCGGGCATCCGTAATGAGATTTCAATGATATTATTGCAGGAAGAAAAACTAAAAACAGAAATTACAGCAATCCGTGTCGATATAGCTCGAAAAGAAACTACCCGTGAGAATTTTTTGTCTCAGGAAACGGACCGTTCTTGGCTTCTCGAGCAGCGTGCGCTTCTGACCGAAAGACTTGGAGATGCAAAAGCATATCACCGCGCCCTTCTGACAGCACAGCAGGTGCTCGATGAGGCTTTTTCAGAGATGGAAGATTATTTTGCCCCGCAGGTGAATGAAAAGGCAGGGGAATATTTAGATAAATTAACGGAGGGGGCCTATTCCACGCTGCACGTCGACCGTTCTTTTGGCATCGACATAGCATCGGAGGGATCATATTCTTTTCATAAATCAGACTTTTTCAGCGGCGGAACGGTAGATCAGATCTATTTTGCCCTGCGTCTTGCGATTGCCGATCTCGTTCAGCCGTCAGACGACAAAATGCCCCTCCTTCTTGACGATACCTTTGTGCAGTACGACGATAAAAGGGCAAAGGCTGGACTGACTTTGCTGGATGAGTTATCCTTAGACAGACAGGTCGTGTTATTTACCTGCCACGGTCGAATGAGTGACCTGTATGCATCGATAAAGGAAGACAAGGGAAGTTTGAAGTGATTAACGGAACCGCTTTCCGAATATTCAGATCCAAAACCAAAACGACCGGAAGTTATCTTCTCCTTCGTTTTGTTCTGTGTTTCGCCTGTGCACTTCTTGGATTTCTCGCGGTTTCCCAGTACAAGTCCCTGCAGAAGACCCCGGAAGAGAAATTCATTGAAGGCAAAACCACGGATGAACTGTCCAACGACTACATCACGCTATATAACAAAAATCTCGCACTGGTTGACCGCAACGGTCAACTCACGAAAAACGCAAGCGATCTGGACGCAGCCAGAAACGGGGATGCGGAACTCCAGACAATTCTGCTTGATGAAGCAGCGGCGGCCAGGCGGCAGGCAGGTCTTCTGGAAGTATCCGGTAATGGAATAAGCGTTGTGATCACGCCCGATGAAAAAGTTCCGATTACCTCGAATATGCTGATTCAATTTGTTAACGAAATAAAGGCTGCTGATGCACTTGCGATTTCGATAAATGATCAGAGGGTTGTACCCATGACAGAGATCCGGGATACGGTAAGCGGGTTTTCCGTCAACGGGGAACAGTTCTCATACGCCAGCCCCATCACGATTCTTGCCCGGGGCAACGGGGTAGATATGTACAGCGCCCTGCAGATGGTAGGCGGAGTATTGGACAAATGGGCGCAAAGTCATATTGACGTGCATGTGGATATAGTCGGCAATTTAACTGTCCCGGCTTTGGGAGAGAAACAGCAGGAAGAAATGAGCCTCGCTTTTTTTTCTATTGATAAGACTACACCTGTGCCTGCCCGGGCAACTGACCCAAAATAGAGAGGAAATGATAATGCGCAGAGAAAAAGCTATAAATGTGTTTCTCTTTTTTCTCCTGCAGGCAATGCTTTTTGTCTGCTTTTGCCCCATTTATTTCTCGGTTGGTATAATACACGTCCGTACAGTATCTTTGCCGGAGCGGATGTTCAGCCTGCTTTTTGTTCTGCTATGGCTTTCGCTGTGCGTCTATACCGCCTGGAAGAAGCGTTTATCGCTTCTTGTCGGAGGCGCCCTTTATGCAGTCATGGCATATCTTCCGGGCTGGTTTCTCCCGCATCTGGCGGTTCCGGCCGGCAGCATCAGGGCGCAGGGTCTTATAGCAGGCCTTCTGGAGACATTTTTTAATAAAATGTATGAATTGGTGAGCGCTCCCCTTGCGGGTGTTTCACTTTTAGTTTCTGAAAAAGCATCGACAAGTATCAGCAGGTGGCTTCTTCCGATATTGCTGATCGGTTATGCGGGCACGCACATGTTCCGATTTTACCATAATGCTTATCTGGCGGAACAGCTGCATCTTGATGAGACAACTTATTTTTCCAATCCGGCACTTGCGCGGGAATTGGCAGTCGCACCAGGTTCGGCGGTTTCATCCGGTATGGCGTCCCCCGAAGAACTTTTCCCGGAAATAACGGACAGGAAGCCGGCAACGCCGCCTGCCGCTCTTCCGGGAAGTGCGGCGATTGCTCTTCCGGCCAATATGCAAAAGGGTGCCGGGGATAACGGGCCGGAAGACAATGACCAGACGCGCCTGCATTTTCCCGGGCTGCAAAAATAGTCTTGCGCACTTACGTGAATTATTATACAATAATCTACATGACGACTTCTTGTTTTCATAATTACGAGACGAAGAGGTGACAAACATGTCAAACAATAAAGCTTTCTGGCGTGCCTGGCTGGAAGGAAATCCTGAGAAAATTGAACAGACGCAGGTTTCTCCGGAGACTGTTTCGAAACCCTCCGATTCGCTTGAAGAAGGCCTCCGGGAGTTATCCTGGATTGACTCCGGGCGCGCAGTTGTCACGCGCTTCAGAAAGAAAACAGAAGAGAGCATCGGAGAAGAAATCGGAAACAGCATAACCCATGGTGTTATGGCTCTCTTTATGCTCTGTATGCTTCCCTTTGCGGCAATCCGGGCATACACGAAGGCCGTACCGGGAAAAGAAACCCTTGATGCTTTCGGGGTGTCCGTGTTTGTTATTTCCGTTTTTCTCATGTTCCTTGCGTCGACTGTCTATCATTCCATGGCACACGGAACAACACATAAATCCGTGATGAACCGGATCGATCATATTATGATTTATGTCGCAATTGCAGGGACCTACACACCGATCTGCCTTTCCGTCATCGGCGGTACCCTGGGTCTGTGGCTTTGTATTGCCCAATGGGCCTTTGTAATTGCGGGTGCATTATTCAAATCGCTCGCTTTTTCCAAAACAGCACGTTCCTATATCATTACAATCTCCATTTACCTCCTGATGGGCTGGATGGTCATGCTATGTATGCCCGCCCTGATCAGCGGAACAACAGCACCGGCTTTCTGGCTTATTGTTGCCGGAGGCATATGCTACACATCCGGAGTTGTGAGCTTCTCCATGAAATTCCCGTTTGCCCACATGGTGTGGCATTTTCTCGTGGATTTTGGTGCCCTCTGTCATTTCCTGGCGATTGTATTTTTTATGCGTTAAATTCCAAAAGGCTTAGAAAACAAGGCGTTTGAGGACGAATTACCACTTTGGTAATTCGTTGACAGCCAACTGCGCCCGTGATAGACTGATACTGATTTTCGAAACTTTCGATTATTTTGCAGTTTCGCAAACCAGTATGCAAAAAGATGGGTGTGAATGTATGGCAACCATTAAAGATATCGCTAAAAAACTGGGTATTTCAGTCAGTTCTGTGTCCAAAGGATTAAGCGGTGCAAGTGACGTCAGCGAAGATACCCGGCAGCTGATTCTGAATACCGCCCTTGAGATGGGTTATGTGTCGCGTCGAAGCAAGACGGATACCAACGCTCGCAAGGTCTGCATCTTTGTTGAAAATATGGGATATGAGCGCATTGAGCAGTTTGGTTATGAAATTATCGTCGGATTCAGACTTGCTGCAACCGAGAAGCAATGGGATGTCGATATTGTTCCTATCGCCATGGACAGGCATTTTGATTACGATTACGAAGAATACATGACCAAAAATAATTATTCCGCCGGATTTCTTTTGGGATTTTCCCTTCATAATGATTTTTTGAAGCAGTTGGCGCGCACGAGTATTCCTACTGTACTTTTGGACAATGTTGTATATAATCGATATGTTGCATGTGTAGGCATTGACAACCAGCAGGGAATTGTATGTTCTGTGGAGCATTTGGCAAAACTTGGGCACACCGCCATCGCTATGATGAACGGAGAGATGCACAGCCGTGTTTCGCAGGAAAGGCTGCAGGGATTCAAGCTGGGCATGTCCAAATGCAATCTCCCGATACGCAAGGAATTAATTGCGCACGGCGATTATACAGCTTCATGTGCAGCTCCGTATGTTCAGGGGTTTATTGAAAACGGCGCAACGGCGATTGTCTGCGCAAGTGATCTTATTGCGCACGGTGCGCTTGCCGAACTTTACCGGCTGGGTATCCGTGTTCCGGAGAGTGTGAGTGTAATCGGATTTGATGATATTCCTCTTGCCCGCTACACGACGCCCCCTCTTACCACAATCAGGCAGAACCGCCTGACAATAGGTAAGAGCGTTTGCATGGCAATGGAACAAATCATGGAAGGGAATGCCATAAGCAGGCTCCTTCTTATGCCTGAGCTGGTTGTCCGGGAGTCAACGGGACCTGTAAAACTGCGTTAATTTCGAAATAATGCGAATATATTCTTGATAATTTCGAAAACTTCCGATATGCTTAGGCAAAAAGTGTTTTGAGTAACATAGACGGCTTAATGCACTATTGGAGGTTTTTTATGACAAACAGAGACAATACTTTTCTTTCCGATTCTCTGCTGACTGATTATCAGACGGATATTTCCGCAGCGCCTCCGCATCAGCTGCATGATGCCGTGGCACGTCTGGTTATGCATCGCCTTGCGGCTTCCTGGAATAAGAGCGAGGCAAAACAAGGCAAGGGCAAACGGGCGTATTACTTTTCGGCAGAATTTCTTGTCGGACGCGCGGTGTTCAATAACCTGCTGAATATGAAAATGACGCAGGAGGTACAGGAATATCTTCAAAAGTCCGGCCGTGATTTAAATGCACTCGAAGACATTGAGGATGCCGCACTTGGCAACGGCGGACTCGGCCGCCTTGCCGCCTGCTTCCTGGAATCCGCTGCAACGCAGGGGTATCCGCTTGACGGATATGGCATCCGTTATAAATTCGGCCTGTTTGAGCAGAAATTCGTAAATGGTTTTCAGACAGAAGAGACGGACAACTGGACTCGATACGGAGACCCGTGGTCTGTAAGGCGATATGAAGAATCTGTTCTGGTAAACTTTGCAGGGCAGACAGTCCGTGCCGTGCCGTATGATATGCCGATCATCGGTTACGGCGGTCGGAACATTAATACACTTCGCCTGTGGCAGAGTGAAGCCGTCGAAGAATTTGACTTTGACATGTTCAATGACCAGAAGTATGACAGGGCTGTCAGTGAGAAAAACCGCGCGGAAGACATTTCGCGGGTACTGTATCCGAATGACAGTACGAACAAAGGCAAGGCCCTTCGTATCCGCCAGCAGTATTTTTTCTGCAGTGCTTCCATACAGGACATCCTTCGCAGGCATGCAGCTAAATACGGCCCCCATTTTGACAATTTTCCGTCCCTGTATGCGATCCAGCTTAATGATACGCACCCTACCGTTGCGATCTGCGAACTGATCCGTATACTTTGTGATGACTATGGTATGGATTTTGAAGCAGCGTTCCTGCTATCCAAAAAGACATTCAATTACACAAATCACACAGTTATGCAGGAAGCCCTCGAAAAATGGGACTACCACCTCTACAGAAGCGTTCTTCCGCGTATATGCGACTATATCAAAAAAATCGACAGGCGAATGACAGATGAATTCCGGTCGCTCGGACATAAGTACATGTCCCGCATTGACAGCTGCCGTATTCTATACTGCGGGAATATCTGCATGGCCAGCCTGGCCATATACAGCTCCGGTACGGTAAACGGGGTAGCAAAAATTCATACGGAAATTCTTAAGCAAGATGTCCTGAAAGACTGGTATGCGCTGTATCCCGGAATGTTCCAGAACAAGACCAACGGAATCACGCAGCGCCGCTGGCTGGCACTGTGCAACCCGGAGCTCTCGGGTATGATTACCCGCCTTCTGGAAAGTGATGCATGGATTCTGGATCTTTCGCTTCTGAAGAACCTCGAAAAATTTGCAGACGATGCTGCGGTGCTCGATGAATTTGCAGCCGTCAAATTTCAGAAAAAACAGCAGCTTTCTGCCTATATCAAAGAAAAGGAAGGTATCGATATTCCTGCCCATTTTGTATATGACATCCAGATCAAGCGCCTGCATGAATACAAGCGCCAGCTTCTGAACGCGTTTTCCATTCTTGATATCTACTTCGGCATCAAAGAAGGAAGAATCAAGGATTTCACTCCTGCCGCGTTCATTTTCGGCGCTAAGTCAGCTCCGGGCTATTTCCGCGCAAAAGGGATTATTAAGCTCATCAACGAAATAGGAAATCTGATCAATCAGGACGAAACCGTAAATGATAAAATCCGGGTTGTATTTGTCCGGAACTATAATGTCTCCTATGCGGAGAAAATCGTATGTGCAGCTGATCTTTCCGAGCAGATATCCACCGCCGGCACGGAGGCGTCCGGAACCGGAAATATGAAGCTGATGCTGAACGGTGCCCCGACACTAGGGACGTATGACGGAGCCAACGTTGAAATCGTTGCTGAAGCAGGCCTTGAGAACAATTACATTTTTGGTGCCAAAGTCGATGAGATTGCTGCTGTAAAAGACAGCTATGACCCCGTCAAAATATACGAAAGCAACGCGAGGATTCACAAAATCCTTGATACCCTTATTGACGGTACGCTTGATGACGGCGGCACAGGCATGTTCCTTGAGCTGTACAATTCGATTCTGCTTGGGGCATCCTGGCATAAGCCGGATCAGTATTACCTGCTTCTTGATTTTGAGTCGTATATGCAAACCAAGCTGCATGCGATTTCCGAGTATAAGGAGCGCCGCGTTTTCACAAGGAAAGCATTCATGAATACCGCACGGGCAGGGTATTTCTCAAGTGACCGGACCATAAAAGAATATGCAGAACAGATCTGGAATATTTCAAAATGAAAAAATTGTTTTCGTAGTTTTCGAAAATTAACCAAAAGAAGTTCCGGCGCAAATTGGGCGCGTACGGACCTCTTTTTTAGCAGCAGGACAGCATGTTGTACAATAAAAAGATAAAATGTATGTATTAAGTTATTGACAGTGCCATAAACCCGTGCTAAACTCCGAATAGAGTGAGTCAAGAATTTTCGAAAACTTCGATAATTTTGACGAAAATGAAAAAGCAAAAGTGGAGGAAACTAGTATGAAGATGAGTAAATTGCTGAAGAAGATCTCTGCGATCGTTCTTACAGCAGCGATGGCTGCAAGCCTTGCAGCCTGCGCCACAACAACAACTGCGTCTACGACAACGACAAAAGCAGCAGACACAACAGGGGCTGTGACGACCACAACAGCGGCAGCAGATACAACTGCAGCCACAGAAGCTAAAACAAGCAAGGTATATTTTCTGAATTTCAAACCGGAACAGGATGCAGCCTATCAGGCCATTGCCAAGCAGTATACAGAAGCAACCGGTGTTGCAGTTACCGTTGTAACGGCAGCTTCAGGAACATATGAGCAGACACTTACAGCAGAAATTGCTAAAACAGATGCCCCTACCATTTTCCAGATGAACGGTCCTGTCGGTTATGCCAGCTGGAAAGATTATTGTGCAGATTTGTCGAAATCAGAAATTTACACTCACCTGACAGACAAAACCCTTGCAATCACCGATGGCACCGGAGTTTTTGGAATTCCGTTCGCAATCGAAGGTTACGGAATCATTTACAACAACGCCATTATGACAAAATATTTTGCAACCGCTGCTCCTAAAGCTGCTTCCATGGATGCAATCAACAACTTTGCAACACTTAAGGCTGTTGTTGAAGATATGACAGCCAAAGCAGCAGACCTTGGAATCCAGGGTGTATTTGCTTCCACTTCCCTGAAATCAGGCGAAGACTGGAGATGGCAGACACATCTTCTGAACGTTCCCCTTTATTATGAATTCAAGGACAACAAGGTTGACCTCGGCAGTGCTGATGCAACCAAGACAATTAAGTTCCAGTACAGCACAAACTTCCAGAACATTTTTGATCTGTATCTGAAAAATTCAGTAACAGCACCGAAGATGCTCGGCAATATCTCCGTAGATGATTCTATGGCAGAGTTTGCTCTCGGACAGTGCGCAATGGTACAGAACGGCAACTGGGCATACGGCCAGATCTCCGGTGTTGCCGGCAATACCGTTCAGCCCGCAGATGTTAAGTTTATGCCTATCTACACAGGTATGGCCGGCGAAGAAACACAGGGTCTTTGCATAGGAACAGAAAACTACTTTGCAATCAACAAAAATGCTCCTGCAGAAGACCAGAAAGCTTCCCTTGATTTCCTTACATGGCTGTACACAAGTGCTGAAGGAAAAGCAGCAGTTGTAAGCCAGCTCGGATTCATTGCTCCTTTTGACACATTCAGCGCCACAGAAAAGCCTACAGATCCCCTTGCACAGGATATGCTTGCATGGGCATCCAAGCCCGGCATCACCTCTGTTGCATGGAACTTCACAATCTTCCCGAGCCAGACTTTCAAAGACAACGTCGGCGCGGCTCTCCTTGGTTATGCACAGGGTCAGATGAAATGGGACGCAGTCAGCAAGCTCGTTGTTGACCAGTGGGCAGCTGAAAAGGCTAACGTAGCCGGCTGATAATCCATTCATAACCAGAAATACCTTTACATGCGGATACGCCTTGCCGATTCCGCAAAATGTCAGTTATGATAGTGGGTGAGGACAATACGATGAAAATCGCACTCACCCACTATTTTTCGGGAGGGGATCATATGCAAAAAACGCTCAGAAAATATTTTCCGATATTTGTCCTGCCAACCTTGATAGCTTTTGCCATTTCCTTTCTAATTCCGTTCGTCATGGGCGTGTATCTCTCCTTTGCAAAATTCAAAACAGTGACGGATGCAAGTTGGGTTGGCCTGGATAACTACATTAAGATTTTTACTATAAACAATGACTTTATCAATGCTCTTCTTTTTACCGTGAAATTTACAGTAGTAGCTGTGATTACAGTCAATGTTATCGCCTTTATTCTGGCAAAACTTCTTACCCGCCAAATAAAGGGAACCAATCTTTTCAGAACAGTTTTCTTTATGCCGAATCTTATCGGCGGCATTGTACTTGGTTATATCTGGCAGCTTCTGATCAACGGAATCCTTATGAAAATGGGAGTTACGTTAACCTTTGACGCCAAATATGGCTTTTGGGGCCTTATCTTCCTGATGAATTGGCAAATGATCGGCTATATGATGGTTATTTACATCGCTGGCCTTCAAAATATTCCGGATGAGCTTATTGAAGCCGCTTCCATGGATGGCGCTTCCACCTGGCAGATGCTCCGCAAAGTCACCCTTCCGCTTATTGCGCCCTCTATAACGATCTGTACATTCCTGACGCTGTCCAATTCGTTCAAGCTTTTCGACCAGAACCTTTCCCTTACCGGCGGCGATCCGATGCGTCAGACAGCTATGCTTGCCCTGGACATCTATGATACCTTCTACGGGCGCACCGGCTATCAGGGCGTTGGCCAGGCAAAAGCAGTCATCTTCTTTGTTCTTGTCGGCTTGATTGCCTTCATTCAATTAAGAGTTTCACGGAGCAGGGAGGTAGAAGACTAATGAATACGGATAGAAAGCTGAATGTAAAGAAAACCAGCATTGCAGATATTTTGACTTTCATTATTCTCTCCTGTCTTTCACTTCTGTTCCTGGTTCCTATATTTGTTGTTCTGCTCAACTCATTCAAAGGCAAGTTCTATATTTCGAAGACCCCGTTCACGTGGCCGTCGGGTAAAAGCTATGCCGGGCTTGATAACTATGTCAACGGTATCATTAAGAGCGGATTTACACACGCCATGAGTTACAGTTTCTTCATTACGATTGCATCTGTTATCGTGATCATCGTCCTGACAAGCATGACTGCATGGTATATCACCCGTCACAAGAGCAAGATATCAAGCGTACTCTACTATCTGTTTGTTTTCTCAATGATTGTCCCCTTTCAGATGGTGATGTTCAGTATGGTTAAGATTGCAAATACGATTCATCTGGATAACCTTCTGGGAATCGTCGTTCTTTATCTGGGATTTGGCGCCGGACTGGCTGTATTCATATTCAGCGGCTTTGTTAAGGGAATACCAATCGAGATAGAGGAAGCAGCTATGATTGACGGATGTAATCCGCTGCAGACATTTTTTCAGGTAGTACTTCCCATCCTCCGGCCGACCGCCATTACAGTAGCTATCCTGGAGGCCATGTGGGTCTGGAACGATTACCTCCTGCCGCTTCTCGTAATCGGCAACAAATACAAGACGATTCCTATTGCGGTACAAGGCGTGCTGACCGGATCATACGGAGCCCGTGACATGGGTTCGCTGATGGCTATGCTTGTCCTTGCAATTCTTCCGATCATTATCTTCTATCTTGTAGCCCAGAAGAGCATTATCAAGGGCGTTATTTCCGGAGCCGTTAAAGGCTGAACCGTCATTAAATACAAAATATTATCTATGGAGTAAATTAAATGAGAGCAAGCGGCATTTTATTGCACATAACATCGCTTCCGTCTCCGTATGGTGTCGGAACAATGGGAAAAGAAGCCTATGGCTTTGTCGATTTTTTGAAGAAAACCGGGCAGAGTTACTGGCAGGTTTTACCGGTTCTGACCACAGGATACGGAGACTCGCCCTATCAATCTTTCTCCACCTTTGCGGGCAATCCGTATTTAATTGATCTTGATATGCTTTGCGGGGACGGACTGCTTATAAAGGAAGAGTATGAAGGAATTGACTTTGGGGACAACCCCGGGAGTGTCGATTTCGGAAAGCTTTTTGCCAATCGTTCATCCCTCCTGAGAAAAGCCTATGCACGCGGGATAGACAGGGATAAGGAAGCCTTTGACGCTTTCTGCGCACGGAACACGTATTGGCTCGAAGACTTCGGACTGTACATGGCGCTTAAGGAGCACTTTGCACAGCAGTCCTATCACATGTGGCCGGTTGATATCCGGAACCGTGAGGAAACGGCGATTCAGACATACCGGAAACTTCTGGCCAAAGACGTGCAGTTCTATCAATACGTCCAGTACCTTTTCTTTGCACAGTGGGGAATGCTTAAGTCCTATGCGAATGCAAAAGGGGTTCAGATTATCGGTGATATTCCAATCTATGTTGCTGACGACAGCGCCGATACCTGGTCCCACAAAGAACTGTTCTGGCTTGACGACGACTGTATGCCTGTAAAGGTTGCCGGCGTCCCGCCGGATGGATTTACTGCGGACGGGCAGCTCTGGGGAAACCCCCTGTACCTTTGGGATGTTCACAGGGACATGGACTATGACTGGTGGCACAGGCGCATCCTGGCAGCACTGGAAATGTATGATGTTGTGAGAATTGATCATTTCAGAGGATTTGAATCCTTTTATGCAGTCGACTACGGAGAGGATACCGCCCGAAACGGAGAGTGGATGAAGGGTCCCGGACTCGAATTGTTCGCATCGATAAAATCCCGGATAAAGGGATTCCGCATTATAGCGGAAGACCTGGGATACATGAATGACGGTGTACGCAGACTTCTTGCTGAATCGGGATTCCCGGGTATGAAGATTATGCTTTTCGGATTTGATGCCAAAAACGAAACGGATGACGCACCATACAAGCATATGGGCAATTGTGTTTCATACATCGGGACGCACGACAATGAGACATTTATGGGATGGATCGGACGTGCATCGGTTCCGGACGTACGACTGGCCCGCCGGTATATGAACCTCAAACTGCGGGAGGGATACCATTGGGGTGCCATACGGACGCTGATGGGAACGGGTGCGGATCTGGTAATCATGCAGATGCAGGATATTCTTGGCCTTGATAATTCCACCCGGATGAATACGCCTTCGACGCTTGGCGGCAACTGGCAGTGGAGACTCAAGCCGGATTGGAATTCGCCCGCTGTTCTTTCCAAGCTCCGTCTCATGACGCGGACGTATTCGCGGCAGCCAAAGCCTAAAAGAAGAGCCAAACAAAGTGCCTGATGACGGAAATACAAAATGAAAATACCAATTCCGGAACGGAATGCTTTCCTCCTGCATTCACTTCTTAATCCCCTTTTCATGCGGCAACCTGAAAAGATAAAGAAAACTTAAGCTTGACACTGGAGGGGAAAGCATGGAGAATGTAAAATAATATAATATAGTAAATGTACTAAGGTGCTTCTTTTTCAAAAAGAAGTTAAAAGGGAAATCGGTGTAATACCGCTGCAGCCCCCGCTACTGTAAATGGCGACAAAATCCAGGGATACCATTGGGAAACCGAGAAGGTTGGATTTTGGAATAAGCCATGAGTCAGGAAACCTGCCTTGTATATGGATCACAAACTTTCGGAGGGAAAGCGTGCAGTGATAGTCTACATATTTGTAGGCCGTTATTTGTATTGCTGGAAGCTATACCCCTCGAGGGTATGGCTTCTTTTTTTGTCTGCAATATAGACGCAAAGGGAGTATGGATCTGCGGTACAGGGGATGTACCTGCCGGAAAAGGGCGTTCGGCCCGTACATGCAGGTGATTATTCCGACTCGAGACGGAATCGCGCATATAACAAAAAACAAAAAACAGAAAAGAAAACAGAAACCAAAAACAACAAACAGTAAACAGAAAACAGGAGGACAGAAAATGGCTCAGGAGAAAAAACAGTGGAAATTAAAGGTGCTTCTTGCGTGTCTTTTGGTCGTGCTTATAGCCGGCGCCGGTGTAACCTATTACTTTTTTTCACAGAAACCCACAGAGGGATCCAAGGCTGTTACGGTTGAGGTCGTAAGTGACAGGGACAAATTCACCAGTACGGACAAGTACACGACGGATCAGGAATTCTTAGGTGATTTCCTTGTGGAGAAGAACATAGTTATGGCGGAAAAATCTGATTACGGCCGGTTTATCGTTTCTGCAAAGGATATGAAGTCCGATGATGCAAACCAATATTGGTGGAGTGTCAAGGTTGACGGCGAGATGTCAGCCACCGGTATGGACACAATCCCCGTCACGGATGGGTCTGTGTATACGTTAACTTTGGAACAGGGATATTAACAGAAGTTTTTGGACACGATGCATGTATGCTGCCTGGCTGCATGCGTCTGCTTTGATTACTGCGGGGAGTCAAAATGAGCACATACAGACTGGTAAGAATGGCGTTCCTGAGCATAATCCTTTATGTATCGCAGGTTGCCCTGGCCTTTTTACCTAATATTGAAGTCGTATCTCTTCTTATTGTCGTATTTACACTCCTTTATAAAAAGGATATAAAATACGTGTGTGCACTGTATGTTCTTTTTACAGGAATCCAGTGGGGATTCGGCCTCTGGTGGTGGTCCTACCTTGTTATCTGGCCCTTGTTTTCCGTGGTCGTGAATTTGCTTTCAGGACTTGTAAAAGAGAACTGGTTTATATGGACAGTCATACTCGGTTTGTGGGGCCTTATATTCGGAGCGCTTTTCGCAGTTCCGTATATTTTTATCGACCCTGCTTTTGCTTTTTCCTATTGGATTGCGGGCATTCCGTGGGATATGCTGCACTGCGCGGGCAATGTCCTGATAGCGGCTGTCATCGGAAAACCGATTTACAAAGCTTTGGTGCGAATCGAGAATAACAATGGTATTAACAGGGACCACGGTATGCATAATTATTTGAAGCCGTGGAGTTAATGTCGGCGCACAGCCGGCATTATGTCAGAAAATTACAGCATTTTCATTTACAGATTACCAAGTCGGTGATATACTAAATTGCCCGAACCCTAAAAGGGGTAATTTTTTGCGCGCAGTTCGTTTTTTAATGGGAAGTGCTGCACAAGGAATGATTCTTTTTTAAAAGAAGGCGACTTATTAATAGTGAAAGGAGGTGTATTGATGCCTACGTTCAACCAATTAGTTAAGACCGGAAGGGCTTCAAAGTCCTACAAGTCGACGGCTCCCGCTCTTCAGAGCGGACTGAACACACTGCACAAGAGACAGACAGCTATCTCTTCTCCCCAGAAACGCGGAGTATGTACAGTTGTTAAGACAACTACCCCGAAAAAGCCGAATTCGGCTCTTCGTAAAGTTGCCAGAGTTCGTCTGACAAATGGCTTTGAAGTAACGGCTTATATCCCAGGAATTGGCCACAATCTGCAGGAGCATTCAGTTGTTCTTATCAGAGGCGGACGTGTTAAGGATCTTCCCGGTGTGCGTTATCACATCGTAAGAGGAACTCTTGATACTGCCGGTGTTGCCAATCGTCTGCAAAGCCGCTCAAAGTACGGTGCGAAAAAGCCGAAGGCCGCAAAGGTCAAGAAGTAAACTTTTTCGTGGTTGGGCAGAATAAGTGATCAGTACACTGTCTGCATATAGAGAACACCGGGTTTTTACAAAGAACAACGGCTCACCTGATGAAGACATTGCTGCTGGCGCTGACACGGTCCAAAAGAACAACGTGAGTACCTATGATTTCAGAAGAATTCTGATAATCATGAGAGGAGGGAAGACAAGTGCCAAGAAAAGGCAATGTCCCAGTTAGAGAAGTGCTTCCGGACCCGCTGTACAATGATGTAAGGGTGACTAAACTCATCAACAACATCATGCTCGACGGCAAGAAGGGTGTTGCACAAAAAATCTGCTACGACGCTTTTGAAATAATCAAAGAGCGCACAAGCAAAGAGCCGCTTGAAGTTTTCATTCAGGCTTTGGAAAATGTTATGCCGGTTCTTGAGGTAAAAGCAAGACGCGTCGGCGGAGCCAATTATCAGGTTCCGATCGAGGTTCGTCCCGCAAGACGTCAGACTTTAGCTCTGCGTTGGATGGTAGCTATTGCCAAGAAACGCAGCGAACGCACCATGAAGGAGCGCCTCGCCAATGAAATTCTTGATGCATCCAACAGTACTGGCGGATCATTCAAGAAAAAAGAAGACATACATAAGATGGCGGATGCCAATAGAGCGTTCGCTCATTACAGATGGTAACCATCAGAAAAAGGAGCAATTGAAACCATGGCCAGAGACTTCGCTTTGGAAAAGACTAGAAATATAGGTATCATGGCTCACATTGACGCCGGAAAGACAACCTGCACGGAGCGTATCCTTTTCTTCACCGGAAAGATCAGAAAAGTCGGTGAAGTTCACGAGGGTGCGGCAACCATGGACTGGATGGAGCAGGAGCAGGAGCGTGGTATCACGATTACTTCTGCTGCAACAACAGCTGAATGGAAAGAACACCGCATCAATATCATTGATACTCCCGGTCATGTTGATTTCACAGTTGAAGTTGAGCGCTCCCTGCGTGTTCTGGACGGGGCTGTCACATTGCTTTCTGCTAAGGGCGGCGTAGAGCCTCAGACTGAAACCGTATGGCGCCAGGCTGATCGTTACGGCGTTCCGCGTATGGGATTTATCAACAAGATGGACATCATGGGCGCAGATTTTTTCCGTGCTGTCAACATGATGAAAGATCGTCTCAAGACAAATGCTCTTGCCATTCAGATCCCGATCGGTGCTGAAGATACTTTCAAAGGCATCATTGATCTTATGACGATGAAGGCTGAAGTATATACCAGCGATGACGGTTCCATGTTCGAAGAGCGGGACATCCCTGCCGAGATGCTGGAATCTGCTGAGAAGTACAGAGAGATAATGGTCGAGATTATCGCAGAAACGGATGAAGAGCTTACCCTTAAGTTCCTGGAAGGCGAAGAAATAAGCATTCCTGAACTGATGGCAGCCTTAAGAAGAGCGACGATTGCCTGTCTTGTTACCCCTGTCCTTTGCGGGTCCGCCTACAAGAACAAGGGCGTACAGATGCTGCTTGATGCCGTAATTAATTACATGCCCTCTCCGACCGATATCAAAGCGATCATGGGTGTGAACCCGGAGACAGAAGAAGAGGAGCCACGCCCCTCTGACGACTCGAAACCTTTCGCATCCCTCGCTTTCAAGATCATGACGGACCCTTTCGTCGGGAAGCTCTGCTTCTTCCGCGTTTACTCCGGTACACTTGACGCCGGTTCTTATGTGCTTAATGCAACAAAGGGCAAGAGAGAGCGTATCGGCCGTATTCTTCAGATGCATGCCAATCACCGTGCTGAACTTGCCAAAGTATATTCCGGTGATATCGCTGCGGCTGTAGGACTCAAGGACACGACAACAGGTGACACGCTATGTGATGAGAAGTATCCGATTATTCTTGAATCCATGGAATTCCCGGAGCCAGTTATCAGCGTTGCCATCGAGCCTAAGTCCAGAGCCTCACAGGAGAAGATGATCGCAGCCCTTCAGAAGCTTGCAGAAGAAGATCCGACTTTCCGCACCTATACTGATCAGGAAACAGGACAGACGATCATTGCCGGAATGGGTGAGCTTCACCTTGACATCATCGTTGACCGTTTGTTCCGTGAGTTTAAGGTTGAGGCCAATGTCGGCGCTCCTCAGGTTGCTTACAAGGAGACAATCCGTAAAGCAGTCAGGGCAGAAGGTCGTTTTGTACGTCAGTCCGGCGGTCACGGTCAGTATGGCCATTGTATTCTTGAACTTGAGCCGCAGGCACCCGGCACAGGGTATTCCTTTGTTAATGCGACTGTCGGAGGAACGATTCCTAAGGAATTTATTTCCCCGATCGATGCAGGTGTAAAGGAAGCTATGGGCAGCGGTATTCTTGGAGGGTATCCGGTTGTAGACATCAAGGTAACCGTCGTTGACGGTTCTTTCCATGATGTTGACTCATCCGAAATGGCCTTTAAGATTGCTGGTTCCATGGGCTTTAAGGATGGAATGAAAAAGGCAGATCCCTGCCTTCTCGAGCCGATCATGAGAGTCGATATTGAAGTTCCCGACGATTATATGGGCGATGTCATTGGCGGCATCAACTCTCGCCGGGGAGTCATCAAAGGCATTGAGGCCAGAAATGGTTCCCAGTCCATCGAGTGTGAGGTTCCGCTTTCCAACATGTTCGGATACGCCACATCACTTCGTTCAACAACACAGGGTAGAGGTACATTCGTAATGCAGATCAGCCATTTTGCTGAGATGCCCAAGAGTATTATGGAATCTATTCTGAAGAAGTAATCCACCCCTCTTCCAATCATGCCGAATACATCTTGCGAATGTCGAAAGAGACAAGTAAAATAGATTCATCTGGCCTCTGAGCGGAGAAGAACATTATGTATATATCAGCATATAAATGCTGACAAAGGAGGAAATTACAATGGGAAAGGCAAGATACGAAAGAACCAAGCCACACGTTAACATCGGAACCATCGGACACGTTGATCACGGCAAAACTTCCCTTACAGCAGCTATCACTAAGGTGCTCGCTATGTCCGGCAAGGCTGTCTATAAAGAATACGGCAGCATTGACAGTGCACCGGAAGAAAGAGCCCGTGGTATCACGATCAACACTGCTCACGTTGAGTATGAGACAGCAAACCGTCACTATGCTCACGTTGACTGCCCCGGCCATGCCGATTACATCAAGAACATGATCACAGGCGCTGCACAGATGGACGGAGCAATCCTCGTCGTTTCTGCTGCTGACGGCCCGATGCCTCAGACTCGTGAGCACATCCTTCTGGCCCGCCAGGTTGGTGTTCCTTTCATCGTAGTATTCCTGAATAAGGTTGACCAGGTTGATGACGAAGAGCTGCTTGAGCTTGTTGAGATGGACATTCGTGACCTTCTCAACCAGTATGAGTTCCCCGGTGATGAAACACCGATTATCAGAGGTTCTGCCCTTGATATGCTCGAGTCCACATCAAAGGATCCTAATGACGCTGTTTATAAGCCCATCATTGATCTTATGGAAGCTGTTGACACCTTCATCCCGACTCCTGAGCGTGCTATTGATAAGCCGTTCCTTATGCCCGTTGAAGATGTTTTCACCATCACCGGACGTGGAACAGTTGCAACAGGCCGTCTTGAGCGTGGTGTTATCAAAGTTGGCGACGCTGCACAGATCATCGGACTTGCTGAAGAACCTAAGGCAACTGTTGTTACAGGCGTTGAGATGTTCAAGAAGCTTCTTGATCAGGCTCAGGCAGGCGACAACATTGGTCTTCTCCTTCGCGGTGTTGAGCGTAAGCAGGTTGAGCGCGGCCAGGTTATTGCCAAGCCGGGTTCCATCACACCTCACACGAAGTTTACCGGTCAGGTCTATGTTCTGACACACGACGAAGGCGGACGTCATAAGCCTTTCTTTAATGGCTACCGTCCTCAGTTCTATTTCCGTACAACAGACGTAACCGGTGTTGTTCATCTTCCGGAAGGCACAGAAATGTGTATGCCTGGCGATCACATCACCATTACAGGCGAATTGATCACAACCATTGCTATGGAGCCTGGTCTCAAGTTCGCTATCCGCGAGGGCGGCCGTACGGTCGGTGCCGGTACTGTTTCTACAATCATTGAGTAATCATCAAGTGGTTTAAGTTGAACCGCTGATCCCTCACATGTATTACAAAGACCCTGCCGCTGATGCGGCAGGGTCTTTGTGTCGTGTGACGGAAATGCATACTTCGGTTTAACCCGGAAGAATCACAGACCGATTGACCGGGCCCTGGCAATTTCCCTGTCGAGAGCCTTTTTAACTTCAAGAGGTTCTTTGACATAGAGAATATAGAGACGCTTTTTAGGAATCCGGAGTGTAAGCCGTCCGTAATGCAGGGGACCTGCGAAAAAAAGCTGGGATACACTGACGGAGGCAATGTCTGACAGCGGAACGGAAAAATGACGATGCCTGAGAGAAAACATGTGGCCATGGATTCTTTGGGTGGTAACATCAATCCGGTTATACAGGAACATCAGCGCCGACAGTAGAAAGAGCAGCAGAAAAAGCGCCCATCCGGCCAGGAAAACCCGCAGAATCGCGGAGAGGGGATCGTCGAGAAGGACAGGCTCACCAATGCGATAGGCACAGTAAAACAAAACACACAAAAAGAGATAAAGAATTACCGGGTGATGGGAAACCGCCACCCGGAACACGGGCATTTCCTTTTGGGGTTCCGGATTGGAATCAGTAAATTCGGGAGGCTCAAACCGCATGGACAGTACTCCTTCCAACAAGCTTTATGAAGAAGCCTTTACGGTATTCCAGAGTTCCGTGTAGGCTTCTTCGATTGCAGAACTGGAGAAGAAGATCTCAAGTGTTTTGAAGGTCGCTGCATCAGGAATAAGTTTACTGACACTAAACATGGAAAAATATATTTATACGAGTTTACTATTACTAAACTACCGAACAACATTATATAGATGCAAACACGTGCGTGTCAACTATTTTGCGATGAAAAAGTATAATGTAAATATAGATGAATTCGGAAATACACAGCACCGATCCGGTGTGCCGTACGCGTGATTCTTGCATTTTTGCCCACCGCGTATTATTCTGTGAAATAGCGTCTTTCGTTGATGCTGACGAAAAACAGATAATTCATACATTCGTGTTCCGGACAAAGAACAGCAGGGTGTAATAGATAAGGGGTAATAATATATATGTCTGATTCAATTTTTCATGACAGAAGCAAAATTATCGAAGCCCTGCGTATTGTGATTAAGGTGGGAACCTCCACCATCACGTACGAAAACGGACGGATGAATCTGCGCAACATCGAGAGGCTGGCGCGTGCCATCTCAAGTCTCATGAACCAGGGTAAGGAAGTAATTCTGGTAACGTCCGGAGCAATCGGAGTAGGGATCGGATGCCTTGACATGAAAGAAAAACCAACAGCCATGCGCGACAAACAGGCTGTAGCAGCCGTCGGGCAGTGTGAACTGATGAATGTGTACAGCCGGTGTTTTGCGGAATACAGCCACGTCGTCGCACAGATCCTCCTTACCAAAGACGACCTTGATGATCCGGTCACAAGGGAGAATATTTCCAATACGTTTGACGCCCTGATCGAAAAGGGAATCGTACCCATAGTCAATGAGAACGACACGGTATCCACAACGGAAATCCTCCACAACGGAACATTCGGCGACAACGATGCGCTTTCTGCCCATGTAGCGACCCTTATCCATGCAGACCTGCTGATAATACTCTCTGACATTGACGGTCTGTATGACAGCAATCCCCGTGAAAATGAAGAGGCACAAAGAATCCCCCTTGTCTGCGAAATAGACCAGACAATGATGGATTCCGCGGGCGGCGCCGGCAGCAAGCTTGGAACAGGCGGGATGCAGTCTAAAATAACGGCAATGATACTTGCCACAGCCGCCGGCATCGGAGGCGTGATCGCCGAAGGATCACAGTCTCAGATTCTGGAAGATATCCTGGAAGGCGTGGATATCGGAACATATTTCATGCCTGGATGTAAAATATCAGTATAACCTGTGACAAGCAGATATGACTCATAACCCATGTAAACCGAAAAGCTGCGGAACAATCGTTTGCCGATTGTTCCGCAGCTTTTCTTCATTTTCCAGAGGCATTAACCTGCCGGAAATTTAATATTACACCGGCGGGAGGGCGGGATCCACTGGCGGGAGGGCGGGATCCACTGGCGGGACAGGAGTGGGTGCCGCATGTCCCGGGCAGAGTTTGGTTGGCGTATTTTCGGCTCCCTTCACAAATAAATCGGTAACCGTGGTTCCCGCAGCTTTGCAGGAATCCGTGGCGATCTTCCCTGTCTGCGTACAGATTGTCATCTTCTCCACATCATCCGGTTTGATAAAATTGGGCAGGACAGTCATGGTAGAAGGTGTAAGTACTTTATGGATCTTCTGCATGGCATCATTCCATATCAACTGAGCGTTCTTCTGGTCCCCGCTTGGGATTTCGGTTGTACGAAGCCGGTTGTCATAACCGTACCATGTGGCAGCGGCGTAATATGGGGTGTAGCCGCAGAACCACTTATCAACGTTGTCGTCCGTGGTACCTGTCTTTCCGGCAACCTCTATACTCTCCCCGGAATCGGTGGTGATGGGCATTACTTTGTTGGCAGCCGTACCTTTGGTGATAACATCCTGAAGAATGTTGGTCAGGATATAGGCTGTCTCCGGTGAATACACCGGGGTTGCTATAATTTCTTTTGTCAGGATGACGTTGTTATCACTGTCCATTACTTTGCTATAGGCGTATGGCGCACGGTATTTGCCGCCATTTGCGAATGTTGCATAACCAGCCGCCATTTCAAGCGGCGTCATACCGACGTTGAATCCTCCGATAGCCGTTGACGGATATACTTCTTTCGTGCGGTCGATACCGACCTGCTTCAGAAACCAGAGCGCAACATCACCGCCAACCTCATTCCATACCTGGACAGCGATGACATTCGATGATTTGTAAATAGCCTGCCTGACCGTCAGCCACCCTGCATAGGAGCCCGAGTTCTTGGGCCATGCATTGTCCGGGTTGCTTGGATCAAGATGCATCGGCGTATCCTCGAAATAAGTTGAGGGAACAATAATTTTTCTTTCGAGAGCCGGCCCATAGTCAAGAAGAGGCTTAATCGACGAACCGGGCTGCCTGTAAGCGGAGACGGCACGATTTGTGATAAGGTTCCGGGTTTTTTCGCCGTAGCCGCCCTGCATGGCAGAAATCGAGCCGTCAGCAACATTAATAATAACCATGCCGCCCTCGGGCTTTTCCGGAAGATCCTCAATGGCAGCAGGATCACTCTGGAAAAGCGACTGCGTCATGAAAGTAGAATCAAGGGCTGCCTGCACGGCGGGCTCCTCGGTGGTGTATATTTTGTAGCCGTTGTTGTACACAAGTTTGGCCGCCAGTGTCCTGCTGATATTGCGCTGGGCCATGAGATCCGTGATGACTTCGGACACGGCATATTCGACAAAATAGGACTGGATGGAATTGGCCGTCATGGTCTCGGTGGATTTGAAGACCAGTTCGGTATTGAGGGCTTCTTCGTACTGTGTATCCGTGATCTTGCCAAGCTCGTGCATTTTGGAAAGGACAACACGCATGCGCCGCAAGGCATTGCGCTTACCGGATTCCCTCAGGGGATTATAGTATGACGGACTTTTGGGAATTCCCGCCAGAAAAGCACATTCGGGCAAAGTAAGATCCTTCGCATCTTTTCCGAAATAATTCTGCGCGGCCGTCTGTACGCCGATGTAATTGTTGCCCATCGGAGCCTGATTGACATAGAGCTCCATGATCTCATCCTTGGTCAGCTGCTGCTCGAGGTCCATCGCAGTAAACCATTCCTGGACCTTGCGCTGCGTAGAGACCTGATTCTGGCCGGAGATCATTTTGACGGTCTGCTGGGTAATCGTAGATCCGCCGTGTGTGGCAGTACCTCCGTTGGACAGGGCCGACAAAATCGCACTGCCGATGCGCTGGATATCAATTCCGTTATGCTCATAGAAACGCTCATCCTCGATCGAGGTAATCGCCTCATCAATGTAGGTACCTTTAATTTCGCTGTAGGAAACATAGACACGATCGACGTTGTCGCTTCCTGTCAGTTTCTGAATTTCCGTGCCGTTCTTATCATATACAAAAGTAGTCTGCTTCTTGCCGCTTGTCATCAGATCCGAAATCGTGAGCGCCTTTGTGGTGGAAATATAGCCGACAAGCATACCTCCGCCAAATCCTCCCAAAACAAAAACAAATAAAAGAAAAAGGACAAGAAATAACTTGAGAAAAAAAGCAATACTTCCGCCGATGCCGCCGTACCATGTATGGGAATGCGCCGCATGTGTCGGTTTGCCGCGAAGCCGCTTGTGAAAATCACTGGCGATAATCGATTGGTCGGGAGGGATCGGACTCGCCCGTCGTACAGGCTGCGGCTGAGGCGCCCGGGCCGGCTGCTGTTGGGGAGAGCGTGCCTGCTGCACCCCGGTGGCCGGGTTCTGCTGGCGTCGTACCGGTCCGTTGGCATCAGGGGGCGTGCCTGGTCTATTCTGATCATTCATATATAAAATGTACTTCCTTTAACTTCTTGCTGCTTCCCGCAGTCATTTCGCACTAAAGTACGACATGGGCATAATGCTATACATCACTTATCATATCAGCAAACCGCTGATATGGAAAGAGAAGCCACATGTGCAAGGTGCGCGCATAACGTCAAAAAACCCATAAAAGCGCCAATAATCAACATCTTTACGGCCATAACGGAAAATTGCCGAAATTTGTTAACATCTCTCTTTCCAGTTATAATAGAAAGAAAAACGAAAGAGGCGCAAAATGCCAAACGATATGAATACAAATCCGGAGACCCAGACAGAGACAAATCCGGAGATAAATACAGAGACCCAGGCAGAGATAACCGCGGATACCTGCATCGTCACAATCGAAGCCCTTACAACAGAAGGACAGGGAATCGCCCGCATACAGGGGCTCGAGGGTGATGACACCCGCGGCTATACCGTCTTCTGTGACGGACTGCTGCCCGGCGAAGAAGCGGAAATCCGCATAGTCTCCAGGAAGAAGAACTATGCCCAGGCCGAGTGTGTCAGACTGATCACACCGTCGCCGGAGCGCATCGCTCCTTTCTGCCCGGTCTACGATGCCTGCGGAGGCTGCACACTCCAGCACCTCAACTACGACGAACAGCTTCACCTCAAAAGAGAGCACGTCGTCTCCTGTCTCACGCGCATCGGCAAACAGCCGGCCGACACCATCGAATCCCTTACGCGCCCGACACTCGGGATGGACCACCCGTATGATTATAGAAACCACATGCAGTATCCCGTCGGTGAGACGGTCACTGCCGAAACCGCCGCGAAATACGCCGCTTCCAGTGCAGCCGCAAGTGCCGCCGGTAATGCCGCCGCAATTGTTGCGCCGGCCAGTGATAATGCCGCTGTTTTTGCCGCATCCGTTCTTGAGAATGCTGATGCTGCAGCCGCCGCTGTCACACCCGCCGCAGCCCGCGATTTCAAGATCGGCCTCTACGGCAAAAAGACCCATACCATCGTCCCTCACAACACCTGCCGCCTCGCACATCCCGCATGTGAATCCGTCCGCCGTATGACCGAGCGCTTCTGCCTTGAAAAAGGCATCCTCGGCTATGATGAGCAGAGCGGCCATGGCCTTTTACGCCACCTCATCGTCCGCATCGCACCCCATACAGGAGAAGTCCTCGTAATCCTGGTGGTCAATTCGATCCCGGAAAAACCGTTCGAATTCCCCATCAAAGAATACGTATCCGACATATCCTTCCGTCTGGAAAAAGACAGGAAAAAGCTCGCCCGCGCCAGCCAGGACGCCGACATAACCGCCGCTCCCGCTGCCGCCGCCCAAGCCGCACCCGAAAAGCACTGGAAGCTCAAAAGCCTCTCGGTCAACTTCAACCCGACGGGCGTCCGTCAGGGACAGGTCATCAGCCCCCGCGGCCAGAATCAGCGCCTGCTTTTCGGCACACCGCAGATCACAGACCGGATCGGCGCGAACAAATTCATGATCTCACCCCTGTCGTTCTTCCAGGTCAACTCCCTGCAGACAGAAAAACTCTACGACACCGTGCGTGACTTTGCCCTCGGCAACCTGACGCCCGCAGCCGTCGCCGCCATGCCGGAGACACCGCAAATAACCATCACATCGATCCTCGACCTCTACTGCGGTGCCGGTACCATCGGCCTCCACCTCGCGCGCTATACCGGCCAGCTCGTCGGCGTGGAAAGCAATGAAGGCGCCATCCTCGATGCCCGCAAAAACGCAGCCCAAAACGGCGTCACCAATGCCACATTCATCACAGCCAAAGTAGAAGAAGTCCCGCGCAGCGAGATCCCCTACCACCCGACCCTCGTCATCCTCGACCCGCCCAGAAGAGGCAGCGACCCTGTGATGCTCGCCAAAATCCTCGTCCTCAATCCCGAGAAAATCATCTACGTATCCTGCGACCCCGCGACCCTCGGCCGCGACATTGCCGAATTAACTGCAGGGGAATATAAGATCAAGGCAATACAGCCGGTGGATATGTTCCCGTGGACGGGGCATGTTGAGACGGTAGTATTGATGTCACATGAAGAGCAGACGAAAGCCTGAAAAGCCCTGATATTCGGGCATCGGTCATTATGAGCTTATTTTCACCGTAGACGAAAAGCAGCGAAAAAATCGTTTCACGGGAACAGGTCGAAGAAGATGCTATTTAATAGTTGAGTGGTCAGTTTAGATAACATGCGTTCATGACAGAGCAGGATAGATAACATGCGTTCGTGACAGAGCAGATTGGATGTTTTTTGAAAAATCGAAGGTTGAGAGAGCGGGTTGGATGTAGCCACAAAATCGGCACTTCATGAAGACGAAAAACCGAGATTTTGTGAGGGGGGTTATAGTGGATTTTGTTAATGAATTTGATAAAATCATCCGAGATGTATCCAGTGTACTTGGGAAGTCTATCGATAAAGGGAAATATGAAATTATAGATAGGGGAATTCCGCATCGACCAAGAAATTTGCCAACCGGAATGATGGGAGTTTACATCTTTTGGTATGAAGGCGAATTCTTGAAAATAGGAAAAGCCGGGACTAGTAGTAACGTCAGGTTTTTGAGTCAGCATTATAATCCCAGATCAGCCCAAAGCACCTTAGCCGCATCGGTTTTATCAGATAAAAGAATGCAAGACAAAGGTATTACTGAAAATAATGTTGGTGATTGGATAAAAAACAACTGTCGTAGGGTCGATATTTTACTTGATTCAGAATTAGGAATATTCACATTGGAACTTATTGAAGCGGCTCTTCATTATAAATATGAACCAATCTATGAAGGTTTTGCTACGCAGAGATTAATTTGAATTTGACGGTTAATAACTATATGTTTTGTGTATTTGAGGAGAAATTAGAATGCTGAATTTAGAAGGTTTCATTAGTTGATAGTTCCAGAATCATTTCGCGAAGTATGGAAAACTAATCGGCTGCGCGCTTTTCCATCCTATGCTTTGTTTCGCGGATGCGGAAGCTGTCATTGCTCATGTCGATGACATAGGCTTTGTGTGCCAGCCTGTCGACCAGCGCTCCGGTCAGGATCGGGTCTTTAAATACTTCATCCCATCTTTCAAAAGCAAGA
>Ga0209125_1000363_pt1 | contig 62449 bp, 62 predicted proteins | sample BarGraIncub1131A_FD_184503 | JGI IMG/M metagenome (GOLD analysis project Ga0209125, IMG submission 184503) | Arctic peat soil microbial communities from Barrow, Alaska - Barrow Graham LP Incubations 11-31A (SPAdes) (version 2) | ecosystem: Environmental > Terrestrial > Soil > Wetlands > Peat... | reverse complement strand
CTGCAGGAGAAAAAACAAGCGGGTCTGCAAGATCTCTCCGTGACAAGAGCACTGGTGAAAGAAATAAATTCGGAGATGCCTGATTTCGCTACGGAGAATTTTGCGGATATCGCGAATGACGATCAGATCGATACCGTCGTCGAAATGATGGGGGGATTGCATCCGGCGTATGAATTTTTAAAGACATCGATCGAAAAAGGTAAAAACGCCGTTACATCGAATAAATTGTTGGTTAGTGTCTATGGTGAAGAACTGAACGCATTAGCTAAAAGCAAAGGTACTGCTTTTTTATTCAGTGCAGCCTGCGGCGGAGGAATTCCCTATTTATGCAATCTGCAACGCGCTAGACGTTCGGATACGATCCAAGAAGTAGGTGGAATTCTCAACGGAACAACTAATTTTATGGTAGATGCGATGCAGAGAAACAATATGAGTTTCGCTGCTGCACTTAAAGAAGCTCAAAAAATGGGTTATGCGGAAGCTGATCCAAGCTCGGATGTCGATGGACTGGATACCATGCGAAAATGCATTCTCTCCTCTGCCGTCGGATTCGACCTTTTCGTAAATGAGGATAGTATAGTGACCGAGGGTATCGGATCGATCGATTCAGTCGATATCGAATTCTATCAGCATAACGGATGGGTGTGTCGATTGATCACGCATGCGGGCAGAACCGATAAAGGTATTTATGCCTACGTAGAACCTACGTGTTTCGGCCCGACAGATCTTGAAGTCGGTGTCACCGAGAATAAAAACATCGCTTGGTTCAAAAGTGAATATGAAGGCAAGATGAGTTTTTACGGTCAAGGTGCAGGAAAATTCCCGACGGCAGCGAATGTCGTGATGGATATCTTGGATATATCTGAAGGTAAAAAACACATGCTTAACGATACTTGCGTACGAGTAAATGCGGATAATCGGTTAGCATCACATCGTTATGCAGTACGTGTCGACAAAGAGACCGTTTGTGAGGAGCTTGATTCGATCACAGAGAGACAAACAGTCATCGGTTCATGGGAATTCCATGTCACCAAAGCTGTCACAGTCGAATCGATGCATTCGCTGGCTCGCCGATTGAAAGAAAAAAATACGTTTGTCTTTTTTGCGGGAATTGCTGATGAGGAGGAGTCTCATGCTTAAAGTAGCAAAATTCGGAGGTTCTTCACTGGCCGGTGCGAATCAGTTTGAAAAGGTGAAAGCGATCATCAATGCCGATCCTACACGCCGCATCGTGGTTGTATCTGCCGCCGGTAAGAGAACATCGGAAGACAATAAAATCACGGATCTGCTTTATCTTTGTCATGCCCATTTGACCTACGGTGTATCCTATGAGGATATCTTTTCCGTTATCGAACAACGCTTTTACGAAATTCGAAATCAATTGGGGCTTAAATTCGATCTGGAAAGTGAATTCACCCAATTACGCTCGGAAATGAATCGCGACATTCCGGTCGATTATCTTGCTTCTCGTGGTGAATACCTCACTGCGCGGCTGATGGCTGAATATCTCGGTTATGAGTTTCTTGATGCTTCGGACTGTATCTTCTTTAATTATGAAGGTCAATTCGACATGGAGAAAATCAATACGACCTTTGAGGAACACTTCGGTGATACTACGAAATTGGTGATTCCGGGCTTTTACGGCAGTCTCCCCAATGGGAAGATCAGAGTCATGAGTCGCGGTGGATCCGATATCACCGGTGCTGTACTGGCCAGTGTTGCCGATGCCGATATCTATGAAAATTGGACCGATGTTTCGGGAATCATGATGGCAGATCCTAAGATCGTGGATCATCCGAAACCGATTCAACGGATCACTTACTCCGAACTAAGAGAACTGGCTTATATGGGAGCTTCGGTTCTTCATGAAGAATCGATCATGCCGGTCAAAGTCAAAAATATCGGGCTCAACATCCGTAATACCAATGAACCGGAAAATCCGGGAACGATGATTCTGGAACATTTCGAGGAAGAAAATACATCGAAGAAACAACGTTTTATCACCGGGATTGCCGGTCGCAAGAGTTTCATCGTGTTGACTTTATATAAAGAACATATCGCAACGGAGCCTTCTATGATTCGCAAAGCCCTTGAAATATTTGAAAACAACCGCGTCGGGATCGAACACATCACGACCGGTATCGATAGTTTTACACTGGTCGTATCCAACGCATTGATTGGGGACCGTCTCTATGACATTCTGTCCGATCTTAAAAAACACTGTTCACCGGATTCGATCAAGACAGAAGAAAACATTGCGCTGGTTGCGGCCGTCGGCCGTAAAATGGCTGATCATCCGGGTGTTGCCGGACAACTGTTCAATGCGCTCGGCCAACATAACATCAATATCCGATCGATCGCGCAGGGAACCAATGAGATCAGCATTGTCGTCGGTGTCAACAATTCCGATTATGAACGTGCCATCGTGATCCTCTACGATAGTTTCGTCGGTTGATCAACAGGAGAAAAACATGAGAAAATATAATGTTGCGATCTTGGGGGCTACCGGAGCCGTCGGACGCGAAATGATGAAGATACTGGAAGAAAGAGATTTTCCGATCGACGAACTGCGCCTATTAGCCAGTGCCCGAAGTGTCGGAACGGTACTTATCTACAAAGGTAAGGAAATAATCGTTCAAGAAGCCAAAGCGACTTCTTTTGAATCGATGGATTTTGTTTTGGGCGCAGTCGGTAATGAAACAGCCAAACACTTCGCACCCTATATTACTCAATCAAAGACTGTTTTCATCGATAACTCTTCCGCATTCAGAATGAATGAAGAAGTACCGCTTGTTGTACCTGAAATCAATCCGGCAGACGCACTCACCCATCACGGCATCATTGCCAATCCCAATTGCTCAACCATCATCTCACTCGTAGCAGTGAATGCGATCAATCGCCTATCACCGATCCAAAGTATGGTCGTCTCAACGTACCAAGCCGTCTCCGGTGCCGGTCATGAAGGAATCACCGAACTTGAAGAACAGATGCGTGAAGTGATCGATCGTAAACCGGCCACGACGAAAGTGTTCCCGACGCAGATCGCCTACAACGTCATTCCGTTTATCGGAAGCATCTTGGACAATGGGTATACGTCCGAAGAAATGAAAATTCAAAATGAAGGTCGCAAGATCATGCATCTACCGAATCTCGTGGTCAGTTGTACCTGTGTACGTGTCCCGGTCATTCGATCTCATTCGATCTCGATCAACGTTAAAACAGCTTCAACCATTTCCGTTGATCAAGCCGAAACGGCCATTCAATCTTCTGCCGGATGCCGCATGTCAATCGATGTGCACGGCAGAAATTATCCGACACCGCTCGATACCAGTGATCAAGATATGGTATGGGTCGGACGTATCCGCAAAGATCTTACCGATGAGCGCGGATTGAATCTGTGGTGTTGCGGCGATCAGATCCGTAAAGGTGCTGCCACAAATGCGGTTCAAATCGCTGAATTACTGCTTGAAACACGAAAATAATAACTTATAGTTCGATAGAAAGCCGAAGTTGATTCGACTTTTTTTGTGTTTTTACTTCGGTAAGCGTGGCTAAACAATCACTGTGAATCATGGTATGATTGATCCAGAACATAGCAGCAACAATTCCATCCGATTGAAATTGTTGCGGGACAGTGAAAGGGGTAACCGATGAGATTTCAATTTGCGGAACCGTTTCGCATCAAAATGGTTGAGATTGTCAAGAAGACCACGAAAGAAGAACGTATCGAGTATCTCAGAGAAGCACAGTATAATGCATTTCGTTTAAAAGCTGAAGATTGTTATATCGATTGTATTACCGACAGCGGAACATCAGCGATGAGCTCCAATCAATGGTCAGCGTTGATGTTGGGGGATGAATCCTATGCCGGAAGCAAGAGCTTCTATAAAATGGAAGCTTCAGCTCAAGATGTCTTCGGCATGCCCTACATACAACCGACCCATCAAGGCAGAGCCGCCGATTACATCATGGCGAAGATCTATGCCCGAGAAGGTAAATTCGCCATCGGAAACATGCATTTCGATACGTTTCGCGGTCAAGCGGAAGTATTAGGTGCATTGGTTGTCGACTATGTGATCGATGAAGGACTGGATGCTGCCAGCCCACCGTTACCGTTCAAGGGAAATATGGATTTGACCAAGATGCAACGACTTATCGATGAAAAAGGGGCAGAAAATATATCCGTGTGTATTCTGACCGTCACCTGCAATAATAACGGCGGTCAACCGGTATCCATGAAAAATATCCGCGACGTCAGTATTTTATGCAACACCTATAAGATTCCGCTCGTGATCGATTCAGCGCGCTTAGCCGAGAATGCTTATTTCATCAAAACGCGCGAAGAAGGGTATGCAGACAAATCGATCAAAGAGATCACCCGTGAAATGTTTTCCTACTGCGAAACAGCCACGATGAGTTCAAAAAAAGACGGTCTCGTCAATATCGGCGGACTCTTCGTTACTCGTAATCATGATGTATTTCTGCAAGCGAATGTACTGGGAATCGTTCACGAAGGGTATCTGACTTACGGCGGTCAAGCCGGTCGCGATATGGAAGCCCTGGCTGTCGGGCTTCAGGAAGCCACCGATTTTGACTATCTTGATTATCGTGTCAAACAAGTCGAATATCTCGGACGGCGTTTAAAAGAACGCGGCATTCCGATCATTGAACCGACCGGCGGCCACGGCGTTTATGTGGACGGAAGACGATTCTTTCCGCAGATCCCGCAATGCGAATTTCCCTCACAGCGATTGGTAGTGGCGATGTTTGAGGAAGCCGGGATCCGTTGCGTCGAATTGGGAGCGTGTGCCTTTGGTTCAAAAGATAAGATTACCGGTGAGCCGATCTGGCCGGAATTGGAAACAATGCGGATCGCGATCTCACGTCGTGTCTACACGAACTTACATATGGATTGTATTGTCGAAGCACTTGCCTATATCTATGAAAATCGTGCAAGTTATTCAGGATTGAAACTGGTCTATGAAGGACCGATCACGTCCTTGCGTCATTTCACAGCCGGTTTCGAACTACTTTGATCAAACATAAGAAAAGCAGACTTGAACGCATCAAGTCTGCTTTTTTATTAACGCAGATGTTTTCTGAGTACGGCAACGATCAAATCTTGATCCTGATTACCTGACAGTCCGCTGACACACAAACTTCCGATCAAGCCGACTCCTTTTACCAGAATCGGAAATCCTCCGCTGGCGGCCACGTGTTCCTTGAGGTCTAACCCGTATTTGGACGACAATACTTGTTGATCACCGTTGATTTTTTCAAGCACCCAAGTTGAACTGTGGGAAAAAAACATGACCGTATTATGTTTCCGAGTGACCCAACGATCACTGCCGGGCAACGCTGCAGGGGCACTGTAATGAAAGACCTGTTGATTCACGATCGTAATGTCGATGACGATCGGGAGGTGTTCGTTGATGGCTTGATTGGCCAACTCCGATCCGATCTGCCATGCGAGTTCACGATCAAAGGAAGAAAACGTCAATTCCTGTTCTAAAAGCAGTAGGCTTTCCATCATAAGCTGATTCTCCTTTTTTTGTTATCTTCATTGTAGCATGATGATGGTCAAATGGTCTCGTTCAACCGATCGTTCATCGAAAAAGCTTGTTTTTTCCAGATCATTCATAAGTCGAAAGTCATGAACGTTGTACCTGAAATTTACGTAGAAACAGTTCATTATCGGGATTCTTGTGTTCCTTTTGCATTGTAAGATGAACCTAAGTAGTGTAAAATTTAGGAAGATTAAATCACGGTTTTACGTGATGACACAATGAAGTTTTTATCGGATATTGCAATAAAAACATCAGAAATGAGGAAACTATGAAAGAAATAAATCATACAGCCGTCAATGCGATTCGTATTTTATCTGCCGATGGTGTACAGAAGGCGAACTCCGGTCATCCCGGTCTACCGTTGGGAGCAGCTGCCATGGCCTATGAATTATGGGCGAATCACATGAATCATAATCCGAAAGACCCAAATTGGATCAATCGCGATCGTTTTGTTTTATCTGCCGGTCATGGATCGATGATGCTTTATTCACTGCTTCATCTGTTCGGCTACGGTGTAACTATCGAAGATCTCAAAGGATTCAGACAATGGGGATCGAAGACCCCGGGACATCCTGAATACGGCCATACGGTCGGAGTAGAAACAACGACCGGACCGCTAGGTGCCGGTATGAGCAATGCGGTCGGTTTTGCGATGGCAGAAACTCATTTGGCTTCGATCTTCAATCGTAAAGGGTATCCGATCGTCGACCATTATACATTTGTGTTGGGCGGCGACGGCTGTATGATGGAAGGAATCACTTCCGAAGCGATGTCATTGGCCGGTACGTTGGGTTTAAGTAAGTTGATCGTCATGTATGATTCAAATCAGATCTCGATTGAAGGAAGTACCGATCTTGCGTTCCGCGAGAACGTTCAAAAAAGATTCAAAGCGTATGGATTTCAAGTCCTCGAAGTTGAAGACGGAAATGATCTGAAAGCCATTGCCAAGGCGATCGAAGAAGCGAAAGCGGATGATACTCATCCATCTTTCATTGAGATCAAGACCAAGATCGGTTTTGGTTCACCGAAAGAAGGCAGTGCAAGTGCACACGGAGAACCGTTGGGTGTCGATAATGTCGCAAAATTGCGTGAAAAATTAGGCTGGGAGAATCAAGAATCCTTTGCGGTAAGTCCGGAGATCTATCAACATTTCGATAAATTGGCTGCCAAGGGTGCCAGAAAAGAAGATGAATGGAACACTCTGTTCGAAAATTATAAACTAGAATATCCTGAATTGGCACAGAAATGGGAGGTCTATCATTCTTCCGCATTAGGTGAAGATCTTTGGAACGATGAATCATTCTGGGCGCACGAAACTAAACCGCAGGCTACCCGTAATCTGTCGGGTGTTATATTAAACAAAATCAAGGATCAAGTTCCGAACTTATTCGGCGGATCTGCCGACTTGGCTCCTTCCACGAAAACAAACATGAAAGATGCCGGTGATTTCTCAAAAGAAAACACAAACGGTGCCAATATTCATTTCGGTGTTCGTGAACTCGCTATGGCCGGTATCGGTAACGGTATCCTCATACACGGTGGATTGACAACGTATGTTTCGACCTTCTTCGTGTTTGCGGACTACATGAAACCGATGATGCGTTTAGCTTCGATCATGAATATTCCGATGATCTACATCCTGACGCATGACAGTATCGGTGTTGGAGAAGACGGTCCGACTCATGAACCGATCGAACAACTGAGTATGCTTAGATCACAACCGAATTTGAATGTATTCCGTCCGGCCGATGCTGTTGAGACAGCGGCTGCTTGGTATGTGGCATTGACCTCAAAAGGAACACCGACCGTGATGGCACTCAGCCGTCAAAATCTGGTTCAATTGGATGGCTCAAGTAAAGAAGCCGTCAAAGGCGGTTATGTCGTTTCGAAAACCAACCAAGCGATCCCTGACGGAATTTTGATTGCCAGCGGATCTGAAGTCGGATTAGCACTCGAAGCCCAGCAGAAACTCAGCGCAGAAGGAATCGAAGTTTCCGTTGTTTCTATGCCGTGCCAAGAATTGTTTGATCAACAGTCAACCAAGTATCAAGAAAATGTACTACCGATGGCTGTCAGAAAACGTCTAGCGATCGAAGCCGGTGCTTCGCAAAGTTGGTATAAATATGTCGGTCTTGACGGTAAAACGCTGACGATCGATCATTACGGTGCTTCGGCTCCGGGTGAGAAAATTTTCGAAGAATTCGGATTCACTGTCGCACATGTAGTCGAACTCTTTAAATCCCTATAATTCAAGGGAATTACGTTGTGAGAAAAGCTGTTTCAACGGGAAACAGCTTTTCTTATCGGAACTTGTGGTTGATTAATCAGCCGGTCTGTCATAAAATAGGGACATTACGCCGCAAATGGGCGACAGGAGGTTCGGATGTATAAACTCATTGCCTGTGACATGGACGAAACACTGCTCAATGACGATCATGAGATCGCTCAAAACAATATCGATGCCATCAAAAAAGCCTCTCAAATGGGCGTGAAATTCGTACCGGCAACCGGTCGCGGTTATACAGCGATCATTACGATCTTAAAAGCATTGGATCTCTATGACAAAGAGCAGGAATATGTAATTTCGTTTAACGGATGTGCTCTGACCGAGAATAAAAACAATACGATCCTTCAATTCCACGGATTGGATTTCAAAAAAGCGAAGCAACTGTTTGCGTTCGGTCTCAATAAAAACGTATGCATCCAGATCTATACGGCTGAAACCGTGTATATGCATAACGCCAATGATTTTGAACGTAATCGATATCGGGGATTAAAGAATGATTTTGTTGAAATAGAAGAACCTTCCATTGAATTTCTGTGTGATACACCGATCTCTAAAATGATCTATCAGAATGTCGATATACCGTATTTGAAAAGCTTCGAACATGAGATGAGTGAAATGGTTACCGGTCACGTGAATGTTACGTACAGTTCGGGACGCTACATGGAACTCAATCGATTGGGAGTGAATAAAGGCAATACAATGCTGATGCTTGCCGATTATCTGGGTATCAAACAAGAAGAAACCATGGCTGTCGGTGATAATTACAATGATCAATCGATGTTGGAAGTAGCGGGCTTAAGCGTAGCTGCCGGAAACGCCGTCCAAGAAATCAAAAACTTATGCGATTATGTCGCTCAAAATAATAATAATCAAGGTGTATTGGCTGAAGTCATCGAAAAATTCATTTTATCCTAAACCGCAGAAGCGGTTTTTAATTTGCCGAGAAGGGATTTTGATGATCCGAATGATTATAATGACCGAAAAGAAAGAGAAGCGAAACGTCTGAGCGAAGTGTTGGAAAAACGTTTTCCCGGTTTTACGCAAGCCATTCGGTTTTATGAAATAGCGACTCCGCGAACCATCGAACGTTACACCGCTAAAAACGGCGGAGCGGTTGCCGGGCCGAAACAAATGATCGGTCAACACATGTTTCAACGCATGCATATTCGTAGTGAATGGGATACGTTGTTCTGTTGCGGTGAATCGACAGTCATGGGAACCGGAACACCGACCGTGACGATCTCCGGATTGAGTGCCGCTAATGCGGTGTTGAAAAAACTGGATATTCCAATCTATGAGTTTCATAAAAATATGCCGAACTTCGTCAATCTCGTTGACCGTCCGGTCAAAGCTTCGACATTAAATTTGAATGAACCTAGAGAGATTCGTCAATTGATGAAGAAAGCCGCAAAGTGTCAATACTGCGAAAAGCCGATGTGCATGACATATACCGATCTGGATATTCGCGGCATCATGCGTCGAGTGAGTGTCGGTAATATCATCGGTGCTAAACGCATCATCGCTGAATTCTCAAAGAATAATCCTGCCTGTCAAAGTCAATTATTGAACAGTCAAGATCGTTGTATCCAAAATACGACACTCAATCAACCTGTCGAAATAAAAGTGATTTTTGATGCGTTACGAAATAATTTCTAAAAAAAAGAAGTTGGTGTCCGGCAACTTCTTTTTTCGTAGTACTCCTGAGTGAAAAGGAGTCGTTTTCAAGTTATAATAGACTCAGCGAAAGGGACTTGTGCCATGAACTATAAAAAACTGATGGACACGGCGATGTTGGCCGGTGAAGTGATGATGAAAAGCGGGGCGGAAACTTACCGTGTCGAAGATACCATGCATCGAATACTGCGCAGTGCCAATGTTCAAAAAACCGAAGCCTTTGCGATCACAACCGGAATTTTCGCTACGTTGGATGATCCTGCCATCGATTCGATCACCATGATTCGACGCATCTCCGAGCGAGGCATCAATCTCAATAATATTTGGCAGGTCAATCAGATATCGCGTGATTATTGTGATGGAAGGTTAACCTTGGATGAAGCTTACGACTCGCTCAAAGGAATCCGCCAACACGAATATAAACACTGGTTCGTTAATCTGAATATCGTCTTACTGATTGGTTCATTTGCCTTAGTACTCGGCGGGAGTCTCTTGGACATGGCATTATCGGCGATCGTCGGAATCGTTTTGATCACAGCGATGGAGTTCGAAAAAAGATACATCTTCAGTTCGTTTATCAAAAATGTGCTTTCATCGACGTGTATCGCGATCGTTGCCGTAGGACTTCATCGAGTCTATCCCGCAGCACATCAGGATATCATCACGATTGCCGGCATGATACCGATGGTACCCGGAACCGCAATCACCAATGCGATCCGCGATACCTTACAAGGAGATTATATGTCGGGCGGAGCTAAAGCACTCGAAGCATTCGTGATTGCTGCCTCGATTGCGATCGGCGTTGCGTTCGGATTATTACTTTTGGGAGGGATACAACTATGATCTTACAGACGATTGGCGCTCTGATCACCGTTATCGCATGTTCGGTCATGCTGGAAGCACCGAAGAAAACGTTGATCTACGCAGGACTTGTCGGTGCCGGCGGATGGTTGATCTATCTCTTATGTGTCAATGCCGTGGGAGTCGTATCCGCTACGTTCATTTCAGGAGTTTTTATCGCGCTGTTTTCACATCTGTTCGCGCGTATGTTTCAGTCACCGGTCACTGTCTTTCTGATTCCGGGATTCATTCCGCTGGTTCCGGGAGCCGGAATGTATAATACCGTGTATCAATTTATGCAGGGCAATGCCGCGTTAAGTGATTTTTACCTCAGACAGACGATTCAGATCGCCGGAATGATCGCTTTGTCGATTTTCGTGATCGATTCGCTGTTTAGAACTCATTCCAAGAGAAATATAAATCAATCCTAATCAATGGTTAGTTGCTCCGAGCACCAAAGCCGAATCACTTATGTATAGATTCGGCTTTTTTACTGTTTTTGCGGCTCATCTTAATAGCTTCTTAATAGCACGGACACGATTCTTAACACTGCTTTAATTATTTAAAATCTATAATAGATATGTACAAAACAGGTAATTACGGAATTCATGTTGTTTGTGTAACGCACAACTAGATTGATTCCGCTGTTTATCCGTTTATGAAAGTAGGAGGAAACTATGGGTGCTGTCTTGATTTTTACCGGAGTTGTCGCTTTTCTGTTAATGATTTATTTATTTTACGTATTATTCGCAGGTGAAAATTTATGAACTTCATACTAGTTCAAGATGCTCTTTTTATCGCGATATTGATAGCTGTCTCCATACCTTTGGGGTTATACATCGCCAATGTCATGGATGGTCAAAAAGTTTTCTTGACTCGTTTTCTGACTCCGATCGAAACTTTGATTTATCGTTTGATGGGTATTGATAAAGAAAACGAAATGACGGCGAAAGAATATGCGGTCAGTGTGCTCTTATTCAGTCTCGCAGGGTTTGTTTTTCTGTTCTTACTGTTGATTTCGCAAAATATACTGCCTTTTAATCCAGAACATCTGGCTTCCGTTAATTGGCAATTGGCGTTCAACACAACGGCTAGCTTTGTGTCAAATACCAATTGGCAAGCTTATTCAGGTGAATCGACGATGAGTTATCTGAGCCAGTCGCTCGGATTGACAGTTCAGAACTTCCTGTCAGCCGCGACCGGACTTGCGGTTGTCTTTGCCTTGATCCGCGGATTCACACGGAAGAAACAAAAAACGATCGGAAGTTTTTGGCATGATTTGGTTCGTTCCACTTTATACATCCTGCTTCCGTTATCGATACTTTTAGCCATAGTGTTGGTGTCACAAGGAGTCGTCCAAACGCTAAGTTCGTATCACTTGGTTACTTCATTGGAAGGCGGAATACAAACCTATCTTCCGTTAGGTCCGGCGGCCAGCCAAATCGCCATCAAACAATTGGGAACAAATGGCGGCGGTTTCTTTGGAATGAACTCAGCATTTCCATTTGAAAACCCAACTTCATTCTCGAATTTCGTTCAGTTGATGTCGATCTTACTGCTGCCGGCTGCACTTTGTGTGTCGTTCGGTAAAGCTGTAAACGACATAAAACAGGGAAGAACAATTTATATCGTAATGCTACTCCTGATGATCGGTGCTCTTGCGGCAGTAACTTTCAGTGAACAAGCGGGAGCACTCGCAATCAAAGGAGTCACCGTGATCGGAAACATGGAAGGTAAAGAAACGATCCATGGAATCGGTTCCTCTTCGCTTTGGGCAGTTGCGACAACAGCTGCTTCCAATGGCTCAGTCAATGCGGCGTTAGATAGTTTTACACCGTTAGCCGGAATGGTCTGCATGTTTCTGATGCAACTGGGAGAAATCGTGTTCGGAGGTGTCGGCAGCGGTCTTTACGGAATGATCGCCTTTATTATATTAACTGTTTTTATCGCTGGATTAATGGTCGGTCGTACACCGGAATACCTCAGTAAAAAGATCGAACCATTTGATATGAAAATGATCTGTATCATCGTATTGACTCCGCTGCTTTTAACATTGTTGGGTACAGCGGCAACAGTCATGTTACCCCAGGTAACAACATGGCTGACAAATACAGGCGCCCATGGATTCTCGGAAATCTTGTATGCATTTTCTTCGATGGGCAATAATAACGGAAGTGCTTTCGCCGGATTTATGGCGAATACGGATTTTACGAACCTGGTGGGCGGAGTGATCATGTTGGTTTCACGTTTCATTCCGATGGTTGCGACGATCTACCTTGCGGGCAATCTTGCCGGTAAGAAGACTGTCTCCGCCGGTGAAGGTACGCTTTCTACCAGCAATTCAATGTTTGTCGGATTACTTATTACCGTCATAATTATTGTGGGAGCTTTGAGTTTTCTGCCTGCTTTATCCCTCGGACCGATCGCAGAATTCTTCTCGGCTATGAAATAGAGGCACTCCATGAAAAAAACGAATCAAAAAAACGAAATATTTCTTGATGCATTAAGACAATCATTTGTAAAACTTGCACCGCGTACACAATTCAAAAACCCTGTGATGTTTGTCGTTTATATCGGAGCGCTTTTAACTTCCGGATTGTTTATCCTGACTTTTATTAAGATTCAAGATGAAAATGCATTTTATACACTGACAATCGCCATGATTCTCTGGTTTACGGTGCTATTCGCAAATTTTGCAGAAGCTATTGCCGAAGGTCGAGGAAGAGCTCAAGCGGATAGTCTTCGAAGTGCCAGAAAAGATGTAAAAGCCAAAAAACTGTTTTCAATTGATGATTACGCTAAATATACGGAGGTCATCTCGAATTCATTGAAGAAAGAAGATATCTTTATTGTTTCGGCCGGAGAACAAATTCCGATGGATGGCGAAGTGATCGATGGCGCAGCCTCCGTTGATGAGAGTGCCATCACCGGTGAATCTGCACCTGTTATCCGCGAATCCGGCGGAGATCGAAGCGCTGTTACAGGAGGAACAACAGTTATTTCTGATTGGCTGGTTGTCCGTGTTACAGCTGAAGCGGGTGAGAGTTTCCTGGATAAAATGATTGCTATGGTTGAGGGAGCAACGCGCAAAAAAACTCCGAATGAGATTGCTTTGCAGATTCTGTTGGTAACATTAACAATTATCTTTTTGATGGTAACTGTCAGTTTATTACCGTTTTCGGCATTTGCCAGTCAACAAGCGAAAGCCGGAAGTGCCGTATCGATCACGAATTTGATCGCATTGTTGGTATGTCTTGCGCCAACCACGATCGGTGCTTTATTATCATCTATCGGTATCGCCGGACTCAGCCGCCTGAATCAAGCAAATGTTTTGGCAATGAGCGGACGTGCAATCGAAGCCGCCGGTGATGTCGATGTGCTTCTGTTGGATAAAACCGGAACTATCACACTGGGAAATCGGCAAGCCTGCGAATTTCTCCCGATATCAGGCGTCAGTGAGCAGGAATTGGCAGATGCCGCACAACTTTCATCGATTGCGGATGAAACAGCTGAAGGAAGAAGCATCGTCATATTAGCGAAAGAAAGATTTGAAATACGTGGCAGAGAGTTTTCAAAACTTAATGCCACATTCATCGAATTTTCCGCAAGAACAAGGATCAGCGGAATCGACTATCAAGACAATAAGATCCGCAAAGGAGCTGCTGATTCGATTCGCGACTACGTGATCAATCTGGGAGGTACTTATCCGGAAGAATGTGCCAATTTTGTTAATCGGATTGCCACTTCCGGAGGAACACCCTTGGTAGTTGCTAAAAACGGTAAGATATTAGGTGTCATTCATTTGAAAGATATTGTCAAGAACGGCGTAAAAGAGCGTTTTGAAGACTTACGCAAAATGGGAATCAAGACGATCATGATCACCGGCGACAATCCAATGACAGCCGCGGCAATCGCTGCGGAAGCAGGAGTGGATGATTTTCTCGCAGAAGCAACCCCAGAAGCGAAATTAGCCTTGATTCGCGATTATCAAGCCAAAGGTCATATGGTGGCGATGACCGGTGACGGAACCAATGACGCGCCGGCCTTAGCACAAGCTGACGTAGCTGTTGCGATGAACTCAGGAACACAAGCCGCCAAAGAAGCAGGGAATATGGTTGATTTAGATTCTAACCCAACCAAACTCATCGATATTGTCAGAATTGGCAAACAGCTCCTAATGACGCGCGGCTCATTGACAACATTCAGCGTGGCCAATGATGTCGCCAAATATTTCGCGATCATCCCAGTACTTTTCTTTACAATTTATCCGAAATTGACCGCACTTAATTTTATGGGATTAACCAGCGCGGCCAGTGCGATCCTTTCGGCAATCATCTATAATGCCTTGATCATCGTCGCTTTGATTCCATTAGCCCTAAAAGGGGTGAGATACCGTGAATTACCGGCCGGAAAACTACTTTCCAGAAATTTGCTGATCTATGGACTCGGTGGCATCATTGCACCGTTTATCGCTATTAAAGCCATTGATATGCTGTTGACCGTCTTCGGTCTTGCATAAGGAGAAAAAAATGAAAAACATACGTAAAGGTCTACGACCGGTGCTGGTCAGTTTATTACTTTTATCGCTTATTTGCGGAGTACTGTATACAGGAGCAATCACCGGTTTTGCGAATTTATTTCTCGCAAAACAGGCCAATGGAAGCATTATTACGGTCACCTTGAAAGATGGTACCCGAAAAGAAATAGGATCCGCTTTGATCGCACAGAAATTCACTGAAACTACTTATATGATTGGACGTCCGACCGGTGATACGAATTTATCTCCGTTGAGTGAAGCGTATAAAGCAGTTGTCGAATCCCGAGTGAAGTGGTGGCAGGCGTTTGATCCAACCAACACAAATGCGCTGCCTGCTGAGTTAGTTGAAGCCTCAGGCAGCGGAGTCGATCCGAATATCAGTCCGGCTGCAGCTGAATATCAAGTTGCCCGGATCGCTAAAGCACGTTCAATAAGTGAAGTGAGCGTCAGAAATATTATTAAAAAATATACAGTAGGACGATTTCTGGGAATTTGGGGCGAACCCGCCGTCAATGTATTAAAAGTTAACCTTGCGCTGGATGGTCTGTTATAATGAAAATATAAGGTGGTGAGAATATGGACTTATCCCATGAACGGCCTAATCCGGATGAACTACTGAAAAAAATAAAAGCGACCGAAAAAAAATCGACGGGGAAACTCAAGATATTTTTAGGCTATTCAGCGGGTGTCGGAAAAACCTATGCGATGTTAGATGATGCAAAAGAACAATTGAAATCCGGCATCGACGTCATCGTCGGTTATGTTGAACCGCATACGCGTCCCGAGACTTTGCGTCTTTTGGAAGGATTGCCGGTAATCGAACCGCAACAGATCCAATATAAAAATATCAATTTAAAAGAATTTGATCTTGAGGCGGCTTTGATCCGCAAACCGCAATTGATTTTGGTGGATGAACTCGCACATACAAATGCTGTGGGTACAAGAAACAAAAAACGTTATCAGGATGTGGAAGAACTTATCAATGCCGGAATCGATGTGTACACAACAGTAAATGTTCAACACATCGAAAGCCTTAACGATATCATTGAAGATATCACTAAAATGCCGATCCGCGAAACTGTTCCGGACTATATTTTTGATCATGCTGATAAAGTTACGTTGGTTGATGTTGACCCGGAAGAATTACTGAAACGCTTTGGGGAAGGAAAAATCTATCGTCCGGAACGTGCAGTGACTGCCATGCAGAACTTTTTTACACTGGATAATCTTCGCTTATTGCGTGAAATAGCGTTAAGAAAAACAACGGATATCATTTCGCATGAGAATTTAAGTGAACTAAATACAGCCAACAAGAAACTGAACCCACGGTTTTTAGTATGTGTAGGTCCATCTCCTTCGTCGGCAAAGTGCATCCGCTGGACGGCTCGAACAGCAGATGCGTTTCATGCACCTTGGACTGCCCTTTATGTTGAAACACCTTCATCGGTGAAGTTAAGCGAGTTGGCTAAAAAGAACATCCGAAACAACATGGAATTAGCTGCACGGCTGGGTGCTCAGCAAATGACGTTAAACGGTTACGACATTGCTTCAACGGTTGCCGAATATGCGAAACTATTGGCGATTACTAACATTGTCGTCGGTAAAAGCCGTAATAAGAAAACGATCTACAATTTGATCAAGGGTAATTTTGAAGATAAACTCATTGATTTATTGCCGAATACTGAAATTCATATCATTTCCGACAATGATGCCGCCAAACAGCAGAAGAAAGTGGATTTGAATGATATCAAGCAACATCTCACATTCTCGTGGAATGATACATTAAAGATGTTTTCGGTTTGGCTGTTAGCCACGCTTATTTCTTTGGGTCTCAGAGAAATGGGAGTCGGAGATCAAAATGTGATCATGGTCTATATCTTGTCGGTTCTGGTAATTTCACGTTTTACTTCCGGCTATATGTTTGGTGTAACAGCATCGGTTGTAAGTGTACTTACCTTCAATTTTCTATTTGTTGAGCCTTATTTTACTTTTTCTGCGATCCAATCCGGTTACCCGATCACCTTTTTGATCATGCTTTTGGTCGCTTTGATCACGAGTGCCATGATGATCCGAATCAAAACACAGGCAGGTTTTGCTGTGACGAAAGAACGGAAAACGGAAATTCTTTATGAAATCAACAAGAAACTGCTCGTTACGAGAGGATTGGACAATATTATCGAATTGACCAATCAGTATTTCATGAAAATTTGTGAACGGTCTGTCATCTTTTACAGTGAAGATCCAATCAAAGGACATCCGGGAGTATTTGCTCAATATGCCTCTGAAGAAAATGCTTCATTTATGCAGAATCCAGACGAACAGGCGGTTGCGCATTGGGTCTTTGTCAACATGAAGAGGGCAGGTTCCGGTACCGATACCCTTATGGGAGCCGGTGCTTTTTACATGCCGATATTGTCACAATACAGTGTGCTCGGCGTTTTGGGTATCTCGTGTCAGAACCAAACTTCGATCAATCATGAGGTAAGATCATTCTTGAGAATGGTTGCCTCACTGGTGGCGATGGCGATGGAACGTCAGCTTTTGTCGGACGAACAGCGAAAAATCATGGTTGAATCCGAAAAAGAAAGTATGCGAAGCAATCTCTTGCGGGCGATTTCACATGATCTACGCACACCTTTGACAGCTATCCTCGGTGCCAGTTCGGCAATATTGGAAAATAAAAAAACAATGGACGAATCCACGCATGATAAGTTAGTAAACGGGGTGAAAGATAATGCCCAATGGTTGATAAGGATGGTAGAAAATCTCCTGTTTGTGACAAGAATCAATGAATCATCGATGAAAGTCGTTAAGGTTCCGGAAGCCGTCGAAGAAGTGATCGCAGAAGCCGTTGCACGCGTCAGAAATCAATTCAGTTCGACATTGATCCAAGTGAAAGTTCCGGATGATCTACTCATGGTCCCGATGGATGCAACATTGATCGAACAAGTGATTATCAATCTGCTGGAAAATGCAATCAAACATTCGCTCTGCAGTTCTCCGATTGTACTGACGGTTTCGACGAATGGAAGTGATGCGATTTTCGAGATCCTTGATCATGGAGAAGGAATTCGCGAAGAAGTACTCGCCCATCTGTTTGAAGGATATACGTTTGAAAAAGAAAAAAATCCTGATTCTTCACGCGGAATGGGCATCGGATTGAGTATTTGCCGGTCGATCATCATAGCTCATAACGGTAAAATCGAGGCTGCAAATCAGCCAAACGGAGGGGCTCTTTTCAGATTCAGCCTTCCGTTGAACAGAGGGACAAACAGTGAAGAATAAAGCAACGATACTCATTGTTGAGGATGAAGCGGCAATCAGTAATTTTATTTCAGCGGTATTGAATTCGAATGATTACGCAGTGATCAGATCAAATAATGGGAAAGAGGCACTATCCAGTACCGCCGGATTTTCTCCCGATTTGATTTTGCTTGATCTTGGATTACCTGATATTGATGGATTGGAAATACTTAAACAGATTCGACAGTGGTCAGACGTCCCGATCATTGTTGTTTCAGCTCGAACCAACGAAAAAGAAAAAGTCGAAGCACTTGATCTGGGTGCGGATGATTATATTACTAAACCTTTTGGAACATCAGAACTATTAGCTAGAGTCAGAACAGCCATACGGCATAAAATGACTGCGAATCATCAACTCATTGCCGAAAGTAAAGTCACTATCGGAGAATTTCAGATCGATTTCAGTAAGCGCTATGTCGCTGTAGATCAAAAAGAAGTTCACCTTACTCCGATCGAATATAAGATCGTACAATTACTCGCTAAAAATCAAGGCAAAGTACTGACTTTGGACTATCTTTCTAAGGAAATTTGGGGGCCTTATACAACTGAAAATAACGCACTTCGCGTTAATATGGCAAATATTAGAAGGAAAATTGAAAAAAACCCTGCTGAGCCGCAGTACATACTGACTGAAGTAGGTGTCGGATATAGAATGAAAGAAGAGTAACAAGATTGCGCATTTTTTTATGATGTTATCTTGATACTGTCTCGCCATCGCATGGATTATAAGGTCAATTGACATAAATTTAAAAGTGAAAACTGTTATGAACAATTATTCGCATTCTACTGAAAGGAGGCAGACAATCGGTTTCGTTTAGCGTATACTAATATTATTTAGGGGAGGTAAATATCATGAAAAAACTTGCAAAGGACTCGATTATCGGACTTGAGTACGAATCTTATGATACTGCACGATTGAATGTTTCGAAAAAGCATTTGCGTTCTGCTGTTTTGACGGTCGCTGTTTTTAACTTGATCTTGCTAATCCCTGATTTGAACATGATTGTACACTTAGATGAACAGCTATCTGTGATTGTGATGAGACTTCTGTTTTCGTCAAGTTTGATTTACTTGTTTTTTAACACTTCGAAAATTAAAACGTTTACTCAATTTACAAGAATTGTTTCAATTTTTGAGATAAGCGGTATTTTTATATTTATGATTGTACTTAATCTTTATAAAACACCTGACTTTATGATTCAGACGATAGGACTTATATTATTGATTCTCATTATCTTTCTGATTCCCAACAACTTAAAGTACATGATTACGGTATCACTATTCGGAACGGTTGTTTACCTGGCTTATTTCGCCTTGATCGATACCCGAGTCACAATGTCCGATTATTCGGCTGTCTTTGTCTATTTGTTTATAGTGGTCGGATTTTGTGCTGCTTCCGCACGGATTACCGAGCGCTTTCAATACAATGAATTCAATGCGAAGAGTGAGTTGATCAAAATCAGTTCAATTGATCCGCTGACGAAGACCGGTAATCGATATAAATTCGAGAAAGAAGCTGATTGGTGGATCAAATTTTGTCGCAGACAAGATTTACCGCTATCTTTTGTGATGATCGATATCGATGATTTCAAAGTACTCAATGATCTTTACGGTCATATGAGCGGGGATACCATCATGCAAGAATTGGTCCGGATATTCAATGAACAGTTACGAGATACGGATTTTCTGTATCGATGGGGCGGCGATGAATTTGTGATCCTACTGCCAAACGTTCCGTTGAGTCGGGCAATCACGGTGTGCGAACGCATACGCCAACGTGTTGAAGAATTCATCTATGATAAACAATCAAGAGTTACATGCAGTTTTGGTGTTGTAGCAAGTAAAGCTAATTCAGATTACATGACCTTGATTGATGAAGCGGATAAATTGATGTACATCGGCAAGAAAAAAGGGAAGAACATTATTCAATTCAATGAATAGTCGATTTTTTTTTTTGTAAATATGGTTGACAGTTACTTAAAGGTAATGTATTATCTTAATAGGTAATACATTATCTATAAAAAGGAGACCAACGATGAAAAAAACAGATGGAATGGATAACGCACAATTTATCTTCGGAGCAGTAATGGTCGTTGCCAACCGAATGGATACATTACTGGAGCGGGAACTCAGTCAATTTAATATAACGGCCAAGCAATGGTTTTTATCGATTTCGGTGGCAAGTTTGTTTGAACATCCGCCGACAATGAAAGAAGCGGCCAGAGAGATGGGTACATCTCATCAAAACGTGAAGCAAGTAGCGCTGAAGTTACAGGAAAAGAAACTTCTTCATTTGAAAAAAGATGAAAAAGATGCCCGTGTCACACGTTTGTATTTCACGAAGGAAAGTGAAGAGTTCTGGGCAAAAACCAGCGGAGAAAGTTTGAATTTTACACTAGAACTGTTTGCGGGCATCACTGAAGAAGAACTTGCCTCGACACGCAACACACTCGCAAAGATGATGGATAATATGTCTGTAATGGATAAGAAATAGAGGAAAGGGAAAAACTCGTGAAAAGAATAAAAAAAATCTTACTCATTGTTGTGATCGGATTAGTAGTGGTGTTGACTGTCGGAATCACATATTTGAATATCGGCATGAACGAAGGAAAAAAAGTGGTTGTCGGAACGGTCGATGTATCGCAGACAGCTGATGGCAGTTATGTCGGATCATATAAAAACAGTCGTTGGAGTAATCAAGTCAACGTAACCGTTGTGAACCATCGTATCACTGCGATCAATATCGAAAAAACAGTTCTGATCGAACAACAAGATGTCACCGAAAAGTTGATCAACGACGTGTTGGTTGCGCAGAATACAGATGTTGAAGTTATCAGCGGAGCGACAGTCACCAGTAAGGCTTATCTTAAATCAATTGAAAACGCTCTGAGCGGCAAATAAGGAGATCGCTATGAAAACATTGATCGTCTACGGAAGTGTTTATGGCTACAGTGAAGAATGCGCTAAGAAACTCAAAAATCTACTGGGTGATGAGGCAGTGCTTGCGAATGCGAGCACCGATCCGATTCCTTCGCTTGACCAATTTGACGGTGTTGTGATCGGAGGCTCGATCTATATGGGCCAGATCCAAAAACAAATCAAGAGCTTCATCAAAGATCATCTTGATGAGTTATTGAAGAAGAAAGTAGGTTTATACATGTGTGCGGCACTCGCTGATAATTTCACCATTGAACTTGAAAATTCATTTCCCGATCAATTGATCCAGTCAGCAGTCGACGTGGAATCATTCGGCGGGCGATTGGTCCTGGATAAAATGAGTTTCGTACATCGAACGATGACCAAGATGATGATGAAAGTAGCTGCGAAGGAAGGCAAACCGACCGCCGGTGAATTTCCTCAGCATATCGAGAAACTTGCGCAAGCGATGATGAACTCAAGGTAAGAATGAAGTATAATAAATATCGATAGGATGAAGGGAGTTATGTGTGAAATGAAAATCAATCCCATTAAACAAGCGGACAAGATCATCAATTATTGGAAGAATGAAAAGTTCGTTGTTTTCTGTATCGTTTTTTTCGGAATCACATGTAATACCCTGGTTGTTTTCGGACCCGTTTATCAAGGAAAACTAATCGATGCGATCGTACGCGGCGATGAGTTGAAGGCTGTTCTGATACTTTCGGCGACGTATGTCGGCGTGATTCTGTTTGTGCAGGTACTCCGTTATTACAAACGTTTCTACATCCGACGGTTCGCCAATATCAACATTGCTTCGATGCGATTGATCATCTTCAATAATATCATGCACAAGAGTCTTTCTGATCTTGATGACGAAAGCAGCGGAAATTTGATGACACGTTGTATTTCCGATGTGGATCTGTGTGTTGAAGGAATGAGGAAATTCACGACCGAAGTTTTTGATACCGGAGTCGTGATGCTCACCTATCTGATCACACTCTTTATTTATGACATTAAATTAACGTTGTATGCCGTCGTGTTTGTGCCGGTCGCAATGATCCTAGCTGAAAATCTTAAAAGTATCATCTATAAATATTCCATCGCTTATCGGAAGAAAACAAGTGCGATTGCTGAACTGACGTTGGATGCGATCGATAATTCAATGTTGTACCGCATTTCCGGCATGGAAATACAAAACAGTTTGCGTTATAAAATCGAATTGGATGACCTTCAGGAGAAAGCCATCAAAGCGAACGTATTGGAAAACTCCATGCAACCCATCTACAGTGTAATTGCCATGATCGGAATCGTTGTGATCATTTATATGGGAGGTTTAAAAGTCATCGACGGTACTTGGACAGTCGGCGTTTTCGCTACTTATATCGCAATTTTCGTGGCGATGGGAGTTCGTACCAGTAAAGCAGCCAAATTATTTAATTCAGTTCAGAAAAGTCAAATTTCTTGGCAGCGCATCAAACCTTTCCTGGGCGAGTATGTTGAGGAATCCTCGATCCACTCTGCCTCAGAGAAGAAAGTTTCGCTGTCGGTAAATAATCTCGCTTTTTCTTATGCATCCGACACTGAAACCATTTTGAAGGATCTCTCGTTTGACCTGCATGCCGGTCAAATTCTCGGAATCACCGGACCGATCGCGAGCGGTAAATCGACATTGGGTCTGTCGTTGCTTGGCTTATATCCATATCGCGGAAGTATTCGCATCAACAATAAAGAGTTGCGCGATACTTCGAAGAACGATCGGAGTGAACTGATTGCTTATCTCGGGCATAAACCGCAGTTATTGTCGGATACGATCTACAACAACATCACGTTGGGAAGACCCGGTGATATTTCATCTGTTCTGAAAGATGTGTGTTTCGATACCGATCTGGCATCCATGCCGGAAGGTGAGAATACCTGGGTCGGTAGCGGCGGTGTTCGTTTGAGCGGTGGTCAGCAAGCACGAATCGCTTTGGCCAGAACGTTATACAGTGATACTGAAATTTTGATTTTAGATGATCCGTTCTCGGCTGTCGATATGGCAACCGAAGAAAAGATCATCGATCATCTTAAAAAACATTATAGTGATCGTTGTATTTTGTTGATCTCGCATCGATTGGCGATTTTCAATCGTATCGATCAAGTACTTCTTATGCATAATGATCTCACTTTCGAACTTGGATGCCATGAGAGACTCATGGCAGATTCATCGTTGTATAACACGATTTATACTTTGCAACAGGCGGAAACAGGTGGAACCGATGAAAAGTAATACCGTCACGCGCTCAGTTTTTATCGTAGTAAAACAAAACATCCGACTTTTTCTGTTTTTACTTTTCTGTGTGATCGGAGTCGTACTTACAAGCTTGATTCCCCCGCAATTGTTGCGGCAGGTCATTGATCGGAATTTGGTCGCAAAGAACAGTTCGGGATTGTTGAATACAGCTATCCTCTATTTAGTCGTACTTATTTTTGTCGGAGTGTTCGATTTCTTTAAAGGGATGTTACTGACGATTTTCGGTCAGAAGATCACAAAAGAAATACGTAGTGCCATGATGGTCAAAATGAGTAAAATCAGTGCTGTGTATTTTACCGAAAACCAAGCAGGGGCGATCGTTTCGCGTTTTACCAACGATGTAGAAACCATCAACAGTTTGTTCACAGACGGCATCATCGGGATGGTGATCGACTTATTTAAGATCATCGGGATCGTGATTTCAATCATGTTCTTCAGTATCAACCTCGGCTTACTCACATTGGTTTTATTGCCTGTCATATTCATCACAACACGTTGGTTTCAAAAACGTATGTTGAGTGCGCAGATCGATAATCGACTGCAAGTAGCTAAAGTCAACAGTACGATCTCCGAAGGATTAAAGAATATTCTCATGATCAAATCCTTCAATAAAGAATTTTATATGGAGAAACGGTTTAAGAATTCGCTGCAGGAAAACTTTCGGACAGTCGAAAAAGTGAATTTCTATGATTCGCTCTATCCGCCGGTGATCCAGATCGTACGTTCACTGGTAATCGCTTCAATCGTGATTCTGTCATCCAAACAGTTGAATCTGATTGGAATTTCCCTTGGGATGGTCGCCGCATCGATCGATCTCTTTTCCAATCTGTTTGATCCGATCGAAAATCTCGGCATGGAACTGCAAAGTATCCAACAGGCTGTTTCCGGGATTCGACGCGTCGATGGTTTCTTTGCGGAAGAAGAAGATAATGTTAAATTGAATGACTTGCTGGCACATGACATCATCCGGACACCGAATGACGTGAACTTGCGTTTTAACGGAGTTTCATTTCAATATGATGAAGATACCGAGGTACTGCGTGATATCAGTTTGACGATCCATCCGCAAGAAAAAGTAACATTCGTGGGCAGAACCGGTGTCGGAAAGACAACTCTATTCAAATTGATCATGGGAATCCTCAAACCGATCGCAGGAACGATCACTCTTAACGGAATCAATGTTTCGGATATTCCAAACAACCAGAAACGACAAATATTCGGTTATGTCGATCAGAGTTTTCCGATGATCAAAGGTACGGTCGGTGATCAAATCAGCCTGCAAGATACGCAGATAACAACACAACAGATCGAACAGGCACTTGATTATGTCGGTTTGAAAGAATATGTTGAATCCCTTGAGAACGGGCTGAATACACCGGCTGATCAAGGTACCCTTTTTTCGCAAGGTCAAAAGCAACTTTTAGCCATTGCACGGGCGATCGTCAGTGATCCGCCGATATTGTTGTTGGATGAAGTGACCGCCAATCTAGATTCTTTGACCGAAAAACACATTGTATCGGTCCTTCAGAAAGCCGGTTCGACTCACACCATTTTATCTATTTCACATCGTTTGTCTTCAATGGTTGCCAGTGATACGGTCGTCATCCTGGAAAACGGACGAATCAAGAATGCCGGCTCACCGGAAATGTTATTGGAGAATGATGAATGGTATCGCAGTCACCTTGAGCTTGAAAAACTCACCTGGAATTAAGTTATGAACATGAATAAAGAAAGATTCAATGTATTTCAAGTGATCGCACCGATTTACGGATACTTTTATCACATGCAAAAAAGAAACTATCAACTCGGATTGAAACAACTGTTTACGCAACTTGATTTTTCAACGATCACTACACTGGTTGATATCGGTTGCGGAACCGGTGCGCTTGCGAGTGTATTGAGCCAACTGGGATTCCAAGTAACCGGGATCGATTCTTCATCCGGCATGCTTTCAAAAGGAAAACAAAAAAAAGAAAACCAGCAGATCCGATTTATTCTGGGTAACATCATAGAGCGACTGCCGTTTGAAGATAAATCATTTGATGCATCATTTGCGTCATTTGTAGCTCACGGGTTCAGTTTGGAAGATCGAAAGATCATGTATACGGAAATGAGCCGTATCTCTAAGAAATATTTGATCTTGCTTGACTATAACAAGAACAGAACGGTACTCACCGATATAGCAGAGCGAATGGAAGGGAGTGACTATTTTAATTTCATTCAAGAAGTTGAAATCGAGTTAAGACAGCAATTCTCAAATGTCACTGTGATCTCGAATGGGAATCAAACTGATTGGTATATTGTGAAACTCACTGACTAAAAGGAAAAAGGAACATCGTTCGATGTTCCTTTATTTATGGCTGTCCAACTACTTACAAAATATCCGGCTTTTCAATCAACATTGTTCTACTTAAACAAGTAACCCATCTTCCGTCACAATCGATGATCAGATGACCGGCAGAATCGATATCGACGAAGATACCGTGTAAACGATGATTTTTTTCGATAACAATGACAGGTTGATTAAGTCCGATCAATTTCTGTTTATATTCCGCCAATAACAGTTGCGGTGAAAGTTCAGTCAGATGATTGAATTGTTCGATCCACTCACTCGCGATCTCTTCGATACTGAATTCGCGCTTTGTAATCAGACTCATGGAAGTGGCGATCGATCGAAGTTCAATCGGGAAGATCGTTTGATTGATATTGAGACCGACACCGATGACAGTCGTTCGTTTTGATGACTCCCAAACCGATTCGATCAGGATACCGGCTACTTTTTTTCCGTCAACTAAAACATCGTTCGGCCATTTGACAGATGCTTTTATATCATGGTGATTCAAGAGACGAATCAAGGCAAGACTCGTTAAAGTAGGCAGTAAACTTTGATCAGATTCTCCTTTGTCTTTCAATAGGATCGAACATAATAAGTTCTTGTTTTCTTGCGATTGCCACTTCCGGTCATACTGTCCGCGACCTTTGGTTTGGCGATATGCCATCACAAAAGACCCGCTGGCTAAAATTTCATTATTTTTCTGGCAGTAATCATTTGTTGAGTCGATAACATCGAAAACATGCATTGGTAACTGGACTTTTTCGATCATTTGATTTCCTCCGTGAACTTTATTTCACCGAATACACAAGCATGGAAGCACTTTCAAGCGAATATTTGAACATCAAACTATTTACTTTGAGTTTCAAAGAATATATAATGACACTGTTTTACAAAAAGGAGAACTAACATGACTTTTGAAAAAGTAAAAGAAGTAATCGTAGAAAATCTAAACGTGGATGGGAATAGTGTAACACTTGAATCCCAGTTAAAGCAAGATTTGGGTGCTGACTCACTGGACGCAGTTGAACTGGTGATCGCGCTCGAGGATGCATTTGGAATCAAAGTCGAAGATGATGCCGCCGCTAAATTTGTCGCCGTCAAAGATATCGTAGCTTACATCGACAGTAAGAACTGAATTCTATGAATATCGAGAAAATAAAAGCAATACTTGATTTATTGGATCGAAGCGATATCGCAGAACTGAAAATTCAGGATGAAGACGGATTGATCGAAGTTAAGAAGGGCGTTGTATCGGAATACCGGCAGCCTATGCGTCACAATGACGTACTAAGTGCAGCAGAGACCGAGACTGCGCCTTTATTATTATCCGAAAATTTTCAGATGAAATCGCCGATCGTAGGAACATTCTATATGCGAAGCTCACCCTCGTCGCAGCCTTTCGTGTATATCGGCCAACCGGTCAACGTGAATGATTCATTGTGTGTCATCGAAGCGATGAAAGTCATGAATGAGATCAAGAGTCCGGTCAAGGGAATCATCCGACAGATTTGCGCCGAAGAACAACAGATTGTTGAATACGATCAAGTACTGTTTGAAATCGAGGAAGAACATGTTTAAAAGAATCTGTATCGCCAACCGCGGTGAGATAGCGGTACGGATCATCCGCGCCTGTAAAGAAATGGGCATCGAAACGTTGGCTATCTACTCGACTGCCGACCGCGAAGCACTGCACGTCCAATTAGCGACGCATGCGGTATGTGTTGGCGGTCCGCGAAGTAAAGACAGTTATCTGAACCGCGTCAATATTTTAAGTGCCGCTGTCAGTTACGGCTGCGATGCAGTCCATCCGGGATTCGGGTTCTTATCCGAAAACGCTGATTTTGCCCGCATGGTCCGTCAGTGTTCAATGGCGTTTATCGGACCCGGTCCGGACGTCATGGATATGATGGGAGATAAAGCCAAAGCTAAAAATGCGATGCGCAATGCCGGAGTTCCGGTCATTGAAGGCAGCACCGAAACCCTTGTCAGTTATGAGGATGCGGTGACTTGGTCGCAAAAGATCGGCTTTCCTGTTCTGTTAAAAGCGGCGTACGGCGGCGGTGGTCGCGGTATGCGGATCGTCAATTCATTTGATGAACTGCGCCCGATGTATGAAGTTGCCTCGGCGGAGGCGATCGCTGCTTTCGGTCAGGGCGAGCTCTACATGGAGAAATACCTGAAAGATCCAAAACACATCGAATTTCAATTACTGGCCGATCGTTTCGGTAATGTGATCCATCTGTTTGAACGGGATTGCTCCGTACAGCGTCGCAATCAGAAAATGATTGAAGAAAGTCCTTCGCGTTTTCTGGATGATGAATTGCGTACACGTATGGGCAACACAGCGGTTCAAGCAGCGAAAAGCATCGGCTACGAAAATGCCGGTACGATCGAATTTCTGGTGGATCAAAACCGTGATTTCTATTTCATGGAGATGAATACGCGCCTGCAAGTCGAACACGGAGTCACCGAATTGGTGACCGGGGTCGATATCGTTAAGGAACAGATCAAGATCGCAGCCGGAATGCCGTTGAAACTCAAACAAGAAGACATTGTCTTGTTGGGATGTGCGATCGAGTGCCGCATCAATGCGGAAAACCCGAAAAATGATTTTGCACCGAATCCCGGGAAAATTAATTTTATCCACTTTCCGGCCGGTCCTCGCATTCGGGTCGACAGTGCGATCTACAACGGTTATACGATCTCCAGTTATTATGATTCGATGATCGCCAAAGTACTGGCGTTTGATACATCGCGTTTAGGTGCCATCAAGAAACTTCGGTGTGCACTTGAAGAATGTGTGATCGAAGGTGTTCATACCAATATCGATGTTCAATATCTGATCTTACATCATGCCGAATTCGTCAAAGGGAGTTATACAACTTCCTTCATGGCCGACTATCTGAAAGATGTGGTGATTTAATGGAGAAAGCATTTATATTCCGAAAAGAGAAAATCGCCAGTTTTCAAAAATGGCGCAATAAATTGGTTCACAGCCAAAAGAATGAACTGCCGGATGGCTTGTATCAGAAATGCGACAAGTGCGGGCAGCTTTTAGAGAGCGAAAAATTCAGAGAAAATGCGTTGACGTGTTACCACTGCGGACACCATACCCCGATCAGTGCGGCAGCTCGTATTCAACTTTGGAGCGATCCGTTCAGTTTTGTGGAACATGATGCAAAATTAGCCAGCCGTAATCCGCTGAATTTTCCGGGATATACGGAAAAAGTCCGTGAATATCAAGAAAAGACTCAAAGCTTGGATGCCGTAATCTGCGGTGAGGCAACGATTGACGAACATCGCGTCATCTTATGTGTCATGGACAATCGTTTCATGATGGGCAGTATGGGCAGTGTCGTCGGCGAGAAAATAACACGCTCGATCGAACTCGCTACCCGCAAAGAGTTACCTTTGATCATCAGTTGTACGTCGGGCGGAGCACGTATGCAAGAAGGCATCTTATCATTGATGCAGATGGCGAAGACATCTGCGGCATTGGCTCGTCACAGTGAAAAAAACTTACTTTACATCGCGGTACTGACGCATCCGACGACCGGCGGCGTGACGGCCAGTTTTGCGATGTTAGGAGATATTATCTTAGCTGAGCCGGATGCGTTGATCGGGTTTGCCGGAAAACGGGTCATTGAACAGACCATCCGCCAAACATTACCGGAAGATTTTCAATCGTCTACTTTTCAGCTAGAACATGGATTTATTGATGCGATCGTCGAAAGGACAGCCCAAAAGAAAAAATTGGCCACCTTGTTGGCACTGCATAAGAAGGTTCAACTATGACCGTAACAGAAAAACTGGAAGCGTTGCAACATCTGCATGATCAACTGAATCAAACGCGCAATGAACCGGCAGCGATTTCGATAACGGCGGAATTGGAAGAACAACTTCATCAATTACAGAATGAAACATTCGTCAATTGTTCGGCGTGGGATAAAGTGCAGTTGGCACGGCATCCGAAACGGCCCAACGCGATGACCTACATTCAGGCGATGTTTACGGACTTTATCGAACTTCACGGGGACCGTCAAAGTAAAGACGATCCCAGCATGATCACCGGATTGGCTTTCTTCATGGGTCGACCGGTCACGATCGTCGCGCAAGCCAAAGGTCGCGATATGCAGGAAAACATTTTACGTAATTTCGGGATGAACGGTCCGGAAGGATATCGAAAATCCTTGCGAATCATGAAACAGGCCGAAAAATTCAATCGTCCGATCATTACGTTCATCGATACGCCCGGTGCCTATCCGGGTATCACCGCTGAAGAAAAAGGGCAAGGTGAAGCGATCGCGCGTAACTTGCTTGAAATGTCGACACTGCAAGTTCCGATCATTGCGATCGTGATCGGTGAAGGCGGCAGCGGAGGAGCATTGGCTCTGTCGGTATGCGATCGAATCTACATGCTTGAACATGCAGTCTATTCGATCTTGTCACCGGAAGGGTTTGCGACGATATTATGGAAAGATTCCAAGCGTGCTCAGGAAGCAGCTGAGTTGATGAAAATGACGGCTCAAGATCTCAAAGAACTGGGATTCGCCGATACCGTCATACCCGAGCCGATCGAAGGGATCCAATTTAATCCATATGCCCTGATCAGTTTGCTGAGTTCTCAACTCCAAAAAGATCTGACAATACTCGACAAATTACGCAAAGAACGGTTAGTCGCACTTCGCTATCAACGCTATCGCAAATTCGGTGAAACGTCTGAAAAACAACGATGGTTTCTGACAAAGGAGAATTCACGATGACATTTAACTTTACATCGACGGGATCGTATGTGCCCCTTCAAACATTAAGTAACAACGATCTGGCGAACGTGGTTGAAACCAACCATGAATGGATCATCGCACGCACCGGCATTACCGCGCGCCATATCACCAATGGTGAGAATACCTCCGATCTAGCGTATCATGCGGCTCTGTCAGCGTTGAATAAAGCGAATCTGAGCGTTCTTGACGTGGATGCTATCTTAGTGGCGACTTTTACGGCTGATTCGTATACACCCTCGACCGCGTGTCTGGTAGCCGATAAACTTAAGTGCCGCAATAATGTGTTGGCGTATGACATCAATGCGGCGTGCAGTGGGTTTATCTTTGCCTGTGAAACAGCCATCGCTCTACTGGCTACGAAACGTTATCGACATATATTGGTGATCGGTGCTGAGGTCATCTCGAAACTGATCGACTATACCGATCGTAATACCTGCATTTTATTTGGGGATGGTGCCGGGGCAGTATTACTAAGTGCAGAAGGGAATAGCACACTTGATTATTCGATGTGTTATCGACTTGAAGATACCAAGAATTCACTGTTTGCCAAAGGGGTCGAACTCATCAATCCGAAATATTCCGAAGCGGCTTCTAACCAACATATCATCATGGACGGAAAAGCCGTGTTTGCGTTTGCGATCGAAGCGATCCATCAAAGCATCCGCGATTGGCAAGATTCGACCGGAAATACGTTGGATGATATCGATTACGTGGTACTTCATCAGGCTAATGACCGAATCACTTCGCACATTGCGAAACATTATAAATTGGATGCATCGAAAATCACCCGATACGTCGAAGAAGTCGGAAATACATCATCAGCCAGTATCCCGATGGCATTAGATCATCTGAGTCGTAACGGGAAGTTGTTGCCTAAAGAAAAGATTCTCATGATTGGCTTCGGCGGCGGACTGACGTACGGAGCGATGGCGATTACGCTGTAAAAGGAGCACTATGAACAAGATCACAGAACTATTACACATTACTTATCCCATCATTCAAGGCGGTATGGCCAATATCTCGACCGGTGCGTTTGCGGCAGCCGTCAGTAATGCCGGCGGACTCGGAATTATTGCTTCAGGCGGAAAAAATGTTGAACAATTAAAAGCCGAGATTGCCAGCTGTCGCACTTTTACCGATAAACCGTTTGGCGTCAATTTGATGTTGATGAATCCGTTTATCGATGCGCTGGCACAATTGATGGTCGATGAACAGATCAAGATCGTTACGACCGGAGCCGGTAATCCTGCGAAATACATACCACTGTTCAAAGAACACAATATTCTGATCATGCCGGTCGTTCCTTCGTCGGGTTTGGCGAAGCGCATGGAAGGACTGGGGGTTGATGCAGTTATTGCCGAAGGATCCGAATCCGGCGGTCATATCGGCGAACTCACAACGATGGCACTGATTCCGCAAGTGGTTGCAGCCGTATCCATTCCGGTCATTGCCGCCGGGGGAATCGCTTCCGGTCAACAACTGGTTGCCGCCTTGGTACTTGGCGCTGACGGTGTTCAGATCGGAACTTGTCTTTTGGTATCAAAAGAATGCCCGATCCACATCAATTATAAAAATGCTATTTTAAAAGCGAAAGACATCGACAGTGTTGTGACCGGCAGAATCTGCGGAGCACCGGTTCGCTGTTTGAAAAACGAAATGACAAAAACGTATATCGCGCTTGAAAAGAAAGGCGCAACCGTCATGGAATTGGAAGAGTTGACCCTCGGAAGCATGCGTAAAGCAGTTTTGGACGGAGATGTGGTCCACGGGTCGGTCATGGCCGGTCAAGTCGCCGGTATGTGTCATGAAATTCAACCGATACGCGTGATCATCGAGAATCTCGTTCATTCCGCGCAACGATTGATTCATGAACTGCCAGCCAAGGAATTACTATGAATGCGATCGATCTAAAAGGGAAAACATTACAAGTCCCAATTATTCAAGGGGGCATGGGTGTCGCCGTTTCACTTGGCAATTTAGCCGGTCATGTCATGCGTGAAAGCGGTATGGGCGTTATTTCAGCGGCTCATCCGGGTTTTCGCGAACCGGATTTTATGACGAATAATGTGGCAGCCAATCTGCGCGCGATCCATCAAGAAATTCTGAAAGCTCGTACTATCTCGGAAGGTAATGGGTTATTGGGTGTCAATGTCATGACAGCCAGCCGCGCATACAAAGAAATCTGCACCCAATTGGCGAAAGAACCGATCGATGTGCTGATTTCCGGAGCCGGTATGCCGGTCGATCTGCCGGCGTATGTGGTAGGATCGGAAGTCATGTTGGCTCCGATCGTCTCATCCGGCAAAGCCGCTCGGTTGATTTGTACGGTCTGGGATAAACGTTACAATCGTATTCCCGATTTCATCGTCATCGAAGGACCGCTGGCCGGCGGTCATCTCGGTTTCGGTAAAGAGGATCTCAATAAGCATACGGAAGCAGGTCTCGAGGCAATCTTGATCGATGTTAAAAGAGAAGTGGCCGTGTTTGAAACAAAGTATCAGCGTAAAATACCGCTGGTTGCGGCCGGTGGAATCTATACGCATGAAGATATCGAGTCGATTCTAAGTAAAGGGGCAGATGCCGTCCAAATGGCGACCCGCTTTATCGGCACCTTCGAATGTGATGCCGCACCCGAATATAAACAAGCTTTCATCGATTGTGTTCAATCAGATATCGGCATCACGGTCAGCCCGGTCGGTTTACCGGGCCGTGCTATCATGAATGAGTTTGTTCGAGGACTCGACGGTGAGAATCATCGTGTTTCGAAATGTACCGCCTGTTTGACACCGTGCAATCCGGCAGCTACGCCATATTGCATCACCGAAGCTCTGATCCAAGCGGTCAAAGGGAACGTGAAAGAAGGACTGATCTTCACCGGTGCCAACGGTTATCGGATCAAAGAGATCATTACCGTCCGTCAGCTCATGCATGAGCTGATCACGGGTGACACCGATGCGTAAGATCGCGTTTGTGTTCGCCGGTCAAGGGGCCCAGTACGTCGGCATGGGATCTTCATTTTATAACGAACCGTTTGCGCTCGATCTGATCAAAAAATATCCGAATGTTGCGGAAATCTGCCAAGTCGGTCCGCAAAGTGAATTGGATAAGACATCGAATACACAAGCCGCAATCGTGTTTACCAGCATTTTGGCGCTTAAAGCATTGCAGCGTCACGGAATCGTTCCGTCGATTGCGGCAGGGTTAAGTTTGGGTGAATATACCGCTTGTTTCGCAGCTGGCATATTCAGTGACGATGAGGTCATGGAAATTGCGTTTAAACGCGGTCAGTGGATGGAAGAGACTGTTCAAGGGATGGATTGCCGGATGACAGCGGTGCTTCAATCCGACAATGAATTGATTCAGACGGCGTGTACCGAGGCATCCTCAAAAGGGATCGTCTCGATCAGTAATTTCAATTGCTCAGGGCAGACCGTCATCTCCGGAGAGCGGTCAGCTGTGGATCAAGCTGTTGAATTATTGAAAGAAAAGGGCGTTCGTCGCCTGATCGATCTGCAGGTCAGCGGACCGTTCCATACGGCTTTGATGGCCCCTGTTGAAAAACAATTAGAAAAACTGTTTGAAACGATCACTTTCAATCCGATGAACTTTCCGGTGCTGTGTAATCTGACCGGCAGTTACGTCGCCGATAACGATCTCAGACATGCGCTGATCAAACAAGTCAGTTCGGCTGTACAGTTTGCGAAAACGATCGAAACATTGCGAAGTGCTTCCGTTACAACCGTGATCGAGATCGGACCGAAGACTGTTTTAAGTGGATTTATCAAAAAGAGTGCATGGGATGTTGAATTGATGCATGTGGAAGACATGAACTCACTTCAAGAAACACTCAATGCGTTGAAAGGAGAATCTATATGACTAAAGTAGCTATTGTAACAGGTGCTTCAAAAGGGATCGGTGCCGCGATCGCTCTGCAGTTAGCTCAGGAAGGGTATCAGTTGGTCATCAATTACAACGGAAATCAGCAAAAGGCCGAAGCAGTGAAAGGTCGTTGCGAAAAGTATCAAACGGCCATTGTCGTTCAAGCCGATGTGGCGAAGAGTGAAGATGCGAAAAGGTTATGTGATACGGCATTGGAAACATTCGGCCGGATCGACGTTCTCGTCAATAATGCGGGGATCACCAAAGATAATTTGCTTCTGCGCATGAGTGAAAGTGATTTTGATGATGTATTGTCGACGAATCTAAAAGGAACTTTCTTGATGTGTAAGAATGTCAGTAAGATCATGATGAAACAACGTTCGGGATCGATAATAAACATATCAAGCGTGGTAGGCATAACCGGCAATGCGGGCCAAGCCAACTATGCGGCCAGTAAAGCCGGTATTATCGGACTGACCAAATCGTTGGCTAAAGAATTCGCATCGCGCAACATTCGTGTCAACGCAGTCGCCCCGGGGTTTATCCAAAGTGACATGACCGATCAACTCGATCAAGAAATCATCGCCAATCTCAGTGCGCAAATTCCGATGAAACGATTGGGAGATCCGCAGGATATCGCAAATACGGTTGCTTTTTTAGTCAGTGAAAAAAGTTCATATCTCACCGGACAGGTGATTTGTGTGGACGGCGGGATGGTGATGTAAATGGAAAAACGCAGAGTCGTCATTACGGGCATGGGAGCGATCACGCCGATCGGAAATACCGTAACCGAATTATGGAATGGAATCCTGCAGGCAACAAACGGTGTTGATCTTATCACATCGTATGATACTGCCGAACATAAAGTTAAGATCGCAGCTGAAGTTAAAAACGCTGATTTCGATGTGTTACTTTCACCGAAAGAGCGCCGCAGTATGGATCGCTATGCGATGTTTGCGCTGATTGCGGCACGTCAGGCATATGATGATTCCGGTTTAAAGAACACTGAGTTTGACCGTAATCGGTTCGGTGTCATGGTTTCATCCGGGATCGGTGGTCTAGGCACCATCGAAACCGAACACAAAAAAGCGTTGGAACGCGGATTTGATCGTATTTCGCCGTATTTCATTCCGAAAGTCATCGTCAATTTAGCTGCCGGGAATATCGCCATCGAAGTGCAAGCCTACGGTATGTGCAGTTGTGTCGTTACGGCGTGTGCTTCTTCCAGTAATGCCATCGGAGATGCTTATCGGTCGATCAAAGACGGATACCATGATGTCATGTTGGCAGGCGGAGCCGAAGCTTCGATCACACCGTTGGGTATGGGTGGGTTTGCGTCCATGAAAGCACTCTGCGAATCGACCGATATCAATCGTGCTTCGATACCTTTCGATAAAGACAGAAGCGGATTCGTAATGGGTGAAGGGGCCGGTGTCATGATCTTGGAAGAGTATGAACTGGCGAAAAAAAGAAATGCCAAGATCTACGGAGAAATCATCGGTTACGGGGCTACCTGCGATGCTTACCATATCACTTCACCGAGTCCGGATGGTTCCGGTGCAGCCCGTTCCATGCGGCAAGCCATTGAAGATGCGGGACTGTGTCCGGATGACATAGGTTATATCAATGCGCACGGAACTTCAACCCAGCTAAACGATAAATTTGAAACGATGGCTGTCAAAACCGTCTTCGGCGACCAGACGAAAGTACCGGTCAGTTCAACGAAATCAATGACCGGTCACTTACTTGGCGCAAGCGGAGTGATCGAAGGAATCATTTCAGTCTTAGCAATCGAACATTCCTTTTTGCCTCCGACCATCAACTTGGTGAATCAGGATGCGGAATGTGACTTGAATGTTATTACATCGAAGGGTGTTACGAAGAAATTTGATGTAGCACTTTCCAACAGTCTCGGTTTCGGCGGTCACAACGCCACATTGATCTTTTCGAAAGTGAGGGATTGAAATGTTGAACAGTAATCAGATCCAAGAAATCATTCCGCATCGTTATCCGTTTCTCTTGGTGGATCGAATCATTGAACTGGAAGCCGGAGTCAAAGCGGTTGGAATCAAAAATGTATCTGTCAATGAACCTTTTTTTCAAGGTCATTTTCCGCAAGAACACATCATGCCGGGTGTTTTGATCATTGAAGCGATGGCTCAAGTAGGAGCTGTTGCGATCTTATCATTACCCCAATATCAAGGTAAGATCGCCTATTTTGCAGGGATCAAAGAAGCTAAATTTCGTCGCAAAGTCATTCCCGGAGATACGTTACGATTAGAGATCACCCTGGTTACGTTACGCGGAAGTTTCGGAATCGGTGAGGCGAAAGCTTATGTCGACGGTCAATTGGCTGTCGAAGCAACATTGACCTTCGGATTCTGAGTACAGAATCAGAAATATCCTGATGTAACGTTGAATTTAATAACGGAAAAAGATCTCTCTATTATCCATGGGCAGAAGAAACCCGAAGATAAAGGGAGATTTTTTTTACAGATGTTAGGACCGTCTTTCTTTATTGCGGATTGACAATCGATACGAATAGCGTATGATTATACATAGACAAACATCTATATAGGAGAAGCTCATGGAAAAACAAATTGAGATGGTGGAAGTATTAAAAGCATTGGCTGACGATACACGTTACAAAATTTTTAAAATGCTGCTTCACAGTGAACTTTGCGCATGTACGATCCTTGACGAATTTGCGATCACTCAACCTACCCTGTCTCATCACATGAAAAAATTGACGAACAGCGGACTGATCACTTGTCGGAAAGACGGTATTTGGATGCGGTATTCTGTAAACCGTGCTGTTTTCGACGCAATGAAATTGGAATTTCAGCGGTTAGATACTGTAAGTGAGACAGAAACAGTTTGTTTTTGCGAGAAAAAGTAAATTTTTTCCCAAACACATTGACAAACATCTATATGTTGGTTAACATATAGAAGAACATGAATGTGTAGGTAAGGAAACGAGGAACTTAAATGCAAGTATTTCAATGGATTAATGATGCGCTGTTAAAAATGACATGGTTGAGTGATGGAATTCAGTGGTTAGTTGAAAATGTTTTCAAACTTTCAATCGATGAACGACTGGGAGGAAGTATCCATTTCTTTCTCTATGATGTGATGAAAATATTTATTTTACTGTCGGTGTTGATATTTACCGTATCCTATATCCAGAGTTTCTTTCCGCCCGAACGGACGCGAAAAATTCTCGGTCGATACAAAGGTGTTACAGCGAATCTGTTAGGCGCTTTGTTGGGAACGATCACACCGTTTTGTTCTTGTTCATCTATCCCGCTCTTTATCGGATTTACCAGTGCCGGATTACCGTTGGGTGTCACATTTTCCTTTCTGATCTCATCACCGCTCGTCGATTTAGCATCAGTAATCCTGTTAGCCAGTATCTTTAATTGGAAAATCGCGATGGCTTATGTGGTATTCGGAGTGATTCTGGCCGTCGCCGGAGGAACTTTCATCTCGATGTTACATATGGAAGATCAGATTGAAGAGTTTGTTTTCCAAAATCCGCTTTTAGAAATGGATCAGGAAACGATGACGAAACGTGACAGAATCAAGTATGCGATCGAACAAGTCAATGAAATCATCCATAAAGTTTGGATCTATGTTTTGGCCGGCGTTGCGATCGGAGCTGCTATTCATAACTGGATCCCGCAGGACATCATCACGTTGATCTTGGGTAAAAACAACTGGTTCAGTGTCCCTCTGGCAACACTTGTCGGTATTCCGATGTATGCGGATATCTTCGGAACCTTACCGATCGCGGAAGCATTGGTTGTCAAAGGTATCGGAATCGGAACAGCTTTATCCTTTATGATGGCAGTCACCGCTCTGTCATTACCGTCGATCATTATGTTGAAGAATGTTGTTAAGACAAAACTTCTGGTTCTCTTCGTTGGTTTTGTGACGATCGGGATCATATTTATCGGTTATCTGTTCAATGCATATGGGTATCTGTTGTTTTAATCAAAAATTCAGAAGTAATTGAAGTAATTTAGGTGGAATCACCGGAAAGAGATAAAAATGATCATCAAAATTCTAGGATCGGGATGCAGCAACTGCATGCGTTTAGAAGCCAGCACAAAAGTAGCCATTGAAAAAATGGGGCTTCCGGCAGAAATCGTTAAAGTAACCAATATGAAAGAGATCGCTCTGTATGGAGTGATGCGTACACCGGCATTGGTTGTTGATGAAAAGGTAGTTTCTTTCGGTAAAGTACTATCACCGGATGAGGTTGTCGAGCTTCTTCAAAAAGCATAAAAACACAAGAATGTGAAAAATAGGCGAAATCTTTCAATTTCTGAGCATCTCCACACTTTCGTAACAAATTACTGTTATTATTTTCTCAGACAGACAGATACACTGTTTCTGTCACAATAAAGAAAGCACGAATTACTGTCCACAAAGTGAACGCAAAAGTAATTCACGGAGGAAATGTATGATGAGAGGATTCGATCGTCTAGGTGGGTATGCGGATTACGGTTACAACAGAATGATGGGCGGTTTCGGTTGGGGCGGCGTTCTCATAGGTTGCATCATGATGATTTTATTCATTGTTCTGATCGTTATGCTCATTCGCATGTTGGTTAGACGCGGACATTATCACGGAGGACCGCACATGGGTTACCATAACGCACCTGCCGGTTCTGAATCAGCGCTTGAAATCGTAAAATTACGCTATGCCAAAGGTGAGATCACCAAAGAGGAATTTGATCGTTTGAAGAATGATTTATTAGTTTAATCAACAAATCAAATTTTATGAAAAGAGAACAGAAATGTTCTTTTTTTATGTAAAACCACGTTTCATTGACAACAAAAAACAAAGAGAATATGATATTCATATAGAAAACAAACAGATGTTTAAGACAAGGAAATCGCTTATATTTTTAATCATTTATCATTTATCATGCGACAGTGATTCAGATCACGATTTTGTTGTCGGAAGAAGCGTAAGAATCGGATCCGTTCACAAGGAGGCAGGAACATGTTCAAGAAAATCATTCTGGCGGTCGATCTATCCGAAGAATCATTCTCGATCGTCAAGAGTTTCGAAGGTCTCAAGATCTTCGGGGCCAATGACGTAGTCTTGGTACAGTGCTTAGGGGTCGATGAAACCGCATCGATCGCTTTGTCATATACCACAAAAGTGATCGAGAGCAGTTTGGTCAGACAGAAGAAAGTCCTTGAAGAAATGGGATATAACGTTGAAACCAAGATCATCTCCGGTATTGCCAAGAATGAGATCAATCAAATCGCTGAAAAGGGTAATACGCTGATCGTTACCGGAGCTGAAAAACATACGCGGTTAACGGAACTGTTTTTGGGCGGACTGGCCTATGAAGTGATCCATTTTGCGAAAAAACCTGTTCTGTTGATACGAATGAAAAAAACCCATGAAAATGGGACGACATCTTCCAAAGTCGTTAACAGTCATTTAAACCACCATATCTTGTTTCCGACCGATTTTTCCGATACTGCCGATCGGGCATTCGCGGTCGTAAAGAAAATGGTCGAATCAGGTGTCGATAAAGTAACGTTGGTCCATGTACAGGATCAACATCGCATGGATCCGTATTTGATCACTAAATTGGATGAATTCAATCGAATCGATACCGAACGATTGGTCAACTTAAAAAATGAACTGCTTGAAATCGGAAATGTCGAAGTAGATTTTGCGGTTAGGTACGGTGTTCCGGCACTTGAAATCTTGTCGCTGATCAAAGAAACAAAAACCGACTTGGTAGTGATGGGATCACAAGGCAGAGGATTCGTACGAGAGCTTTATTTAGGAAGTGTATCGCATAATGTTGCCAGACAGGCAGATTCATCGGTTCTGTTGATTCCGGCCGATGACCATTAGAATTTCATACTTTATGTAATGTCATTAGTTACCAAAAAGAGATTCGAACTGTACAGTGTTCGGATTTCTTTTTTCAACGGAGATTGCATCCATTATTCAATCCTAAAATACATACACATTCTCAACAAAGGTTTGGATGAAGATTCAATGAAAACGCTTACAATAAGGTGAAGGATTTGGTATACTGTCGGTGTAGGGAAGGAGTGGTCCGATGATCAAAACGGAATTCTCAGTCGAATACAAACTAATTCCGGTGATGTCAGCCGGTGCATTTGATACTATGCCGGATGACGGTCGTTTCAGATTTTTAGCGAATCACGAACGACTTTTTCTTTTACAAAATAAGTAGCGTATAACGCTGAAAGGAAACGATCGGATGGAAAAATTTAAGTATATGGAGAAGTATGGTTACGAGCAGTTGATCTATATGTATGATCGTAATACTGGTTTACGCGGAGTTATCTGTATTCATAATACCTCTTTAGGACCGGCCCTCGGCGGAACACGCGTTTGGGAATATGCGGATGAAGAAGAGGGTGTACTTGATGTTCTTAGGTTAGCTCGCGGTATGACTAAAAAAGCAGCTTGCGCAGGATTGAATCTGGGTGGCGGCAAAGCAGTTATCTTCGGAAATTCGAAAAGTTTACGCGCCGATACAGTGCGCCGTGAAGCATTTTGGCGCGCATTCGGTAAATATGTAGATTCGCTCGGAGGCCGTTACATTACAGCTGAAGATGTCGGAACGACACCGGAAGATATGGAATTCGTAGCGATGGAAACAGATCACGTAACCGGTCTTAAACGCACATCCGGAGATCCTTCTCCGTTGACCGCTTACGGTGTATATAAAGGAATAAAAGCCTGCTTGAAAGAATTGACGGGCAGTGCTAAAATCGAAGGGAAAGTAATTGCAGTACAGGGCGTCGGCCATGTCGGTGCTGAACTGTGCAAATATCTGAATGATGACGGTGCCAAGCTTATTATTGCCGATATCGATCAAGAGAAAGTTGCCGAAGTTGCTTCAGATGTCAATGCGACAGTGGTTTCTTATGACGAGATCGTCGGCGTCGAATGTGACGTATTTGCACCGTGCGCGTTAGGTGCTGTCATCAATACCGAAACGTTGCCGAAGCTGAAATGCAAGATCATCGCCGGCTGTGCCAATAATGTATTAAAAGATTCGGAAATCGACGGACAAGCGATCCATGATATGGGAATACTGTATGCACCCGATTATGTCATCAATGCCGGCGGACTGATCAATGTTTATCAAGAGATCATCGGATATGACCGTGAGGCGGCAATGCGTGCCATCGATCTGATCTATGACCGCGTTCGTGAGATCATTCGCGTATCCCGTGAAACCAATACGCCGACTTATTTGGTTGCTGACCGTATGGCTGAGAAACGCATTGAAATGATGCGTAACATCAACAGCATCTATATCGGCAAATAGTGAACTCCTGTACCATTGTTACCGGCGCGTACGGCGTTGGAAAAAGTGAGTTCTGTATTCAGTTTGCACTGACGCAGGAACCCTGTTATCTTTGTGACCTGGATGTGATCAACCCTTATTTCAGACCGCGCGAAGAAAGCAAATGGTTATTGACTCAAGGTGTTGAAATCACCGGTAATCTCACGCAAAACAGTTTGAATCAGGATCTTCCCGCGATCAACGGTGCTTTATCGAGTTTGGTGCGGCAAGGTAAACGAGTCATCGTGGATGTTGCGGGAAGCGAAGCCGGATTGAAACCGTTGGCGACCTTTCGCGATATCTTCGCACAGTCCGATATCTGGTTGGTCATCAATCTCAACCGAAGTGAATCTGAACTGACCGAAATCAAAGAAATGATTCGTGTTTTTCAGGAAAAAGCCGGATTCAACATCAACGGTCTAGTGCATAATACCCACATGTTGGATGAAACTTCATCTTCGATGGTGATCGATGCTCAACAGAAGATCGAAGATCTGGCCAAACAACTCCGATTGCCGATCGTCTTCACAATGGTCGATCAACACTTAGTCAGTGAAGTTGAACCGTTTATCCATAATCCCATATTACCGTTTCAACAGCTTGTTTTACGAAAAGAGTGGATGGAAGGAGCTACCTTATGAAAGGCCGATTAACATTTGATACCGATCGTTGTAAAGGGTGCGGACTTTGCGTAAATGCATGTCCGGTCCATATTCTTGAATTAGATACCGGAACGATCAATGCGATCGGATATAACCCCAGTCACATTGTCGATCCCGATAAATGTATCGCTTGTACAAGTTGTGCTTTGATGTGTCCCGATGTGGTCATCACAGTAGAAAGGATCGATGAATGAGCAAGCAATTAATGAAAGGCAATGAAGCCATTGCCCAAGCAGCGATCAATGCCGGTTGCGAAGCTTTCTTCGGTTATCCGATCACACCGCAAAATGAGATCGGCGAATACATGGCTAAATACTTAGCCAAGTACAACGGTGTTTTCATTCAAGCCGAAAGTGAACTGGCTGCCATCAACATGGTCTACGGAGCTGCGGCTGCCGGGGCACGTGCAATGACATCCTCTTCTTCTCCGGGCATCGCCCTTAAACAAGAGGGTATTTCCTATATGGCCGGAGCTGAATTACCGGGGTTGATCGTCAGTGTCAGCCGCGGCGGACCCGGTTTAGGCGGAATCCTGCCGGCTCAAAGTGACTATAATCAAGCTACCCGCGGCGGCGGAAACGGTGACTATCATGTGATCGTTTTAGCGCCCAACGGTGTTCAGGAAGCAGCCGACATGATGCGGCAGGGTTTCGAACTTGCCGAACGTTATCGTAATCCGGTCATGGTTCTGGCAGATGGTATCATCGGTCAAATGATGGAACCGGTCGAAATGAACGTACGACCGTTAGCGAAAACAGATAAACCTTGGGCTTCCGACGGAAACTCGGGAATTCGGCCGCGAAATGTTGTCAACTCGTTGTTTCTGAATCCGCAAGACCTGGAAAATCATAATATTCATTTAAAAGCTAAATATGACGCCATTGAACAGAACGAAGTGATGGCGGAAGTGAGCCAATGCGAAGATGCTGAAGTTGTTTTGATCGCCTATGGAACACCATCCAGAATCGTCAAGTCGGCGATCGGACAACTTCGCGCCGAAGGTGTGCGCGTCGGATTGATCCGTCCCAAGACGTTGTGGCCGTTCCCGCATGAGATCATCAAAGCGAATACGCAAAAGTGTAAATTCATCCTAACGTGTGAATTATCTATGGGACAGATGGTCTACGATGTTCGTTTGGCGGTAGGCAATCAAGTTCCGGTCTATTTTTACGGACGTACGGGAGGCATGATTTTCGAGCCTTCTGAAATTGTCGGAGCCGTTAAAAAACAATTGGCAGGTGAAACACAATGACCGTTCTATTTAAAAAAACACGGGGGTTGACAGATGCTCCGTTTACTTATTGTCCGGGCTGTACCCATGGAATCATCCATCGGTTAGTGGCGGAATGTTTGGATGAACTTGGATTATTGGATGAAGCGATCGCGATTGCTTCCGTCGGGTGTTCCGTCATGAGTTATGAATTCTTTAATTGCGATGCGATCCAAGCTGCACACGGAAGAGCACCGGCCGTAGCGACCGGGGTCAAACGTACGCATCCGAATAAGACTGTTTTTACCTATCAGGGTGACGGCGACCTGGCTTCCATCGGAACCGGTGAGATCGTTCAGGCAGCGCATCGCGGTGAAAACATTACGGTTATATTCGTGAATAATGCGATCTATGGGATGACAGGCGGACAGATGGCTCCGACAACGTTACCGAATCAGATCACGACAACATCTCCGTACGGTCGCAATGTTGCGACGCAGGGAGAACCGATCCGGATGTCCGAGTTATTGGCAACCGTACCGGGTTCGGCGTATATCGAACGAGTGACGGTCATTGATCCGGCAAGTGTCCGTAAGGCTAAGAAAGCGATCAAACATGCTTTTGAAGTTCAGCGTGATCATCAGGGATTCAGTATGATCGAAGTACTTTCTACTTGTAATATCGGATGGGGTCTAAGTCCCATCGAAGCGTTGGGATTTATTAAGAACCGGATGATTCCGTATTATCCTTTGGGTGTATTCAAGGATAAGGGAGCATTGAAATGAAAACGATTCAATTGGTTTGTGCCGGCTTTGGCGGTCAAGGCGTCTTGACTGTCGGTCAGATGGTCGCAATCATGGCAATGAATAAAGGATACCAAGTAAGTTGGATGCCTTCCTACGGGCCTGAAATGCGCGGAGGGACGGCAAACTGTCAAGTAGTCATCGATCGTGAAGAGATTGCGTCTCCGATCATTACTGAGGGCATCACCCATTTATTGGCGATGAACGGTCCGGCATTGCTTAAGTTTCTGCCGGCGGTGAAAGCCGGAGGGATCGTGATCGTCAACAGTGCGTTGGTGAATCATCCGATCGAACGGACCGATGTTCATGTGATCACTCGTAATTTCAGTCAGTTGGCAACCGAATCAGGATCACCGAAAGTTCAAAACATGGTTGCGTTGGGAACCTTGTGTAAAACGATCGACTTTTTCGTCAAAGAAGACGGAGAACAAGCAATCATTGATAAATTCGGCAAGAAAATGCCTGAGTTATTAGAAGCTAATCTGAAAGCATTCAATTTAGGAATCAGTGATTAAGCGCAATCTCCGCTTCGGGGATTGCTTTTTTTATCGGTTTGCTTGACCTGGACGATGCATAAAGTTATCATGAACTTATCAGAAAAACAAGGTGAACCCATGGACAAGAAACGCTTCTATGATACCTATATAAAATGTTGTAACGGTGCCAGCATCAGTGAGAGCAACGGTGAAGTAAAATTCGGGTTTAAAGTTAGAGATCTGTTGAATCAGATTCCGTATTTTACCCGTTATCCGAATCATTTGCGCTTACTGCCGGTCAAGGATTCGATTGAAAAGGGTAACTTCGTCGTTGCCTATATTCCTGCACCGATCGCAACTAAAAAGACATTGTTACTGCTGAGTCACTATGATGTGGTGGGTGTTGATGAATTCGCCGAAGCCAAACATCTGGCTTTCGATCCGGAAGCCTATACAAAGTATCTAAAATACCATACTGAATTACTTGATGAGGAAGCCAAAGAAGATCTGCTGAACTCCGATTATTTGTTTGGGCGCGGAACGGCTGACATGAAGTGGGGTGTAGCTGCCGATATCGAAATGTTGTGGCATTTCAGCGAGAATCCCGAACGTCAGAAACTGAACTTACTGATGATCAGTACCTCGGATGAAGAAGTGAATTCACGAGGAATGTTGGCAGCTGTCAAGGAACTGAATCGTCTTCAAAAGATCGAGCGACTGGAGTTTGTTCAATGCATTGTTTCCGAACCTGACATTGCTTCGGATCGCAAAGAAAACGTTCACCGTCTGCATGTCGGTTGTGCCGGGAAATTGCTGCCGACGGTTTTCTGTGTTGGGAAAGAAACACATGTCGGAGAACCTTTTGACGGACTGAATCCGAATCTGTTGGTATCGGAAATGGTACGGAGGATGGAACTCAATCCTGTCTTTTCTGATACGGTCAACGGTGTTTCGACGCCGGTACCGACCTGTCTCAAACAAAGCGACACGAAAGCGGATTATACCGTTCAGACACCACTCAGTGCCTATGCTTATTTCAATGTGATGACGCTTGAATCGACTCCGCAGGAAGTGTTGACGAAATTTAAAACGGTCGCTCAAGAAACTTTTGAAGAAGTTCTGCTGGCGAATCAGGCACGTCATCTGTTGGCTGAAACCAAGAGTGGGAATCATTATCATACAGCCTCATTTGAACCGCTTGTGATCACCTACAGTGAACTGGCGAGTGCTTGTCGGAAACTACATGGTAATTCTTTCGATAAAGCGATAACTCAACTCACGGAACATCACAAGAACGAAGATGTCCGTCAATTAAGCATCCGGTTGGTTGCGCGAGCAGTGGAATTCTATCCGATCCGTCAACCGATGATGGTCGTGTTGTTTGCGCCGCCGTACTATCCGCACAGCGGCTTTGTGAGTTCTTCATCGATCTGTGTCGAAGGTTGTTCGAAATTGATCGATCATGCGTATCAAAATGAAGATCTGTATGCGATCGATTATGCGTATACAGGATTGACGGATATGTCGTACCTGCATCTTCCGGATGACGTTGATGTTCGCTTGTTGAAAGAGAACTTTCCGGTTTACGGAAGCGTGTATGAACTGCCGCTTCATGAACTTTCGAAATTGAATATTCCGTTTGTGAATATCGGACCGTTAGGTAAAGATGCTCATAAGAATACGGAACGGATCCATGTCGGGTATTCTTTCGACAAGGCCGCATATTACTTAGCTGATCTGATCGAAATCTATGGTGATTTATATAGTCCATCTGAAATTAAATGAACTTAAAAAAACTTAAAATACAAGTTAGTGCTGTTTATTTAGTCTATCGACGAAAGGAGATCGCCTGGTATAAAAAAGCCTTTTTACTGTTGATTCTGGCTTATGCGCTGAGTCCGATCGATCTGATCCCGGATTTCATACCGGTGATCGGTTATCTGGATGATGCGATTATCATTCCCTTGGGGATATGGTTAGCGCTGAAGATGATCCCGCACGCTTTATGGGAAGAATGTCTGATCGAAGCGGAGACGGCGCAGATAATCGATAAACGTGTCGCACTCTTTGGAGCTGTACTCATTCTGATTTTCTGGATCGCTGCAATTGTATTATTGCTAAATAAGTGGGTATTCAATCGAACCTAAAAAAAACAGGACATTCACTGTCCTGTTTTACGTTGTTACTTACGCCCAAATTAGCCAAATCATGATGTAGGCAGAGATGACGGCAGCCATTGTGAATGGGATACCGATCTTCATGAATTCCCAACTGCTGACTTCATATCCGTCTTTGCGCAGGATACCCAAAGCAGTAATGTTGGCGGAAGCACCGATCGGTGTCAGATTACCTCCCAAGGTAGCACCGGCCAACAATCCCAGATAAAGGATCGTCGGATCTACTTTCAGGATCACAGCGATTCCGCTGACGACCGGAAGCATGGTAGCTACATATGGAATATTATCGATGAAAGCAGAGAAGAAGACAGAAGCCCAGACAATCAAACTATAGATCACGAATAAGTTATCACCGCTGAAACGAAGGAACAGTTTACTGATGTCATTGACGATACCGACTTCGGTAATGCCGCCGATAACCAAGAATAAACTCGCCAGCAGCAGAATTGTTTGGTAATCGATCTCCATGATGGCTTTAGCGACTGAATCCGGTTTGTGCCGAATCAGATATTCACGCAATAATCCAATCAATAACAAGGCAACGCAGATCAATCCATTGATATTGTCCATCAGTGATTGCGGAAGATCCCAACTGCTTGGAATAAAGGAAGCAACAATCAGAAGCAGTATCGTTCCCAACAGTAAGAAAGATGGAAAGTAATCCGTCACAACAGCTTTTTCTTCCAAATGAACCAATTGTTTTTCTTTGCGGAAAAGATAGAGCAGTACGAGCGTACTGACGAATGCACCTACCTGAACGACCCAGAACATACCGATCTTGCCGTGGAAAACAAAGAAATCTGCGAAATTCATATTCGCATAGCCACCCAGTAAGATCGATGTCGTATCGCCGACCAATGTTGCCGCACCTTGCAGATTAGAAGCAACAGCAATTGCGATAATGCTTGGAACCGGACTGATTTTTAATTTTTTAGCGATATTGAGTGCGACCGGAGCAACCATCAATACTGTCGCAACATTATCTACGAAGGCGGAAATAATACCGGCAAACAAAGCGAGAGCGACGATCGCCCACTTTACGTCCGGGGTCTTATCAATGATGATATCTGCCATCAATGACGGCATCTTTGAATCGACAAACAAGGAAACAATGCCCATTGTACCGCCGATCATCATGATGACATTCCAGTTAATGGTGGTAAATACGTGTTGCAATGGCAGAATGCCAACGGCAACAAACAGTATAGCAGTTGCCAGTGCGATGTAATGACGCCATTTCGGGAAGGTAAGCAGTAATCCGTAGGTGATGATAAACATGATCAAAGCGAGCTCTTTCATTCAATTATCCTCCGTAATATCTGTGAAATTGTAACATTTTTACGACTTTGATTCAATAAAATAAGTGAAAATATACGTTCAATTCACATAATCGGAATCATTGTAAATCACAGATTTCCGGAAAGAAAAGTTGTATTATAATATACAGAAGTAACTTTGTACATCAAATGACTTGATTGATTGACACGAGGTCGGATAGTTAGATACAATAGTTGAATAAGCGAGGTAAATAATGAACAAGATTAACACGATCCTATTTGATTTGGACGGAACATTGCTTCCGATCGATATGAAGAAATTCGAAGAGCTTTACTTTAAGGGGCTGTCGGCCAGATTTACCGATCTCATGACACCGACCGAATTTGTGGCCGTGATTTGGTCAGCAACAAAAACAATGGTGAATGATTTGAATTTTATCACCAATGAAGAAGCTTTTATGCAGGCACTTGAAAAAACTGTTCGGGAACAACTTCCTGAATATCAGCACCGCTTTACGGAGTACTATGAATCAGATTTCGATCTCGTGCGAAACGCTGTCATTGAAACAGCTGAAATTCACGAAGCCGTTGAAACCCTCAAACACAAAGGTTATTCGTTGGTGATCGCGACCAACCCGATGTTTCCGAAATTGGCGATCGACAAGCGGATCGAATGGGCCGGCATCGATCGTGATGATTTCATCTATGTAAGTTCGTTTGAAAACAATCACTTTTGTAAACCGCAACTTGAATTCTATCGTGAGATATTGACGGATATCAAACGCACTCCCGAAGAATGCATCATGGTCGGCAACGATATGGCCGAAGACATGATCAGCGGACAATTGGGCATTACAACGTATTGCATCACCAATCATCTCTTAAATAAACATCAACTTCCTGATACTTCGGATCATTCCGGAACTTATGTGGATTTTTTGGAATTTGTAAATCAATTACCGTTTGTAAATTGAGGATTACCAACGTTTAAACTTTGATGGCCGGTTTCGAAAAATGGAGAAATGACGAATGGCTTTGACCGTCAGGCTGTCAATACTAAGAATCGATTTTATGAATGAAACATCAAGTAGGAGAAAATCATGAACCACGAACGAATCGAAGAGTTAGGTTCTTATGTAAAAGGGTTATCTCTGAATGAGAACACGAGAGATCTCTATGATAATTATACAACTCAATTGGCACTCATCACACCTCAGAAAGCGGTAGAAGTATTTTATCGACAACTGCAACAAGGTTTGACACCTGCCTCATGGCTCTTGTTTTTTTAGATAAAGTGCTGCATGTGTTTCATGCCGGACTGTCTCATTATGAATGGAAGAAATCGAAAGCAGGAAGTTTCCTCGCTGTATCGATGCTTGAAAACGCAGCACTTAAAGAAAAGTTAACTCATTTGAAAGGGTTGATCAAACAACAATTATTCAATAAATCCTGTATCGAGATGACTCATAGTTTCTCAGAATTGAAATCATTCAATGACCATTATATTAAAATCGAAAATATTCTTTTCCCGATGCTTGAATTAAAAGCGAAACGGGTTGAAGGATTGAAAATCATGTGGGCATTGCACGACCAGATTCGCATATCGTTGGATAAAATAGTATCACTTCTCAACACTGAAATTATCGATACACCGTCATTGAACACGGAAATCAACTATCTTTTTACGATAAGTCAACTCTAAGCGCTATCATTACGAAAGATTGAGCGACTTTTCGGTTCTTGTTGACAATTATCTCTCCTTACTTCAAAATTTGTTTAGCAAGTTACGATTGGCGAGATTCAAACTTGCAAATTCAGCTGGTTGAACCGAGGAAAAAACATGAAATTGATCTTTGCGGAGCGAATGAAATATGTCAAAAAGTCGTTTATCAGAGAGATACTTAAAATCACTCAGAATCCTGAAGTGATCTCATTCGCGGGAGGACTTCCGAATCCATCTTCATTTCCATTGGAAGAAATCGAAACAGCGACGCAAAAAGTGTTGGAAAAAGACGGCCGCAGTATTCTTCAATACGGTACGACCGAAGGGTATCTGCCGCTTCGTACGTATATTGCCGAGCGATACGATAAACGTTTCGGTTTGAAGATCAACCCGGAAGATATCCTGATCACGAATGGGTCGCAACAAGCTCTTGATTTATTGAGTAAAGCCTTGATCAATGAGGGAGATGATGTCCTAATTGAACGTCCGGCATATTTGGGGGCGATCCAATCGCTGTCATTTTATCAACCGAATTTACTGACCGTCACTTTGAATGATGATGGCGTCGACTTGGAATCGTTGGCGAAATTACTTGAAACTCATCAACCTAAGTTTTTCTATTCAGTTCCGACCTTTCAAAATCCTTCGGGATTGACTTATTCGTTGGAAAACCGCAAAGAACTTGCCAGGCTCTTGATGCAACATAATGTGTTGTTGGTTGAAGATGATCCTTACAGTGAACTTCGTTTCATAGGTGAAGAGATTCCACCGATCAAATGCCTCGTGGGCGATTACGGAATCTTATTGGGATCATTCTCGAAAATCGTATCACCGGGCATGCGTTTAGGATGGGTCGTGGCAATGCCTGAAATCATGGATAAATTGATCATTGCCAAGCAAGCTGCCGATCTGCATACGAATAACTTCTCGCAACGGGTTGTTTATCAATATTTGATCGATAACGATCTGGATGCACACATCGAGAAAATAAAAGTCATGTATAAAGCTCGATGCACTTTCATGTCTGAAATGATCAAACAGTATTTCCCACCGGAAGTTAAAGTGACGCAACCCGAAGGCGGCATGTTTATGTGGGCGACACTGCCGAATAGAATTTCTTCGATGAAATTGATGGAACTTGCAGCCTTGGAAAAGGTAGCCTTCGTACCGGGAGATCCGTTCTATGTCAATGAAATTAATGTACCAACGCTTCGACTGAATTACACCAATTCCGATAACGCTATGATCGAAGAAGGAATCAAACGTCTGGGTAAAGTGATCAAAACGTTGATGAATGCTTAAAAGAACATAGTTATCGAATAAAAAAAGAAATAAGTACGGGGAAAGCACATGGGAAAGTATCAGAATATGCTGCAGAGAATCAAACCTCAATATCGAGTCATCGCTTGTTTGTTTCAGATCGCGATCTTAGATATCATCTTATACATACCGTTATTGTTCCTATTGGATTGGATCAATAATGCTACTGTTTCTTCCTATCTGTATGATTTGATGGGTGTGGCAACCATCTTCTTTTACTGGATCAACTCAAAACTATTCTTCAATGACATGAGTAAAGCAGAACTGAAAAAATCAGTGATCTATGCAGTATTAATGGAAGTTTTCTTACTTGTGATCAGTGCCGTGTTGAGTGGAATCTTTATGGTACTGTATACATGGGTCGGTGGCATGGCATGGGTCATCTTCTTAATGGTCATGATATTACCGGACAATATTGCGATTCAAATAATCGCACAAATCGTCGCTTTGGCTTTACCGGCAATCTTTCTGTATTTCCGAAAAGGGAAATATCCGATTGTTACGATTGTCAGATAATCACTGATATACAATTGATTTGATGATACAAGACTTGAGTTATTCAAGTCTTTTTTATAGCTGTATCCATAGTATTTAGGAATAATGATTCACTAATCTTCACGTTCAATGGTACAATAAAAAATAAGAGACAAGAGAAATTACGTTACCGACTTTGTCGGATCAGTTGACCATTAGGAGAAAATATGATGATAAAATTAATCGCAGTCGATATGGACGGAACATTTCTGAATTCCAAGATGGAATATAATCGTCCGCGCTTCAGAAAACTTTATCTTCGTATGAAAGAACAAGGTATTCGATTTGTGGTTGCCAGCGGAAATCAGTACTTTCAGTTGAAATCTTTCTTTGAAAACTTTCAAGATGAGATCACTTATGTAGCCGAAAACGGAGCTTTCATCATTGATCAGGGAAAAGAGTTGTTTTCAGTCGATATCGCTGAGGATATCAATCGTATAGTTATGGATTTTATTCGTGTCAATCCGACCATGCGAGTCATCATCTGTGGAAAGAACAATGCATATGTGCTAAAGAACGATCAAGAACTCTTTGACGGAGCGACACGTTATTTCCATCGAATAAAAAAGGTGGATTCTTTTGACGAAATTTCTGACCAAATTCTGAAGTTCAGTTTCATCTTCAGAAACTCAACAGCCGCAAGTTATGTGCCAATGTTTAAAGAATCATTCGGTGAACTGATGTTTCCGGTCACCAGCGGTCCCAATAATATCGATCTGATCGTTCCGGGCATCACAAAAGGGGCCGGGCTTGAGATGTTATGCGAGAAATGGGGTATCTCCCGCGATGAAGTGCTTGTGTTCGGAGACAGTAATAATGATCTCGAAATGATACGCTACGCAAAATTCGGGTATGCGATGAAGAATGCGGGCGATTCCGTAAAAGGAGTTACTGACTTGACTGCCGATTCAAACGAAGAGGACGGTGTGAATACGATCATTGAACTCTTTTTAAATCAGCAGTAAATTCGAATTTAGAAACATTCATTTTGAATGTACTTTTTAACATATGAGTGCTCACTATTTGTTTGTTTATGTTAGAATTAAACTGCAGTAAAATTGCAGGTGTAGTCCAATGGTAGAACGCGACCTTCCCAAGGTCGATACGGGGGTTCGATTCCCCTCACCTGCTCCAAAAAGTAAATGAAAGAAATAGAATTTCGAGTTGTGTGGTCATTGTGTGGTCACTATCGGTTATAACATACAGTAAACCCGCTGAATCAGCGGGTTTACGTGCTATTGGCGGAGGACATGAGACTCGAACGCTTATGCGCAGCGATAACGGTCCAGAGTTCATCGCCAAAGAACAGGTCAGATGATTCATGAAGTTAGAGTTCAACAAGTCCTTCATTGTACCGGGAAATCCCTGGAAAATAGGAACTGAGAATCGTTCAATAGTAAATTGCGGGATGAAATCCTGAACTTGGAAGTGTTTACTTAACTTACCGAGGCCAAAGCTCTTACTAAACAATGGTTTCTGTATTATAATATGATTAAATCGCATAGTTCACTCCAGTACAAACCTCCGGCTCCATTGTTGATTAAGTTCAATCAAGCCTAAAACTCAATTCTGTTTTGTAACAATTTATGTTGCGGGGCACCATTTCATTTTACGAAAAATTAATTATCGCGAATAGGTTAAGTAATTAACAAAAGTATGAAAATTTGTTCTGAGGTTAAGTGGGACCGAAGAGGGGAAAAATGAAGAAAAGAAATTTCGTGTCGGTAAGGACCAAATCAATTATAATTTTGGCAACTATCCTTTTTTTTCTCATTTTCGGAACCAGTGTAATTCTAAATAATATTATGATTAAACAAATAGTTAAATTAGAAAGAGACCGCATTGCCGAAGATATTTTGCGAACCAAAAACACGGTTTCAAAGCAAATTGGCAATCTGTACAATACTGCGTATGATTGGGCAGTTTGGGATGATACCTATAAATTTATCGCAGATAAAAATGAACTATATATAAAAGCAAATATTGTTTCCGAAGTATTCGTTAACCTTAATTTGAACTTGATGATCTATGTCAATGCATCAGGGACGATTGTTTATGAAAGTAGTTTTGATAAAAGTGAACAGAAATTCAAGCCTGTTCCGTCATCTATAAATGAATTTTTAATCCAAAGCTCAATCATAAAAAACATCGATCCAAACTTTAGCATCAAAGGCATTGTTAATTTTCCAGAAGGTCCAATGATTATAGCTTCAAGTCCAATACTTAAAAGTAATGGAGAGGGACCAGTACTTGGAAATTTTCTTGTAGGATATTATTTAGATGAAGTATATATAAAAGATCTAGCAGATCAATTAAAGCTTCAATTATCGATTAATCCATATACGAAATCGATTAATGAAAATATGAATTTAGGGCCAGATACGATCATATATCACAATATTAGCGATAATGTCGTTGAGGCTACATTCGTATTGAATGACATTAACGGTCAACCGGTTTCCCAACTGACACTTCAAAAGGATCGTGCAATTTATCAATCAGGAAAATCTGGTGTAAATGCTGTGTCAGCATACATATGGTTATTAAGCGGACTCTGTATTTTAATTTTGTCCATCTATATGCGGCAAAACATTTTGTTAAAATTAAAATACATCAGTAATGAAGTAAGGAGTATTGGCAACGACAAAGATTTTTCTAGAAGATTGAAACCACAAGTGAATAATGATGAGTTCGGAATCGTTTCTGACGAAATAAATGGAATGCTGGATAGCCTTCAGAAAGCAGATGAGGAAATTAAATACAATTCTAATCACGATCCACTTTCCGAGTTACCAAATAGAAGACTACTTACCGAAATAATGGCTCATGCGATTAGTCAAGCAAGTCGTAGAGAGCGAATGATGGCTGTCGTATTTCTTGATCTTGATGATTTTAAGATGATTAATGACACAAAAGGCCATGAATTTGGTGATCATATTCTTAAAAAAGTTGCGCTAAGATTATCTTTGAGCTTACGAGAATCGGATATCATCTCCAGAATTGGTGGCGATGAATTTGTAATCTTGCTTGAAAATATTGAAGATATTGAAAATGCGAAAAATGCAGCGAATAAGATTCAAAAATGCTTTAATGATATTTTCACTAGCGGAGACAACGAAGTTTTCTTGACTTGTAGCATGGGGATTTCTATTTACCCAACCGATGGGATAGATTCGGAAACTCTGATCAAAAATGCAGATATCGCTTTATATAAAGCTAAGGAATTGGGAAAAAACCAATTTGCTTTCTGTTCAGCATTAATGAAATCAACTGTTATTGAAAATATGCATCTTTCTAATATGCTACATCATGCGCTTGAAAGAAATGAACTTGAATTGTGGTACCAACCTCAAATCAGCAATCAATCCAAGAGAATTATTGGACTAGAAGCGCTTCTAAGATGGAATAATCCTGAATTAGGTATGATACCTCCAAGTAAATTCATTCCAATTGCTGAACAAAATGGTTTAATTATTCCGATTGGGGAATGGGTTTTAAAGATTGCTTGCGCACAAAACATAATGTGGCAGCAAGCAGGGTATCCAAAAATTGTAATGGCAGTAAATCTTTCAATAAAACAATTCCAAAATGATAACTTAGTTGAGACAGTGAAAAACGTATTGATGGAGACAGGACTAGATACAAAGTATTTAGAATTAGAAATTACTGAAAGCATCGCAATGAAAGAGAAATCGCATATCATTGAGGCATTAGATAAATTTGAAGCAATGGGAATTTCACTTGCCATTGATGATTTTGGAACTGAATATTCCTCATTGAACTATCTCAAAAACCTTCCTATTAATAGAATTAAAATAGCATTACCGTTTATTCAAGGAATCAGTAAAAACGAAAAGGATGAAGCAATTATTGTTTCAATCATAAACTTAGCGAAGAATCTGGGAATGAATGTTATTGCCGAAGGTGTTGAAACTGAAAGTCAACTCAACTTTCTTGTAACGAATTCATGTGATGCCATCCAAGGATACTATTTTTACAAACCATTAACTGTTTCCGAAATAACCAACCTTCTAAGTGGAATGTGATGAGAAAATAGGAGCCCATTTGTATGATGTCAACTTGGTAGATTCTCAGTAAGATTGTTGTTACTGTTACGGCACCTGTGACTATATAAATATCTATATAAATCGTTTTCAAATTGAGTTTAATGCAATAGTATTGAATGAATTGGGGTGATTTTTAAGATTAGTAAGGGATTTGAAGCATTATTGTCCAATCCTCTCACCTGCTCCATTAAAGAAAGAGCCCTCCTTTTTCCAGCTCGCTATATTATCTTATGGTTATGTTACGATTGGATTATTTAATTAGTGCTTACTATAAGTGAACAATTTGGTTGATTTTTCACTATTTAAACACTATCATGAAATTAGGATCTAAGCTAAAATAACATGGGAGATAATTATGACAAGCAATCAATGGTTTTCATTATTCGATAATATTGAACTGCTGATTTCTCTGAGTTTGATTTCATTGCTCTCCATAAGTATTAATCTTCGATTCAATAAACACGGAGAATATCTCATTGGGATATTGTTCGGATTTATTGGCATTTTAGTTATGACTTTTCCATATCAATATGCTATAGGGATAGTTTTCGATACAAGATCTATTCTTTTATGTTTGGTAGCAATGTTATTTGGGAATAAACCTGCAGTGATTGTTACATTTGTTATTCTCTTATACCGTATTTATATTGGTGGCTCTGGTTTAACTATGGGAGTTCTTGTTATTTTGTCATCGACAATAATTGGCTTATTATGGCGAAAAAATACAAGAAGTTCATTTTTAAAAAGATCGTGGCTTTCTTTATATCTACTTGGTTTGGTGGTTCATATTGCTGAGATCGTCTGTATGACTGCACTTCCCAAAGAAATGATACTGCCAACGATTAAATCGATTGGAGTTCCAGTCCTAATTGTTTACCCAATAATTACAATGATTATTGGAAAACTTATGGCGATACCGATTATTTATAAAGAAAATGCAACATTAACAACTCAATCTGAAATTAAGTTTCGCTCTTTGTTCAGTCAAGCTCAAATTGGAATTTGCTATTTAAATTCTGAATTCAATTATGTTGAAATGAATCAAAAATTCTGCGATATGTTAGGTTATTCAAAAGAAGAACTGACCGGTTTTAAAGCAGGTGAAATCACTTACAAAGAAGATTTTCAACTTGAACAACTTAATATTGCCAGAATACGCAATAAAGAAGTTGAGAGTTATACGATGGATAAACGCTATGTTAAGAAAGATGGATCTTTGATTTGGTGTAATTTGACTATATCTTCTTTAACGTTTGGAGTTGGAACATTGTTTTTTTACTTAGGAGTTATTATTGATATTTCTGAGAGAAAATTGGCTGAGTTGCACCTTGCAGAAAACGAGGCGCGACTACGAGCAATAACGGACGTAGCTCAAGACGCAATTTTAGTGATGAATCCTAATGGCTATATTACTTTTTGGAATCCTGCTGCCGAACGGATTTTTGGTTATTCGATGACTGATATAGCTAGTAAAAAATTTCATGATTTGGTTGCTCCAACTCAATCTCTCGAGGCACATAACAGTGCATTCGCCTCTTTTAAACAAAATGGTTTTGGAATGGCTATTGGCAAAACACTAGATTTGCAGGCAATTCGAAAAGATAGAAAGTTGATCGATGTACAACTCTCACTTTCGTCACTCAATATCGATGGTGAATGGTATTCAGTCGGTATTGTTCGAGATATTACGGAAAAGAAGAGAGCTGAAGAGAATATTGTTTATCTCAGTTATCACGACTATCTAACCGAACTTTATAACAGAAGATTTTTTGAGGAAGAATTGATCCGACTTGATACAGAACGAAATTACCCATTGACCATTGTCATGGGGGATGTTAATAACTTAAAAATGTTTAACGACTCACTAGGTCACCAAGCTGGCGACGATATTCTTCGGAAAGTAGCGAAGGTTTTCAAGAAAGTCTTCCGATCGGATGACATTATCGCTCGATTAGGGGGAGACGAATTTGTTGTTTTGCTACCTAAAACAGATGCTATAGAGGTAGAAAAAATCATTGAGCGTTTCAGAAATGAGTTGGCAAAAGAATCAGTTGGAAATATCGGATTTTCGGTATCGATAGGCTATGATATAAAAACGAAAAAAGATCAAGATGTTCAAACTCTTCTAAAAAACGCAGAGAATTTCATGTATCAACATAAAATGTATGATAGTGCCAGTTTAAAAAATCGAACAATTGAATTAATAATGAAAACACTATTTGAGAAAAGTAATCGCGAAATGCTTCATTCTGCTCGAGTAAGCGAGATATGCGAAATGATAGCTACTAGTATCGGACTAAACAAAGATGAAGTAAACAAAATTCGAGTGACAGGCTTAATGCATGATATTGGTAAAATTGGAGTAGATGAAAAAATATTAAATAGCAATACAAAATTAGGTGATTCTGAATGGAGTGAAATTAAGAAACATCCGGAAGCAGGATTTCGAATTTTAAATGGTTCAGTCGAGTTTCATGAGATTGCAAATGATGTTTTACAACATCATGAACGTTGGGATGGAAACGGTTATCCTAAAGGACTGAAAGGCGAAGAAATCTCGATTAATGCTCGAATCATCGCGATTGCTGATACTTTTGATGCACTCGTTTCAGATCGAGCTTATCGAAAAGCGTATAGTAAAGAATATGCAATTAACGAAATCATTCGCTGTTCTGGAACGCAATTTGATCCGGAATTAGTAAAAGTATTTATTGAATGTATTAAGTAAATAGCCTAGTATTTTATTGAATTTGAAGCATGATAGTTGCTGTTATGCGTTTCAGTTACGAAAAAAAGAAAGGAAGGAATAATATGGCGTCAGAAATTGGCAAAGATGAAATACTAACAAATCTCTTCGAAGGAGTTTATTTTGTTGATAAAAACCGCGAAATATCAACATGGAATAAAGGTGCCGAACAAATTACTGGTTTTTCTGCGAATGAGGTAGTAAAGCGAAGGTGTTATGATAACATTCTTAATCATGTTGATGAAAATGGAATTGCATTATGTTTTCAAGGTTGCCCTCTACAAGCAACGATGAATGATGGAAAAGCAAGGGAGGCAGAAGTTTATCTCCAACATAAAAAGGGCTACAGAGTACCAGTAACTGTTAGAGCGATACCTTTGTACAACGATGAAAAAGAACTAGTTGGAGCAATGGAATTTTTTAGTGAAAACAAAAACGATAAAATTCTTTTAAATAAGATTGAACAATACCGGAAAGAATCGAATGAGGATTCTTTAACAAAACTTTCGAATCGGAGATATTTGGAAGCAATAATAGAATCGAAAATCAGAGAATTTAGGACGGTTAATATTCCTTTTGGAATTGCATTTTTTGATATTGATGATTTTAAAAAGGTGAATGACACGTATGGGCATGAAATTGGTGATGAAGTTCTAAAAATAATTGCAAAAACTACACAAGTTAATTTACGTAACAATGATTTTATAGCTCGATGGGGTGGAGAAGAATTTGTCATTGTGTTTTCTAGTTTGGATCGATCGGGAATTAGTATAGTTTCTGAAAAGGTTAGACATTTAATTGAAACTTCTGAAATTAGATCAGATGAATCCAACATACATGTATCTGTTTCAATTGGATCAACGATTTCAATCGAGACAGACACAGTGGAAAGTATTGTAAAGAGAGCGGATGAGTTAATGTACATTAGCAAAATCAATGGGAAAAATAGAGTTACAATAGGGTGAATAATTATTTAAGGTTAACAAATAGATGTTGGGGTGGACGTCCTTAAAGAAAAAAATAAGGGACGTAAGAAACAACTTTCGAACCAATGTATTCGTCAAAAAACCATTGAAAGGAAATGTTCGTCTGTCCACTTCCAATCGTTAACTAATTCTTTTAGAACCACCAAATTGAGTTATCATAGTAATTCCTTGATAGTGATAATAGTTAATAAATACAATAGGATAAGAATTTGAAATTGCTCTAAAATACTCAAATAAAATTGGTAGATTTCTTTTGATATTGAATAGATATTAGCATCTATTTTTATAAATATTTCTTTATTAAGCCGAATTATGATTACACGCAGTATATAATAGGATAGATTATACAAACATAAAACTCAAGAGAATGCTGATTCCATTCAATGATATAGAAATTTTGAATTATTCAACTAGGGGAGTCAAAACCGATGAAAGATCCAAATGATTCAAAGAATGTTTTACAATTTGAAGATTTATTTGATTTGGAAGAAATCCAAAAAATCCAGGATTCTTTTTGTTTAGCTACCGGAATGGCTTCATTAATAATAAAACCGGATGGGACACCTTTAACTCAATCGAGCGGATTTTGTGAGTTATGTAGCACAATACGTAAAACGGATATTGGTTCAAGAAATTGCCGTATCTCCGATTCTGCGATAGGAAAATTAGTTGGTGATGGACCAATTATTCAGCGATGCTTAAGTGGACATTTGTTGGATGCTGGGGCTAGCATTGTTGTCGAAGGTCAGCATTTAGGAATTTGGTTAGTTGGCCAAGTCATTTTGGAAGGTGAATCTGAAGAGAAAATGCTTGAATATGCCGACGAAATTGGCATTGATCGAGAAACTTATCGTAAACTTCTTTCAAATGTTAAGCGAGTTTCATATGCTCAGTTTGAAAATATGGGGAGGTTTCTATACATAAATGCAAAATACCTTTCCGAAATCGCTCACCAAAAGCTTACTTTATCAAAGGAAGTTGAACTTCGAATTGAACGTGAAAAGGAAATTATCTATTTAGGGAATCATGATTTTTTGACTGGACTTTATAACCGTCGATTTTTTGAATATGAATTGATACGACTCGATACGAAACGTAATTTCCCATTAACGATAATTATGGGAGATGTAAATGGTTTGAAGCTTATTAATGATTCATTTGGGCACTCTATGGGCGATGAACTACTTGTGAAACTTTCTCAGGTGTTAAAATCGACATTTAGATCGGATGACATAGTCGCCCGTGTTGGGGGTGATGAATTCATGATGCTTCTCCCAAAAGCAGATGCAATTGTAGCTGAAAAAATGATTACTCGTGTAAAAAACCTTTTATCTTTGGAAAAAGTTGGAAATTCCGAATTTTCGATTTCATTTGGCTTTGAGGTAAAAACAGGCAATGAGCAAAATACATCGAAAATTATAAAAGAAGCTGAAAATAAAATGTATCGACAGAAATTATTTGAAAGTGCGAGTATGCGAAATAATACGATCGAACTCATCATGAAAGCATTATACGAAAAAAACAGTCGAGAAATGTTCCATTCTCGACGAGTCAGTGAAATATGTGAAGCAATCGCGATAAAGATACGATTAAACAAGGACGAAGTAAAGAAAATCAAAAATACCGGATTAATGCATGATATAGGTAAAATCGGAATTGATGAACGGATCTTAAACAGCGATCAAAAACTAAGTGAAAATGAATGGGTGGAAATCAGGAAACATCCGGATATTGGATTTCGAATCTTATTTGCATCGATTGAATTCAGTGGTATTGCCGATGATGTACTGCAGCATCATGAGCGGTGGGATGGGAAAGGGTATCCAAAGGGGTTAAAGGGCGAAGAAATATCTCTAAATGCAAGAATTATTGCGCTTGCTGATACTTATGACGCTTTGATTTCTGACCGAGCATATAGGAAAGCTTATAGTAAAGAATATGCTATTAGGGAAATCGAAAGTTGTTCAGGAAGCCAATTTGATCCTAAATTGGTAAGAGCATTTTTCGAGATGATGAAAGCTTAATAAGGATGTCATTTGGTTCATTTATTCTATTCTCATTTTACAATTCAGAATTTCGAATAATTTAGATAGTAGCTAATTGTAATATGAAGTCGTCCACCAAGATAAAATAAAAAGCACCATGCACGGAATCCTAGTATCATTGAGTTGAGAATAGTAACTCAGTTTCCCACGTGAGGATACAAACTTATGACTGCATTCTTTGCACTGGTAGCATTGTTTTCCCTTAAGAAGACCTTTCTTAATAATCTGCGGCATTGTGACCCCACTATCGGACAGATCGAGACAGTTGCGTCGGATACGATCTCATTGAATTGAATGAAATCAAAAATTTCCCGATAAAGTCGTTCTTTCTGATAGTCTGTGAGCAATGGGATCTGAGTTGTGATGTCTGTGTTCTTCATAATGAGCCTTATTTTCTGGCTCATTATACGCCTGCTTTCCTCAAATCACTGTCCGCCATGGACACCAACGATTCAGGCCCTATTCTGTTAAGTCACATGTTCTATTGTATTTGAAAAGCAGAATTCGCTCGATAAAGAGTATACAATGAAGAAAAAGGTGTAAACCATATGTATAAAAAACTATCGAAAGGAGAGCTATTATATGAATATGAATAAATGTACAAGAACAGCATTACTTTTATTAGCATTATCGATATTATGTTT